>WNFV01008158.1_pt1 | contig 17291 bp, 21 predicted proteins | sample 5400101 | NCBI WGS metagenome assembly WNFV01 (sample SAMN13153361, study PRJNA577476) | soil metagenome | isolation source: 115 cm soil or saprolite under grassland replicate 1 | place: USA:California | collected 2016-06-15
TGCTTCATCCGCGGTAGTTCCCGAACCGGAGCTCGATGCCCCAATCCTGAGAGCGGAGCAACGCCATCACTTCCTGCAGCTCGTCCTTGGAGGGCGACTGCACGCGGATCTCGTCGCCCTGAATCGAGGCCTGCGCCTTCTTGAATTTCCTGTCCTTGATCGCCTTGACGATGGCCTTCGCCTTCTCCTGGGGGATCCCCTGGGTCAGCTTGATCTCGCGGCGCACGGTGTCGCCCGCCGCGGGGGTGACGGGCCCGAGCTCCAGGTTCTTCACCGGCACGCCGCGCTTGACGAGCTTCGACTGCAGCACGTCGAGCAGCGCTTTCATCTTGAAGTCGTCGTCGGCGACGAGCGTGAGCGTCGCCGTGGCGCGGTCGAAGGCGATCGCGGCTTTGGACCCCTTGAAGTCGTAGCGCTGGGCGACCTCTTTGGTGGCTTGATTCACCCCGTTGTCGACCTCTTGCAGGTCGGCACCGGTGGAGATGTCGAACGAGGATAAGCCGGGCATAGGGCGGGAATATACAAGGGAGCAAGGTGCCGGGAGCCGTACCCCCGGCTCGCCGTCAGCGCCGGAGCTTGAGCGTATTGAGCACGAGTCCCTGCGGCATGCCTTGCGGGAACCGCGCGAACCGGGCGAGCTCGGCCCAGCGAAGTGGTGGCACGTTGCGCTGTGGCGCGTACGACTCGCTCGAGCCCGCCACGGTTCCCGTGATGATCCAGGCCGGCGCGGTGAAGATCAGGAGCAGCCCGTTCGATATGGTGGACACGACGCCCAGCGCCGTCCAACCCGCGACCGCTCCCGACCCGGAACGCCAGGCCGTGAGCTTGCCCCGCGCGACTGCGGTCGTGGGGAGGACCACGGCCCCGGCATGGGAGAGTACCCAGGCCGTGTCGGCTGACACGGCGAGCAGCTCGCCTTCCACCGCTCGCTGCCGGGACGAGGCGGTCAGCGTGAGCTCTATCCACGCGCCGTACGCTGAGGCTGGTGCGTCCTGCGGGGACGGGAGAAAGCCCGACGGCGCAGTGTTCGAGGCGCACGCCGCCGCGAGGAGAGCCGCCACGACGGCAGCACTGCGTTGCGCCCCCTCAGCGGACCACATAACGGCTATTCCAGAACAGGCGCTCCATCTGTGGCTCGAGGCGCTTGTACGCTGGCGCGAGCGCGCGCAAGGCACCCGCTGGATCGACGGCCAGGCGGAGGGCGAGCAGCGGGTTCTGCTCCGGGCTCCATTCGCGGCGCATCCACTCCAGATAGTATCCTCGTGCTTCGAGGAAGAGCTCGAGCCGGTCCGGATGCGGTGGCAGCCGGTACACGAGCTCGTACACGTCCCCCGGCAGCGTGGTCAAGGCCCGGGTGGAATCGAGCAGCGCCTCTCGGGCCGCAGGGGCGTCCCGTCCCGCGCGACGCACGCGCGCGGGCGCGATCCGTGCCGGCCGGACGGAGTCTCCGAGGGTGGCGAGTGCCACGTAGTCAAGCCGCCACAGCCCGCGCGTGAGTCGGAGGCGCAGGTGGCGCGACCCGCTGTCCGCAGGCGGCAGCGGCACGACCTTCGTATCCGCGGCGAGCGGCCCGGTCTCCCCCACGCTACCCACCGGCGTCCACCCGCCGGCGGCATCCGAGACGAGCACCTCCATTCGGCCGAGCGCGCGGCCGAGCCCGCGGGCCTGCTCACGCGCCGCAGGCCCGCCGGTTTCGAGCGAGGCGAGCCACCGGGCGGCGTCGCTCCCGAGGTAGGCGAGTGCCTGATAGACGAGGAAGGTCGTCATGAGCGATTGGCGCGCGGTGATCACGAGCCCGGAACGTCCCGGCGGCACCCGATCGAACTCGAGGGCGATCATTTCCCGGGCCGCCAGGTCGGTCGAGTCGGCCAGGCTCGAACGCTCGAGACCGTCGGCGGCCTGCACGGCGACGCGACAGTCGCCCTCGGCGGCGGCGCAGCGCGCCGGTGGCGTGAGCGCGGTGGCGGCCCAGAACGTCCCCTCGGGAGTCGGGAACACCCGACCGCCCTCGGGGCGGGGCGCCGCGAGCAGGTTAGCGAACCGAACGACGTGCGTTTCCAGAGCTTCGTTCGTGAGAAGGAGCGTGAGGTCGCGGCCCCGGGGGCGCACGTGGTACAGCATGTCCACGTCGGTCGCCTCAAGGGCGGGCGCGATGCTCGCGGAGAACCCCTCGGCCTGCAGCCGTTCCACACCGGCGGAATCGGGAGTATAGAACGTCGGACACGACCCGAAGCATGTCTTGGGACTCGTGGCGCAGAAACCCGCCACCGCCGCCGTCACCCCCGCCATGACCGTGAGCGCCGTCGTGGCCCCGGAGCGGCGCAGCACGTTGGTCTCGAACAGCGCGACCGAGTCGACGGGCAGACGGAACCGACCGCTGTCGAGCCGCACCCGACTCACGTCGAGTAGCTCTCCTTCGCCTTCGATGGCGTTCGTCTGCGAGTCGACCTGCCACGCGGAGAGCACGTACACATAGCCGCTGCGCAAATGCGCCTTGAGATAAGGCGAGGCAGCGTCGAGGGTGCGAACCAGGTCCGGAGGCGTGAGCTTCCGCTCAACCCGTTTGACGCAGCTTCCGGCAAAGATTGCCGCGGAGAGCGCAAGAACCGCTACGGTGAGACGACGGGCTCCCGGATTCACGGTGGGGACGATCATGGGCCCCCATCAAGCAACCGTCAAGCGCTCTAGAAGAGGAAGCTCTCCAGCGCCCTGGCCCGCGACACGTGCCGCAGTCGCGCGAGCGCCTTCTCCTTGATCTGCCGGACGCGCTCTCGGGTAATGCCGAGCAGCGACCCGATCTCCTCGAGCGTCATCGGCTCCTGACCCTCCAGCCCGAAGTAGAGCCGCAGGATCTTCGCCTCGCGCTCCTTGAGCGTGCGCAGCACCTCCTCGATCGACTCGGTGAGGGCGTGCTCGAAGATCTCGTCGTCGGGGCCGGGGTTGGTGGTGTCGGGCAGATAGTCGAGGAGCTTGTTGTCCTCGCCGGGGGTGAGGGGAGCGTCGAGGGAGAGGTGCGCCTGTGAGATGGAAAGGGTCTTCGCGACCTCTTCCTCGGAGATGTCCATCCCCTCGGCGATCTCCTCGACGGTGGGCTCGCGGCCCAGCTCCTGCAGGAGCGAGGCGGAGCGCTTGCCGATGCGGTGCAGCGTGCCGGCGCGGTTCAGCGGCACCCGCACGATGCGGGACTGCTCGGCGAGCGCCTGGAGGATCGCCTGGCGGATCCACCACACCGCGTACGAGATGAACTTGATCCCCTTGGTCTCGTCGAACTTGTGGGCGGCGCGGATCAGGCCCAGGTTGCCCTCGTTGATCAGGTCCGAGAGCGACACGCCCTGGTTTTGGTACTTCTTGGCCACCGACACCACGAACCGCAGGTTGGAGCGCACGAGCTTGTCGAGCGCCTCCTCCTCCCCCTGCTTGATGCGCTGCGCGAGCGAGACTTCCTCCTCGCGGGTGATCAGCGGGTACTGGCTGATCTCCCGGAGGTACTGGTCGAGCGATCCCTCGTCGAACGAGGCCCGTTTCGCCGTGTTCAGTTGCATGGCCTAGTCACCCCTCCAGGCGCGCACAACGCCGCACGAAACCTCCGACCCGCCGAGCCGACGGCGCGACTCGACCGGAGACCCCCCTCCCCCTACCGCAGGCTACCGGATGATCGAGCCGAGCCGGCGCCAGCGAATATCGGTCAACCAGGGAAGCGCGTCGTGCGCTTCCCGGTCGTAGCTGAAGTACACGACGAGCGGCCGCCCTTTCACCGCCTGCCCGTCCACGAACCCCCAGTAGCGGGAGTCGGCGGAATTGTCGCGGTTGTCGCCCAGCACGAAGTACTTGGCGCGCGGCACCACGAGCGGGCCCCACGTATCGCGGGTGGGATGATAGCTCCGCGCGGTGGCCGGGGCGCCGAGCAGGTAGCGGCGCTGCCACTTGAACTCCGGATCGTAGATGTCGTGCGCCGCGTCGACGCGCTGGACGTACGGCTCCACCAGCGCGTCGCCGTTCACCCGGACCTGGCCGCCGCGCATCTCGACGGTGTCCCCCGGGACGCCGATCACCCGCTTGACGTAGTTGAGCTCGGGATTCTTCGGATAGGCGAACACGATCACGTCGCCGCGCCGCGGCGACTCGAAGCCCGGCAGGCGGGCCTTGGTGCCGGGGATCTGCGCCCCGTACACGGCCTTGTTGACGAAGAGAAAGTCTCCTGCCAGCAGCGTGCGCTCCATGCTGCCGGAGGGGATCTGAAATGCTTCGATGAGGAAGGTGCGGATGATGAGGAAGAGGACCAGCGCCATCCCGAGCGAGCGCATCCAATTGTCAAACCAGCGCGCCAACCGGGAACGGCGATATTCCGGGGGGGCGAAGGGCAACGGCGCGGCGTGCGCGCCCGTCTTCACCTTCGGGGCCCCCAAGTGATGCATGTCTTTTACTTTAGCGAGGCCGTCGGGCCGGCGCAACGGTCACCGCCCACCCCCGGGCCGCCCCCCATGCCCGCAGCCGGCCGCGGAAGTCGTCGGGCGGGTCGGCATGCCGCACCCGGGCGGCGAGGCACGCCGCGTCGCCTTCGCGCTCGACCCGCACCCACTGCACCGCCGCGCCCGCCAACCCGTCGAGCGCTGCACCATCGAGCGGCGAGCCCCCTGCCGAGAGCACGATCACCAGCGATTCGTGATCCACCGGACGCACCATAATGCGTCCGGTGTGAGCCGCGTCACCCGATTCGCGCGCGCGGGCGCAATCCCTCGCGCGCTGTAGGGGCAAGGCATGCCGTGCCCCTACTCCGTGTCGATCTGCGCCCGCTGCAGCTTTCCCGAGAAGTCCACGTAGATCACCTTGGTCTCCGAATAGAAGTCGTAGACCTCCCACCCGCCCTCGCGGTGGCCGTTGCCGGTCTGCTTCACGCCGCCGAAGGGCAGGTGCGCCTCGGCGCCGATGGTCGGCGCGTTGACGTAGGTGATCCCGGTCTCCAGCTCGTTCATCGCGCGGAACGCGGCGTTCACGTCGCGCGTGTACAGCGAACTCGAAAGGCCGTACCGCACGTCGTTGTTGACGCGGACCGCCTCGTCGAGCGATCCGACTTCGATCACGGACAACACCGGGCCGAAAATCTCCTCCTGCTCCACCCGCGCGCCGGGCTTGACGCCCGCCAGCACCGTCGGCCGGTAGAACCATCCTCGCTCGAGCCCCTTCCCCGTCGCCCGCTCGCCGCCGATCAGCACCGTCGCCCCTTCCTCCCGCCCGACCCCCGCGTAGTACTCGACCTTCTTGCGGGCGTCCTCGTTGATGAGGGGCCCGACCTCGGTCGCCCCGTCCAGTCCGGGGCCGAGCCGCAGCCGCGCCGCGCGGTCGCACACCAGCTTGACGAACCGGTCGTGCACCCGCTCGTGCACGATCAGCCGGCTCGTGGCAGTGCAGCGCTGGCCCGTCGTGCCGAAGGCGCCCCACAGCACGCCGTCGAGGGCGAGGTCGAGATCGGCGTCGTCCATCACGATCATCGCGTTCTTGCCGCCCATCTCGAGCGACAGGCGCTTGTGCATGCGGCCGCAGGTCGTCCCGATGATCGACCCCGTCTCGGTCGACCCCGTGAACGAGACCACGGGCACATCGGGATGCTCCACCATCGCCTTGCCGACGACCGAGCCTTCCCCATGCACGAGCTGGATCACCTCGGGCGGCAGCCCCCCCTCGAGCAGGATCTCCACGAGCAGGTGCGCCGTGTGCGGGACGTCCTCGGCCGGCTTGAAGATCACGGCGTTCCCGCACAGCAACGCGGGAAACATCTTCCACGTGGGGATCGCGAGCGGGAAGTTGAACGGGGTGATGAGTCCCGCGACGCCGATCGGCCGGCGGAAGCTCATCGCCCACTTGTTCCGCAGCTCCGAGGGCACCGTCCGGCCGAACAGCCGCCGGCCCTCCGTGTGGGCGTAGTGGGCGGTGTCGATCCCCTCCTGGACGTCGCCCCGCGTCTCGGCGAGGACTTTCCCCATCTCCCGCGTCATCGCGCGCGCGATCTCCTCCTTGCGCTGGACGAGCAGGTCGCCGACGCGGTGCAGCACCTCGCCCCGGACCGGTGCGGGAGTCCTCGACCAGTGCGCGAAGCTCCGCTTCGCCGCCGCGACGGCGCGCGCCACGTCCTCCGGGCCCGAGCGGGGGAAGCACCCGATCACGTCGTCCCAGTCGGCGGGGTTGCGGTTCTCGAAGTAGGCGCCGGTCGCGGGGGCGACCCATTCGCCGGCGATGAAGTTCTTGAAATTCTCCGTCATCCGTTCTCCGTCATCGGTGTGGCTGCACGTCGGGACAAAGCCATAGAGCCGCCGCGTCGGCGGACCCGATGCGCGGCAGCACTTCGCGCGTCAGGAGCAGGATCCCCCACACGATGAGCACTTGTGAGACCACGTGGGCGAAGCCGAGGCGTCTCCGCCATGACGCCACGCTGGCCCACAGCCCCGCGGCGACGACCGTCGTCACGCCGAGCAGGTAGAAGATCAGCCGCAAGCCGCAGCCGTGGGAATACGGCCACACGCCGGGGGCGACCCCGATCCCGACCAGCACGCCGAGCCCGACCTTCGCCCACGTGCCCAGCCACTCCCGGCTGCCCGGCGTGGCGCCGGCGCTCGCGGCGGACGCCGGGGACACCGCGGGGCGCCGGACGGTCGGCTCGCCGCCGAGGGCGGGGTCGGCGTCCGGCAGTTTCTTGAGGAGCCGGTCCACCTCGGCCATCTCCTTGTCCCAGTCCCGCTCCTTCTCCCTATCCGCCACTACGCCTCCCGGGCCAGGCCGTAGCGCTCGATCTTCTTGTACAGGTTCGAGCGCGGCATATCCAATGTGCGCGCGGTCTCCGACACATTCCAGTCGTTCTCTTTGAGCTTCGCGAGGATGTAGGTCCGCTCCGCCACCTGCTTGAACTCCTCGAAGGTCGCGGCGCGCATCCACGGCGCCCCCGCGAGATCGGCGGCGCTCGTTCCACGTCCCCCCTCCCCCTCTCCCGTCCCCAGCCCCGCGATCCGGTCCACGTCGTCCGCCGTGACCGCCGGGCCGGACGCGAGGATGAGGAGCCGCTCGACCGCGTTGCGCAGCTCGCGGATGTTCCCCGGCCAGTCGCGCGCCGCCAGCCGCTGCACCGCTTCCTTCGCGATCGGTTTGGGGGGCAGGCCGCCGCGCCGCGTCAGCTGCGCGGCGAAGTGCTCGACGAGCTGCGGGACGTCGGCGCGGCGGGCGCGCAGCGGCGGGACCTCGATCGGCACCACGTTGAGCCGGTACAGCAGGTCGTCGCGGAACCGGCCAGCGGCGATCTCCGCCCGCAGGTCCTTGTTGGTCGCCGCGACGACGCGCACGTCCACCGCGAGCGTCTTCCCCGAGCCGACGCGGGAGATCACGCCTTCCTCGAGCGCCCGCAGCACCTTGGCCTGGGCGGAGAGGCTCATGTCCCCGACCTCGTCGAGGAACAGCGTGCCGCCGTCGGCGAGCTCGAACTTCCCGGCGCGGTCCGCGAACGCCCCCGTGAAGCTCCCCTTCATGTGTCCGAACAGCTCGCTCTCGATCAGCTCGGTCGGGATCGCGGCGCAATTCACCTCCACGAACGGCCCACGCGCCCGGGGGGAGAGCGCGTGGATCGCCCGCGCGACGAGCTCCTTGCCCGTCCCGTTCTCGCCGGTGACGAGCACCCGCGCGCCCGTCGGCGCCACCTTTTCGACCCGCTCGATCACCTGCTTGATCGCCTTGCTCGAGCCGACGATCTCGTACTGCGCGTGCACCTCCGCCTTGAGCCGCACGTTCTCGCTCGCGAGATCGACGTGCTGCAGGGCGTTCCGCAAGGTGAGGAGGATGCGGTCGGTGTCGAGCGGCTTCTCGAGAAAATCGTAGGCGCCGAGCTGCGTCGCCTCGACGGCGGTCTGGATCGTGCCGTGCCCCGAGATCATCACCACCTGGGTCTGCGGGTCGAGTTCCCGCAAGCGTCGCAGCGTCTCGAGTCCGTCGATCCCCTGCATCTTCACGTCCAGGAAGACGAGGTGCGGCCGGAACTCCGGGTAGATCCGCAGCGCCTCCGATCCCGAGGCACAGGCCTGGACCTCGATCTCCTCGTACTCGAGCACCTGCTTCAGGGCCTCGCGGATCCCCTTCTCGTCGTCGACGACCAGCACCCGGCGGCTCACGGCTTCCGCCGCTTGGTGCGGTACAGGACGATGCCCGTGGGATGGATCGCGACGTCGGCAAAGGCGGGCGAGACCCGCAGCGGGACGGCGCCGGTCGAGTCCGCCCCGGCGACCCGCTGGGCGAGGTGCTTCACCATGGGACCCGGAAACGGGATGCCGCGCAGGCTGAGCTCCGCGACCGTGAAGCGCGCCGTCCCCGGCCGCTCGATCGCCAGCGGCCCGGCGAAGCGGAGCGGCTCCATCGGATTCAGGAACCCCGCGAGCGGCCCCAGCGCCTCCGGCGGGATCACGCGGGTGTCGAGCCGGCAGTAGACCGCGAGCGAGCCCTCCAGCAGCTCCACGCGCAACGAATCGAAGCTCTTCCGCACCGTCCAGTCGATCCCAGAGCCGATCATCGACGCCACCTCGTTGGCGGAGAGGATCACCGAGTCCGGGGCGCTGGGCTGCTTCAGCCGCTCCATCTTCGTCTGGGTGCTGGAGAGCGCCTTGGGCGTCGGCGCCCCCACGGCGGTGTCGGCCACGGGCGGGAGCGTGGTGGGATGCGGTCCGAACCAGCGCGCCGCGGTGCGCAGGATCGGCTCCCGGAACCACCACGCCACGAGCGCCGCCACGAGGACGATGGCGAGAAACGCGAGGCGGAGCAGTCCCTTAAGGCAGCCGTTCACTGTGCCTCACGTTGTACACCGCCCCTCCCGATTGGAGCGTGCTCTGCATCAGATCGAGCGCGTCGACCACCACCGAGGCGTCGTAGCGCAGGCGCTCGAGCGCGGCCTCGAGTCCCGCGAAGTCCGGCGGCCGCGCCTCCCGCCCCGCGCGGCCCAGAGTGACGTGCGGGCGGAACGCCCGCGCCTCGGTCGGGAACCCCAGCGGCGCGAACTCCTGCTCTACGTGGTGCTGCAGAATCTCGAGCGCAGGCTCGCCGCCGATCCCCACCCACAGCACCCGCGGCCGCCGGGAGTCGGGGAACGCGCCGAACCCGCCCAGCTCGAGGGTGAGCGCGTGGGCTCCCGCCGCGGCGCGTTCCAGCGCCGCGCGCAGGTCGCCGTCCCGCTCCTCGGGGACGTCACCCAGGAACTTGAGCGTCAGATGAATCCCCTCGGCCCGCACCCACTTGACCGGCAACCCGAGGTCGCGCAGCGGCGCCGTCGCCTGCCAGAGATCCTGCCGCACCTGGGGAGGAAAATTAAGGGCGACGAAGAGCCTCACAGGAGGCTGCCGCGGCGGTAGCCGCGAGGGTCCACGTCGACCGCCGCGAAGCCCAGCGCCGTTAGCCGCCGGGTGACTGCCGCCAGGCGCTCGTGTACCCAGGGGATCCAGTGCGGCTCGACCTCGATGCGCGCACGATCCCCGTGGTGGCGAACGCGCAGATCGCCCGCGACGCCCAGCCGGCGCAGGTAGTCCTCCGCCCGCTCCACCTGCTCGAGGCGGCCCGGCGTGATCTCCAGGCCGTACGCCACGCGGCTCGACAGGCAGGGCGCGGCGGGCGCGTCCCAGATCGGGATCCCGAGCGCCCGCGCCGCCGCCCGGACGTCGGCCTTGGTCATTCCGGTCTCGGCGAGGGGCGAGCGGATCCCGGCCGCGCGGCCCGCCGCATACCCCGGCCGATGCTCGCCCCCCCCCAGATCGTCGGCGTTGGTGCCGTCGCACACGACGGCCAGCCCCCGCGCGCGCGCCTCGGGCACGAGCCGGCTCCACAGCTCCGTCTTGCAGAAGAAGCACCGGTTGGTGGGGTTGGCGAGGTAGCGGGGATCGTCGAGCTCGCGGGTGGCGATCTCGACCACCGGCAGGTCGAACCGTTCGGCCACCTGCCGGGCGGTTTCCCACTGGGCGGCGGGGTAGGAGGCGCTGCGGCCGATCGCCGCGACCATGCGCCCGGGCCCGAGCTCCTGGCGCAGCACCACCGCGAGCAGGGCCGAATCGACGCCGCCGGAATAGCCCACCAGGGCCGAGGGGAAGGTGCGGACCAGCTGGCGCAACGCCGGGGCGGGGGCGGAGGTGGGGGGGGCGGACACGGCGGAATACTAATGGCTTACGATGTCCCAATCAAAGGACAATGCGGGCGCAAGAAACGGATATTCCGTAGGCGCGGAACCAATTATTCGTATGATACGTTGCAGAATATCGTAAGAAATCTACGTGTAGTAGGCGGCACCACTACCAGGGCTCCGAAATGGCAACCAAGACCGAGCTGGACGCCGTCGATCGTAAGATCCTGCGCGTGCTCGCCGCCGATGGGCGCGCCAGCTATCAGGCGATCGCCGACGACGTCGGCTTGTCGCGCCCCGCCGCGATGGAGCGCGTGAAGCGGCTCGAAGAAGCGGGGTTCATCACGGGGTACGTCGCGCGGCTCGATCGCGCGAAGGCGGGATTTCCGGTGACGGCGTTCGTCGCCGTGCGCTACGGCAACTCCGACTACGTGGGCGACGAGCCGCAGATGCGCGCCATGGAGAAGAACCCCGGCGTGCTCGAGTGCCACCACGTTGCGGGCGAGGACTGCTACGTCCTGAAGGTGGCGGCGCCCGATCTCGAGCGCCTGCAGGACGTGTTGCGCGACCTGCGCGGCTCGTCCAAGACGCCGATGAGCACGCGGACCACCATCGTGCTGGGCACGGTGTTCGAGAAGCCGGGGTTCGTCCCGGTGGAGCCCGACTGATGGGGGGGGCCGGTCTGCGCGGCAGGGCGCTCGTCGCCTATCTCGTCGTGTGCGTGTTCTGGGGCTCCACGTACCTCGCGATCCGCGTGGGCGTCGGGGTGTTGCCGCCGTTCCTGTTCGCGGGCCTGCGCTTCCTGCTCGCGGGCGCGCTGCTGCTCGCCGTCGTGCTGGCGCTCGGCGACAAGCTGCCGCGCCGCGCCGCCGACTGGCGTACCCAGGCGATCGTCGGCGTGCTGCTCCTCACCGGCGGCAACGCGTTCGTCGTGTGGGCGGAGCAGTACACGCCGTCCGGCATCGCGAGCATCTTCGTGGTGACCGTGGCCCTGTGGATGGCGTTCTTCGACGCGATCATCCCCGGCGGCTCGGGCGACTTGAACTGGCGGGTGGTGGCGGGGCTGCTGCTCGGCTTCGTCGGCACCGCGCTGCTCGTGGGCGCGAGTCCGGCGGAGATCCTGCGCGCCGACCTGCGCGGCCCCATCGCGCTCACCGCGGCGAGCGCCTCGTGGTCGCTCGGCTCCGTGTACGGCAAGCGGCACCCCACCGAGACGAGCCCCTACGTGGGCGCGGCCCTCCAGATGCTCGCGGGCGGCGCCGCGGTCGCGCTGCTCGGCACCGCGCTCGGCGAGTGGAGCCGCTGGCACCTCACTCCCACGGGCGCCGGCGCGATCGCCTACCTCGTCGTGTTCGGCTCGATCCTCGGCTATACCGCGTACACCTACGCGCTGCGCCACGCCTCGCCCACGATCGTCGGCACGTACGCCTACGTGAACCCCGTGATCGCCGTGCTGCTCGGGTGGTTGATCCTGCGCGAGCCGGTGACGGCGCGCACCTTCGCCGCCATGGCGTTGATCATCGGCGCCGTGGTCTGGATTCAGTTCTCGCACCGGGTGCCGGGCCTGCGCCGCTCGCCGATCGCGGCGGCAGCCACCAGCGACTAGGAGGACAGAAACCCATGCGCAGCGTGAGCCTGGCCGACAAGTTCCGGCTGTTCGACGAGCTGAACGACGCCTATGTAACGCTCGTCGCGGACCTGAGCGCCGAGTGATCGCGCGTCTCTGGCACGGCGCCGTCCCCGCGGCCAAGGGCGACGCCTACGCGATCCGCCGCTTCGCGGGCGACGACGTGGAGCGGGCGCGGTACTACCCCGAGGACCGGGCGTACTTGCTCGAGCTCGAGCCCGGCGTCGCGCACTACGAAGTGCTGGAACCGTAGCGGGCGTCACTCGTCGACGCCCTCCAGGCCACTCGGCTGCGGCGTCACCGGCGGGGGACGCAGCGCCGGTTTCCCCTCGTCCAAGGCTTTGAACCCCCGCACGGTGTGGTACGCAAGATCGATGTCCGGGCAGTTGGCGAACTCGGTGAGAATGTCTTCCCAGATCGCGTGCTCGGTGCCGCGCCGTTTGCGCGGCTCGATCAGGTAGCGGAGCGTGAGCTGCACGCCGCTGTCCACCACCTTGGTATACACGATGGGCGTCACCTTCCGGTAATTGATGAGATACTGGCGGGACGCGGTGAGCAGTTCCTGCTCCGCCTGCGCCGTCAGGTGCTCCGCGTGCTTCACGGCGATCTTGGCGAGGATCTGTTTCGCCTTTCTCCAGTCGCTCTCGAACGTCACCACCACCGGCACTTCGTTCCAGATGTACTTGAAGCCCTTGTTGTAGTTGGCGACGGGGTCGGTGAAGACTTTGCCGTTCGGGACGTGAATGATCCGCCCGCTCGATTGGTCCGCATTCACCCAGGCGCCGATCTCGTTCAGCGTGAACTGGAACAGGCCCAGGTCGATGACGTCGCCTGCATGCGGCCCGATCTGGATGCGGTCGCCCACCTCGAACGGGCGGCGCCAGATGATGAACGCCCAAGCCGCGACGTTCGCCACCGGGTCCTTGAGGGCGATCGCGAGCCCGGCGGACAGGAGGCCGAAGAACGTCGCCAGCGCGGCCACGCCGGCGAACCACATCCGGCCGACGATCACGATGCCCACCGCGACCAGGACGTACGTCAGGCCCTTGCGCCACCGGTACCGGCTCCACGGATCGCGGACGCGGCGGTACACGAAGGCCAGGGCCACCCGGCGCAGCAGCCACAGCCCGACGATCGTCCCCACCGTCGCGAGCAGCCGCGTCTGGAGCTGGGGGTTCATGCCGAGGTGGGTCTGGAGCCAGTCGATCATGAAGGGCGTCGTGAGGTGCGGAACAAGCTACGGGGAGGCCGTGCGCGGCGCCAGCCGCGCGGGTATAATGGCGTCATGAGACGCACGGTCGCCCCGGCGCCGCTCGCCCTCGCCCTCGCGCTGCTCAGCGCCCGCTGCCACCACCGCCCCGCCGCGCCCCTCGACCCGCGCGCGGAAGTCGCGGTCACGGTCGAGAACCAGAACTTCCTCGACATGGACGTGTTCGTCGTGCGGAGCGGCCAGCGCATCCGCCTCGGCATGGTGCCGGGCCTGACGACGCGCATCCTGATGGTGCGGCCCGAGCTGGTGGGCTACAGCTCGGAGTTGCAGTTCGAGGTGCATCCGATCGGCGCGCGGAGGAATCCCATCAGCGAGACGATGACGGTACATCCCGGCGACGTCATCCACCTGACGATCCCGCCGTCCTAGCCCGCCGGGCTACCCCAAGCCCCGCCGGTCGAGACTGCGGTACTGAATCGCCTCGCTCACGTGCTTCGGCTGGAGGTCCGCCGCGCCCTCGAGGTCGGCGATGGTGCGGGCGATCTTGAGGATCCGGTGGTAGGCGCGCGCCGACAGCGCGAGCCGCGTGATCGCCGTGCGCAACAGCGCGTCGGCGCCGTCCGACACGCGGCAGAAGGTGCGGATGTCGCGGGCCGCCATGTGCGCGTTGGCGTACACGCCGGGCCGGTGCCCGAACCGCTCCCGCTGCACCACCCGCGCCCGGTCGACGCGCTCGCGCACCGCCTCGCTCGGCTCGGTCCCCGACTGGTCCGCGAGCGCGCGGTACTTCACCGCCGGGACCTCGAGGTGGATGTCGATGCGGTCAAGGAGCGGCCCTGAGACCCGCGCGAGATAGCGCTCGACCCCGAGCGGCCCGCACACGCAGTTGTGATGCGGGTCGCCGAAGTAGCCGCAGGGACAGGGATTCATCGCCGCCGCGAGCATGAAGCGTGCGGGATAGCTGAGGCTCATCGCGGCGCGCGCGATCGTCACCACGCCGTCCTCCATCGGCTGGCGCAGCACCTCGAGCACGTTCTTGCGAAACTCGGGCAGCTCGTCGAGGAACAGCACCCCGCCGTGCGCCAGGCTCACCTCGCCCGGCCGGGGATACGAGCCGCCGCCGATCAATCCGGCGTCCGAGATCGTATGGTGCGGCGCCCGGAACGGCCGCCGCGCCACCAGCGACTCGCCGAGCGGCAGCACGCCCGTCACCGAGTGAATCTTCGTCGTCTCGAGCGCCTCGTCCAGACTCATCCTGGGAAGGATGGTCGGGAGGCGCCGGGCGAGCATCGTCTTGCCGCTCCCCGGCGGACCGATCATCAAGATGTTGTGCCCGCCGGCGGCCGCCACTTCGAGGGCGCGCTTCGCGTGCGCCTGGCCCCGCACCTCGGCGAAATCCACATCGTCCTTCGCGCGCTCGGCGAACAGCCCGGCGAGATCGACCTGCGCCTCCGGCAGCTCCCCCCGGCCGTCCAGGAAGTCGGCGACCTCGGGGAGGTTCTCGCGCGGCAGGACGAGCGCCTCGAGCCCCGCCGCGCGCGCCGCGAGGGCCACCGGCAGCGCGCCGCGCACCGGACGAATCGCGCCTTCGAGCCCGAGCTCCCCGAGCACCGCCACCCGCGCCAGCCGCTCCCCCGCGATCTGCTCGGTGGCCGCGAGGATCCCCACGGCGATCGGCAGGTCGAACGCCGAGCCGTCCTTGCGGATGTCGGCGGGGGCGAGATTCACGGTGATCCGCTTCAGGGGGAACGTATAGCCGGTGTTCGCGAGCGCGGCGAACACCCGCTCGCGGCCTTCCTTCACAGCGCCCTGCGGCAGTCCCACCGTCGCGAAGGTGGGGAGGCCGTTCGCGATGTCGGTCTCGACGTCCACCAGGTAGGCGTCGATGCCGAGCACCGCGGCGGAGCGGACCCGGGCGAGCATGGCAGGACGGTACGGCGGGACGACGCGACGGCGGTAGGAAAAAATGCGCGGGAGGGGGCGAAATCTCGCGGAACCAGCCTGGGATCCCCGGGACCCGCGCGGGACCTCACCCCCTGGCCCCCTCTCCGCTGCGCGGAGAGGGGGAAAGAAGGGGGAGGTCAATGCGTGAAACAGCTGCCGTCGGGGTGAATCGGGTCCAGTCCCGACAGGACCGCGGTCTAAACTCGGGTGATGAAACTCCGACGTCCACCGATCCCGCAGCCGAAGCTCCGGCGCGCACGGGAACTGCGGCGGGACCTGACCATCGCAGAACGGAGAGCATGGGAGCTGCTCCGCGATCGGCGTATGCTCGGCCTGAAATTCCGCCGCCAACACGTGATCGCTGGATTCATCGTAGACTTCTATTGCGCCGAGTTGCGGCTCGTGCTCGAGATCGACGGGCCCGTCCATGCGACCGCCAGGCAGTTGGACTACGACACGGCGCGAGCTGCGCACCTAGAGTCGAGAGGATTGCGGGTAGTGCGAATCGGGAACGATGCCCTTCGAGAGAATACCCTGCGTTCCATACTAGGAGATCTCGCCCGTCGTACCCCCTCTCCGCAAAGCGGAGAGGGGGTCAGGGGGTGAGGTTGGGAGATTCCCCCATGCCCGAGATCACCTGGGACGACTTCGCGAAGGTCGACATCCGCGTCGGGCGGATCGTGCAGGCCGACGACTTCCCCAAGGCGCGGAAGCCCGCCTACCAGCTGCGCATCGACTTCGGCCCCCTCGGGATCAAGACCTCGAGCGCGCAGATCACGAAGCACTATGACAAGACCGATCTGCTGGGGAAGCTGGTGCTGGCCGTGGTGAACTTCCCGCCGCGCCAGATCGCGAGCTTCTTCTCGGAGGTGCTCACGCTCGGCGTGGTCGTGGGCGAAGGGGACATCGTGCTCGTCCACCCCGAGCGCGAGGTGCCCCTGGGGAGCCGGATCGGTTAGCCCGTCATCAGCTTGCCGGCAGTCCCCCCTCTCCGCGACGCGGAGAGGGGGTCAGGGGGTGAGGTCCCGCCGAAGCGGCTCTCGACGTAATCCTCGAGGATCTTCAGGAACTCGGCGACGATGGCGTCGCCCTTGAGCGTCACCTTGAGCTGCCCGTCCACGTAGACGGGCGCCTTCGGCTCCTCGAACGTGCCGGGCAGGGAGATCCCGATGTCCGCGTGCTTGGACTCGCCCGGGCCGTTCACGACGCAGCCCATTACCGCCACCCGCAGCTCCGCCACGCCCGGATAGCGCTCGCGCCACACGGGCATCTGTTCCCGCAGGTACCCCTGGATCTCCTCGGCCATCTCCTGGAAGAAGCTCGAGGCGGTGCGCCCGCACCCGGGGCAAGCCGAGACCTGGGGGGTGAAGCTCCGCAGGCCGAGCGACTGGAGCACCTGCTGCGCGACCTGGACTTCTTCGGTGCGGTCGCCGCCCGGCCGGGGCGTGAGCGAGACGCGGATCGTGTCGCCGATCCCCTCCTGGAGCAGGATCGAGAGGCCCGCGGCGCTCGCGATGATTCCCTTCGCCCCCATCCCCGCCTCGGTGAGGCCCACGTGCAGCGGGTAATCGGAGAGCCGGGCGAGCCGCCGGTACACCTCCACCAGGTCCTGCACGCCCGACACCTTGGCCGACAGGATGATCCGGTCGTGCGCCAGCCCGCACTCCTCGGCGAGGTCGGCGGATCGCATCGCGCTCGCCACCATCGCCTCCAGCATCACGTCGCGCGCGTCGCGCGGATCGTCCCGGCCCGCGTTCTCGTCCATCATCTCGGTGAGGAGCTGCTGGTCGAGGCTGCCCCAGTTCACGCCGATGCGCACCGGCTTGTCGTTCGCGAGGGCGATTTCGATGATGGTGCGGAAGTTCTCGTCGCGGCGCTTCGCGCCCACGTTCCCCGGGTTGATACGGTACTTGGCGAGCGCGGCGGCACAGCGTGGGTACTTGGCGAGCAGCAGGTGGCCGTTGTAGTGGAAGTCGCCGATGACCGGGACGTCGACCTGAGCGACGATGGCCGGCACCGCTGCGGCCGCGGCCTCGTTGTTGACCGTCACCCGCACCAGCTCGCTCCCCGCCTCATGCAGCGCGCGGACCTGGGCGACCGTCGCGTCCACGTCGGCGGTGTCGGTGTTGGTCATCGACTGGACGACGATCGGGTGGGCGCCGCCCACTTTGACGCCGCCCACATTCACGACGACCGTCTGCCTGCGTTGGTACGCGTTCACGCGTCCAATATAAACCGAACGGCGTCACGCAGAGGCGTCACGCAAAAAACGTCACGCAAAAGGCGTCCCGCAGCTACGTCTTCCGCGCGACGCCTTCGTGAAACGTCTGGGGTGAAACGTCTATGCTCGACGTCGTCAGAAGATTTTGTCGCTCACG
>WNFV01004489.1_pt1 | contig 17286 bp, 16 predicted proteins | sample 5400101 | NCBI WGS metagenome assembly WNFV01 (sample SAMN13153361, study PRJNA577476) | soil metagenome | isolation source: 115 cm soil or saprolite under grassland replicate 1 | place: USA:California | collected 2016-06-15
ATTTCGCGCTCGATCCGGATTCCACGGCTGACAAACAGGTTTGGAACCGAACGATCACGTTGAAGGATACGTGGGCGAAAGAGGCGAAGAAATAGGGGAGCGCCGGGATATTGCTCGTTTTGGGAGGTTAGGCATCTTGCCTGACTCGGCCGGCAGGCTTCCAGCCTGCCGATGCTTTATACGCCAAGCAGGATGCTTGGCGGCCGAGAGTCGCCGCGGCGACGAAGCCTATCTTCCGATCGAAAGCGCGCGATCGATTCGCGCGAGCACTTTCTCTTTATCGAGAACTTCGAGGAGATGATATAGACTCGGGCCAGCGTTGCTCCCAGTGACGGCGAGTCGCGCGGGATGGACAAGCGCGCCGACTTTGACGCCAAGCTTGGCGGCTGTGGCTTTGAACGTTGCCTCGATTTGCGTGGCGTCGAATTTCTCAAGTGAACTCAATGCATCGCGAACAGCTTTGAGTCGTGGTTTGTTTTCAGCAGTGAAATGTTTCGCTGCGCTTTGCGGATCGTAGTCAAAATCATCTGTGAAGTAGAATCCGCAATAAGCTGGCAACTCATCGAAGGTATTGATCTTTCCTTTGCACGTTTGCAACGCGGCGCGGACGTATTGCTCCGGATAATCATTCATCTTCAGGCCGCTCGACTTTAGCCTCGCTACGGCTAATTCGTAAAATTTCTCATCGCTGAGCTCGCGAGTGTATTCGCCGTTTAACCAATGCAGTTTATCGGGATCGAATGTTGCCGAACTGCGGCCGATATTCTTTAAATCGAAAATCCGAATGATCTCGTCAATGTCCAACTTTTCACGATCATCCTTCGGCGACCAACCGAGCAGGCAGAGGTAGTTGCGGACCGCCGCCGGAAGAAACCCGCGCCGGATGTAGTACTCCACGCGCGCGCCTGCATCGCGCTTGCTCATTTTTGTCCCATCGCGGTTGAGAATGAGCGGAATCTGCGCGTAGTGCGGCGGCGTTGCGCCCAACGCGCGAATGAGCTCGATGTGCTTTGGTGTATTCGAAAGATGATCTTCGCCCCGGATCACATGGGAGATTTTCATTTCAAGATCGTCGACCACGTTAACGAAATGAAAAATCCATGAGCCATCAGGACGCCGGATGGTCATGTCGGGATGGGTGGCGGGATTGCTGAGATCGAAATCAATTCTGCCGCACACGATGTCGTCCACGATGACGTGTTCGCGCGGCGACCGAAACCGCAGTGCTCTCTGATCTTCGTAGATGTGGCCAGCGTCCTGAAGTTTTTTCAAGTAACGCTCGTAAAGTTCTGTGCGTTCGCTTTGCAAATACGGTCCGAACTCGCCGCCGACATGCGGGCCTTCATCCCAATTCAGGCCCAGCCATTCTAATCCTTCGTAGATGGCGGCCATCGCTTCCTCAGTGTTGCGCTTCATATCGGTGTCTTCGATGCGTAGCACGAATTTTCCGCCGTGATGTCTCGCGAACAGCCAGTTGAAAAGCGCAGTGCGCGCTCCGCCGACGTGCAAATAACCGGTAGGCGAGGGGGCGAATCGAACGCGAACGTCAGAGCTCATGCAGCCAGAGGGTACACACATTTTGACAGATGTTGTAGCCGCTTCGCTGTGCGAAGCGCTCCGGGTATATTTCTATCTTGCAAGCAGCGTCTCACAGAGACGCGGCTACAGCTTATTCGAGGAAAATTTTCCCGGCACGGCGCCTTGCGTGGCGATTTTCCGGAAGATTCACTTTCGCGATTCGAGTGTCAGGATCGACGAGCGAACGAACGCGCTCGATCACGTCGAATCCAACGTCAGAGACGTTTTGCGCCCGTAGCCATTTCAAGAGCGCCCGGCGCTGAAGCGCGATTGGCAACGCGCGAAGCTTTACCACGGAGAAATCGGCATGTGTCGAATCACGCAGTTCGCTCTCGATCCATTTCTCTTGATCCGCAGCAATCATCGCTGTCCGCCAAATGTTCTGGCGGATGTTGCGGCCAAGTATTCTCTCCAGATACGGAATGACCCGATGTCGAATGCGGTTGCGCAGCGGTGTGAGATTCTTGTTCGTAGCATCCTCGCGAAATGCCAGTCGGTGCTCGCCTACGTAATCGTCGATCTCTTTGCGCCAGACGCAAAGGAACGGCCGCACAATCGTTAGGTCGACGCCGTCGATTCGCCGTGTAGAAATTTCCCGCATCGCAGCAAGGCCGGCGCTGCCCGCGCCACGAAATAGATTGATCAGAAAGGTTTCGACCAAATCGTCCGCGTGATGCGCGACGAAGATTGTTCTGCAGTTTCGGCGCCGTGCGATTTCAGCAAAAAATGCATAGCGCGCGTCACGAGCCGCTGTTTCGATCGACATCTTCTGTTTCTGCCCGAGCGCGCGGATGTTTGCGGAACCGAGTTCAAATTCAATGCCGCCGGCCGGTGTAGGGCGAGTTCTTCGCTTGCCCGTTCGCGCGCCTGGCACTCGGAGCGCCTGCCCCGCAGGTTCCTGGTTGTAGCGCTCGACCAGCCTTTTCACGAACTGCGCATCGGCATCGCTCGATCGCCCGCGCAATCGATGATTCAGATGGCAAACGATCAGCCGTTCGTAACCGAGGCTGCCTAACCAGTGCAGCAGCGCGACGGAATCGCGCCCGCCGGACACACCGATGAGATAGCGCGCATCCGGGGAAAATTCGCGGGTTATTCGCGACTGACTGCTAAGTCTCTCCATGAGTGCCCTTCTGTCATTCTGAGCGGAGCGAAAAATCTCTTATCATCTGGTCAAAGCGTGCCACGGAACAAACCCAGAGATGTTTCGCTCCCCTCAACATGACAATTAATTGAATCCAATTCACGAGCCGGCCGCATCCAACGTTCAAAAGCGATCATGAACAATCAACAACCAACAGACAAAGCGGGAAGTCCGCGGCGTCTTAAGATTATGAAAGACGATCAAACATTATACGGCATCCTGGCAGGTGCGGAAGAGAAAGGGCGGGGCGTGATGGAAACGGCGGTCTATGCCACGTGCTTTTTGAGCGTGGTAGCCGCGATCTTCCAATTCATGGGGCAACCGACGCCAGATCCGTTCGCTGGATTCGACCCGGCAGCGCAACCGGCTCCGGTTGTTTCACACGCCGTCGAAGCGGTGTGGGAAACGAAATCCTGAACGCCGTGGCGAGATACGTTGGACAAGACAGGGGCGTCGCGCTGCGCCGAGTGCCAAAGCTTTCGGTGTAGCCTGGCGTCCTTATCGGGATTCGCGCCGAGTGTTCTCAAGCACCGCAGCGCCACCCAGCTATACCTAAGGGAAATGGCTGCTGACGTCGGATTTGACAATGAATGAACGTTCATTCATTGTCGAAATCTATGCCGCAACCCCAAATAGATTCAGTTCCAGATCGGCGTTGTCAGATCCTCGATGCAGCCCTTGTTTGCTTTGCCAAACGCGGGTTTCACCAAACCAGCATGCACGACATCAGCGCTGAGGCCGGGATCAGCGTCGGGTTGATCTATCGCTATTTCGAAAACAAAGAGGCGGTCATCTCCGCAATGGCGGACCGCCACAAGAAAGAGATCTCCGAAGTGCTGCAGCGCGCCAAACAGGCACCGACGCTGCTGGAGTCGCTCGAAATTCTGTTCACCGCTCATTGCTGTGAAGAGGCGACGCGAGTGGTCTCAGCATTCGTTGTGGACCTCTATGCGGAAGCGTCACGAAACCCGCGCCTGGCCGATTTGGTGCGCGATGTTTTGCAAACAGCCATGGCCGGCGTTACCGAACTGATCAGCAAAGCGCCGGAGGCTCAAAACACGACGCGTGGACTCTCGCCAAGCGAAATGGCAGAATTAATTTTTGCCGTCGCACGCGGTATGTTGATGCTCGACGTGTTGCGTCCACAGGAAATGACCGCGGCGGAACGGCGGGAGCGACAATTGCAAGTGACGCGGAGATTGTGGAGTTTGCTGTTTAAACCGGAGGCCGAACTCGCTTATGCATGATGTAGCAAAAGGCATCTCGATGGAAACCAAAGTGAGACGGACTCGTGGAGGTTTGGGTGTCGCGATTGGTCTGCTCGCGGCGATTTTAGTTTTCGTCGTCGGCATCAAGGTGCTTCAGATCGTCAAAATGGTTAGCACTCCGCAAACGATGCCGCCCACTACGGTCAGCAGCGCAACCGTGAAAGAGGAAGATTGGGCTCCGCGCCTCACAGCGGTCGGATCAGTTAGCGCTGTGGAAGGTGCGGTCGTTTCCGCAGAGCTCGCCGGTATTGTGAGCGAAATCAATTTCCAAAACGGCGCGGTAGCGAAAAAGGGCGAGGTGCTCATGAAACTCGATGCGTCGCAAGAGGAAGCACTTTTGCGATCTGCAGAAGCTGAAGCGCAGCTGGCGCGGACGGACCTCGAACGAGCCCGCGATCTTGCCATAAAGAAAGTCGTTTCAAGCGCCGAGCTCGACTCTGCTCAATCAAAATTCAGGCGACTGAATGCCGTTGTGGATCAGATGCGCTCGAGCATCGCGAAGAAGTCTCTTATCGCGCCGTTCGACGGACAGCTTGGTATTCGCCAGGTGAACGTTGGCCAAATGATCAATGCCGGTCAGCAGGTTGTCGCGCTTACGGGGCTTGATCGCGTGTACGTCGATTTTGCTTTGCCGGAACAATATCTCTCCAAGCTGTCGAAAGATCTGGAGGTGACCGTGCGCGCCGACTCTTTCCCCGACCGGCAGTTCAAAGGGAAATTGACTGCGATTAATTCCATGGTGGATCCGGTCACGCGCAACGTGCCGTTGCAGGCGACATTGGAAAATCCCGATCACGCGCTGCATCCAGGCATGTTCGCAAAGGTGGAAGTCGCCTTGCCCGAAACAAAAAAGACAATCGTGATTCCCGGATCAGCAGTGTCTTATGCCCCGTATGGCGATTCGGTTTTCATTATTGAGAAACAGAAAGATCCGAAGACGGGTAAGGAATCAGAGGTGCTTCGGCAGCAATTTGTGCGGATCGGCGATGCGCGTGGCGATTTCGTCGCGGTCACCCAAGGACTGAAGGCCGGCCAAACGGTGGTCGGCACAGGAGTTTTCAAACTGCGCAACGGAATGGCAGTAACAGTGAACAATGATCTTGCGCCTAAACCGGAACTGAATCCGAAACCGGCAGATACATGATGTACGATCGTAGTCCGTTACATCGTTCCAACGTTACATCGGCTCTCCGATTTAACGATTCAACGTTTCAACGTTTCAACGGCGCGAAGCAATGAAATCGTTCACTGATCTCTTCATCAAACGCCCGGTGCTGGCGATGGTGGTCAGCTTTGTGATCCTTATCGCCGGATCCAAAGCCATATTGCCAATTCTTTTCCCTAAGCTCGGGGGCTTGGGCGGGCTGAATGTTCGGCAATATCCGCGCAGCGATATCGCGTCGATTACGATTACGACTGTTTACGTCGGCGCGGACGCGGAATTGGTTCGTGGTTTTATCACAACGCCACTCGAGCGGGCGATCGCTGCGGCCGATGGCATCGATTACATCCAGTCGCAGAGTAAGCAGGGGCAGTCGCAGATCACTGTCCGGCTGAAACTGAACTACGATGCCAACAAGGCATTGTCCGATATCAGCTCCAAGGTTGATGCGATCCGGCGCGATCTGCCTCCGGAATCTGAAATTCCGGTAATCGAAATTCAATCAGCAGATACGCAGCGGGCCGCCGCGTATTTGAGCTTCACGTCGGACATTTTGCAGCCGAACGAAGTCACCGATTACCTTGTGCGACTGGTGCAACCGCGGCTGACTGCCGTTGGCGGTGTGCAGAAGGCGGACATCCTCGGCGGCCGCTATTTTGCGATGCGAATCTGGATGAAGCCCGACCGCATGGCGGCGCTGAACATCTCGCCGGCGCAAGTCCGCAGCGCACTTTCGAGAAACAACTATCTCTCGGCGATAGGCAGCACGAAAGGTTCGCTTCTTCAGGTAAACCTGACGGCGAACACCGACTTGCACACAACGGATGATTTCAAAAAACTGGTCGTGCGCCAGGACAAGGGAACTCTCGTTAGGCTTGGGGACATCGCGGACGTGGTTCTCGGCGCCGAAGACTATAACGCCGAAGTGCGGTTCTCCGGGCAAAAAGCGGTGTTCATGGGGATTTACGTTCTGCCGAACGCGAACTCCGTCGACGTGATCAAGCGCGTTCGCGCCGAAATGGAGCAGATCAAACGCGAATTGCCATCGGGTCTAACTGCTGAGATCGCCTACGATTCGACCGCCTACATCAACGACGCCATCCACGAAGTCGTAAAGACGCTGATCGACACGCTGCTCATCGTTATGATCGTGATCTTTCTGTTCCTCGGCTCGTTCCGATCCGTGATTGTGCCCGTGGTGGCGATCCCCATCTCGCTCATCGGCGCGATGTTTCTCATGCAGATGTTTGGCTTTTCGCTGAACCTGCTAACGCTACTGGCGATCGTGCTTTCGGTCGGGTTGGTGGTGGACGACGCGATTGTCGTTGTCGAAAACGTCGAGCGCCACATGCGCGAAGGCATGTCGCGCATGAACGCGGCGATCAAGGGTGCGCGTGAACTGGTTGGTCCGATCATCGCGATGACCCTGACGCTCGCCACGGTTTACACGCCGATCGCGCTCCAGGGCGGCTTGACCGGTGCGCTGTTCCGCGAATTCGCTTTGACGCTCGCGGGCGCCGTCTTCATCTCGGGCGTGGTCGCGCTCACACTTTCGCCGATGATGTCCGCGCACTTGCTGCGGTCCGAGCACGTCGATCACGGATTTAGCGGCTGGGTCAATCGCACTTTCGATCGGTTCCGCGACTGGTATGGCAGTCATCTTGATCGGACGCTCAATGCGCGACCTGCGGTTTATCTGGTTTGGGGCGGTGTGTCGGCTCTCGCACTTTTCATGTTCATCATGATTCCGAGCTTTGCCTCGAAGGAACTAGCGCCGACGGAAGATCAGGGCGTGATCTTTGGAATTGTCACCGCTCCAGCAAACGCGACCATCGACGATACAATTCGGTACGCTGATGCCGCTGAGAAAGTTTTCCTAGGTGTTCCCGATACGCGTTTCACGTTTCAAATTACGTTTCCGGATAACGGTTTTGGCGGAATGGTTTTGAAGCCGTGGGGAGTGCGGAAAACACCCACGGAAGATTATCTTCTGGTGGTTCAGCACAAACTTGGCGACATCCCGGGCATTCAATTGTTTCCAGTGATGCCGTCGGCGCTCCCCGGCAGCGATTCTTTCCCCGTAAGTTTCGTGATCGCTTCCACTGCCGACCCGGAACGAATTCTCGAGTTCGCGCAACAGCTTTATGGCAAAGCGATGCAGGCGCACGTGTTCCGATTCGCCGATATCGACACGAAGATCGACCAGCCTCAGGCGCAGATTGATTTCGATCACGACAAAGTCGCTGCGCTTGGCCTCGACATGCAGCAGGTGGGTGCCGATCTGACGGCAGCCATTGGCGGAAATTATGTCAACCGATTCAACATCGCAGGGCGCAGTTACAAGGTCATTCCGCAAATCAAGCGCGTCGACCGCCTGAATCCGCAGCAATTGGAAAACATTTATGTCACTGGGCCTAACAACAAGTTAATCCCGCTGAGCACGGTGGCGACGATCAAGCATAAGACCGTAGCGCGTTCGCTTAATCGAATGCAGCAACTCAACGCCGTCGCCATCAGCGGCGTCCCTGCGCGTTCGATCGATGCGGCTCTAAAATTTCTCGAGGATGAAGCGCGCAAGATGCTGCCCAAGGGTTACGTGATCGATTACACCGGTGAGTCGCGGCAACTGCGGACCGAAGGCGACAAGTTTGTCCCGGTATTCGTGTTGTCGATCGTTTTGATCTTTTTGGTCCTCGCGGCGCAGTTCAACAGTTTTCGCGATCCGTTTATCGTTCTGTTGGGCTCCGTGCCACTGGCGCTTTTCGGGGCCGTGATCTTCATGTTTTTGAAGATGCCGTTTGGCAATTTCTTCACTAACGGTTGGACCACGTCATTAAACATTTACTCGCAGGTTGGGTTGGTGACCCTCGTCGGCCTGGTTTCGCGAAATGGCATCCTGATTGTGCAGTTCGCAAACGAAATGCAACGCAAAGGCATGGATAAACTGACCGCGGTGGCGCAGGCCGCTCGGATTCGGTTGCGACCGATCATGATGACGAGCGCTGCGACCGTTGCTGGTCACTTCCCGCTGACATTGGTGACTGGCGCCGGCGCGGCTGCAAGAAATTCAATCGGTCTCGTTCTCGTCGGCGGCATGACCATCGGGACAATCTTCACACTGTTCATCGTCCCGTCGCTCTACATGCTCCTTGCGAGAGAGCATCACGAAAAATCTCTCATGGACGTGGGCTGGGAAGACACGCCCGAAGATGTCGATCTTACGCCTGAAATGGCGCCAGCGCTCGCACCGGATGGCAACGGCAACGGCTGGAAAAAAGGATGAGCAGGTTCGCGACGACTCCATCCGACCGGTGGACCGGAAAATGGAGCAAGCGCAACGGTTGAACTGATTATTAGTAAATTCGATTGCGCGAGTACGCTCCGATTGACGATGGTGCTGTACACAAGTCACCCCGCGTGTACTAAACACGCGGGGCACTCATTCAGCTTTTAGGCGGCTCGCTGTTGGCGAGTGGGTTGTGGTACAGAGCTAAACTCAAGAACGTCCTCGGAGATTTTGGTAATCGCCCAGGGTTCCGGACTCGCCGTCATGAGCACGTTGGCCTCCACGATCTTGCGACCGACTGGCCGCAATGATTTAATGGAGAAGCCTTCCGCTGCCGTGACAATGTAGCCTTGGCCACCTTGCTGGCAGAAGAATGTGCCGCTCTCTCCGCGCAACGCCTCTGCCAAATCAGGATGTTGGATTGTCCCATTTAGTGGTAGTTTCGTTTGCATCTCTAAAGCGTCGCGCAATACTGGGTGATCGCTAGGTAACTTAGGTTGCCTTTTTAATCGCCTAATTATCGAACGTGGCGAGAGATCGCAGCCTTAGGCTGGCGCGAAAAGAACGGCGATTGCGCAAGGAGGAGCCGCGAATGAAGCGAATCTCCAAGGGTGGAACGGAACGCGAATCCGTGATCGACCCGGCATTGGAAAAGTCTTTGCTCAGCCTGCACGCAGCCATGAACGTCGGTTCGTTTTGGAAAGCCATTCAGCAGGTGCTCTCCGCCGCGGTGCCAAATCGCTTGATCGGGCTGATGCTTCAGCCCAATCCAATTTTGCCAATGATCGCGAGATGGACAGCGCCCATGCGTGATGGCTTTTTCACCGCGGAGCCGCTCAAGAGTTATATCGCCCGGCAACCGCGTGACCGGTCTGTGCGGATTAGCGACATCTTTTCAAATCGAAGCAGCATGATCAAGTCGCATTTCTATCGCCATTACATGGCGCCCCAAAAATGCGCGCACGGCGCCTGCCTCCTTTTTTGGAAAGACCAGAGGCTCATTTGCGTGATTGCAATCATGCGCACTGCGGCGCAGGGCGATCTGTTACCGGCGGAGATGAAGTTGCTCCAGCATCTTTACCCGCAGTTTCTCACCGCCCTTTGCCGGCTCAGGTCGCTCGAGCGCGAACACTCCCTGCGAATGGATCTTGAAGAATTCCTGAGCCGTCTGCCATTGCCGACGATCCTCTTGCGGTGGAATTTAAAGCCGATTTATCAAAACCGGGCCGCGCGCGACTTCTGCGCAGTATGGGAAAAAGGACCAGAAGAAGCGCAACTGACGAAAGCGACCTCACCGATTCCGTGCGAGATTTTGGATCGATGCCGTCTGCTCAAACAGCAATGGGCAGACGCGCAGCGCCCCGTTGCGCCGCAAACAGGCTTCAAAGAAGAACGCGTGCGTCATCCGCGATCGCCGCATTTGCGCGCAACGCTACATTTGAGACAGCTCAGTTCAGCCGGTGTGACGCGGCCGCATTTTCTTATCGAGTGTGAAGATTTGCACTCTTCCGCTGCCGTGCATACCGGGCAAGCAAGCGTCCGTTTGCCGCACCTTGCCCGACTTACCAGGCGCGAACAGGAAATTGCGCGACTTGTCTGTGAAGGGCGGAGTAACCAGGAGATTGCCGATAACGCCTGCTTGAGTTTGCCGATGGTGAAAAAGCACCTCCACGCGATCTTCCGCAAGCTCGAAGTCACCAGCCGCAGCCGGCTTATTGCGCTGCTGCGATGAATCGCGGAGCGCGGCGAAATTAAGGACTCAGTAACAGAGAGATCGCACAAAACGCCTGTCTGAGTTTGCAGACAGTGAAAAAGCATTTCCACTCGGTCTTTCGCAAACTCGAGGTGCCCAGCTGCAGCCGTCTCGTGGCGCTGGCCGCATAAGGGCATCAGTAATGCACGCGCACGAGATACAATCCTTCGGCAGGCGCGGCGTAACGGGCGGAGCCAACTTTGCCGAAGTGCAGTCGCGCCGTGATTTCTTCGATGCGAATTTTGCCGCGCACACAGTTCACCAGTGCGCCCACCATCAGCCGAGCCATCTTGTAGAGGAAGCCGTCGCCGTCGAACTCGATCGTGATGCAGGGACCTTTTTTACGGACACGAACGGAATTGATTGTGCGGATCGTGCTCTGTTCGGGCTTCCCGCGATTGGCTGCGAAAGCCGCGAAGTCATGAGTGCCGACGAAATGTTTTGCCGCTGATTTCAAAATCTTTAAATCGAGTGGCTGCGCGATGTGCCAGGCACGGCCATACTCGAATGGAGGCAAAATGGGCGCGGTCCAGATCGTGTAGCGATAAATTTTTCCCTTTGCCGAAAGACGCGCGTTAAAATCCTGGGACACATATCGACAGCGAAGCACGCGAATGGCAGGAGGCAGTAACGCATTGAGCGCCTTTATCCAACGGTCAGGTGGCAAGAATTTTAAGACATCGACGTGCGCACATTGTGCGAGGGCGTGAACACCGGCGTCCGTTCGTCCCGCGCCGTGAACGCGCACAACTCCACCACTGACGCGCTCAAAGGCGCGCTCGAGGTGATCCTGCACCGTGTTGCGATGAGATTGGCTCTGCCAGCCGGCAAACGGCGCGCCGTCGTAAGCGACGATCAATTTCAGTCTTCGACTCATGGCGATAAGGCGTGATGTGTGATGAGTGATGAGCGTAAATTACGCGGTTGTGGGACGGCCAACCCTCACCTGGCGCTCACGCGTCCGCCTCTCCCTCGCAGGGAGAGGATTGAGGTGAGGGTCGGCGCGTGTGCTTCACCCGAAACGCTTCATCTATTTGCCGGCAGATTTCACGAATAATTGATCACTGATTACAAATCACAATCCGCCTGTCGCCTTCTCGTGCGCGCGGCGATCCAGATAGCTTTGCAAAATCATTTGCGCCGCAACCTGATCCACGTAGCCGCGGGTATCCCGAGTTTTCTTGCCGGCGTCACGCAATGCTCGGTGGGCTGCGACTGTCGTGAGTCGCTCGTCCCAGGTGACGATCGGGCAGGGGAGAATCGCGCGTAGCTTTTCCACAAAATCGAGAACCTCAGTCGCAGCAGTACCGATCTGCCCATTCATCTGACGCGGGATTCCAGCCACGACATGATCCACTTTTTTTTCGCGAACGATTTGCGCGACGCGCGCTGCCGGTTGTTGGTTTGCCGAAATAGTCTCCAGCGGATGTGCCAGCAAATGCAGCTCATCAGAGATGGCCACTCCGATCCGCGCCCGGCCAAAATCGAGAGCCAGAATCCGATTCATGCAAAAGTCATTCCGAGCGTGTCGAGGAATCCCGCGGCAAAACCCAATGCAACATCGCGGGATCCTTTCAACTTCGCTCAGGATGACAGTCCCTCCCTGTCATTGCAGTTCCGGCGGAAGTTTGCCGATTAAGTCTTTGATCCGTTCCGCTTCGTGCCGATGACAAACCAAAAGGGCATCTGGCGTACGGACGACGATCAGATCATGCACGCCGAGTAGCGCGATCATTGTTCCATTTTCCTCGAAAACGATGTTGTTGCTGGAATCGATCGCCGTGATTGCACGGTTCGCGGCGTTTCCGCGTTTGTCCTTTTCAAAATAATTCGCCACCGCCCGCCAGCTTCCGATGTCGTCCCAATCAAAGCCGGCTTCTACGACAAGGACGCGATCGGCTTTTTCCATGATCGCGTAATCGAACGAGATGCGCGGCAGTTTGCTGAACCGCTCACGCAAAGCTGTCTCAAAATTTCCCGGCGCGCGCAGTTGTGAAAGGAAATCAGCCAGCTCCGGCGCGTGACGGTTAAATTCGCGAAGCATCGTGGGCACGGACCAGACGAACATCCCGGCGTTCCACCGGAAGTTTCCCCTGCGTATAAACGACTCCGCCAGGTCAGGATTTGGCTTTTCACGAAAGCGCACGACGCGATGAATTGCTTCGTTGTCGGGACGCTTGCGCAAACGCACCGGCTTGCCGTGCTCGATGTAACCGAATCCGGGACACGCCCATGTCGGTTTGATGCCGATGGTCACGAGCTCGCTTGTCTCATCGGCCGCGTCTGCAGCAAGGGCGAGCGTTTCCTGAAAGACCGCCCGATTTGTAATGACGTGATCGGCTGGGAGGACAACCATGGTGGCTGCATGATCGCGCAACGTTACCCAGCCGGTCCCCAGCGCGATCGCCGCGGCAGTGTCGCGTTTGGCCGGCTCGGCTAAAATGTTCTCCTTTGGAAAATTCCCAAGCAACTTTCGAACTGCGCTTTCCTGTTCTGCGTTCGTAAGGACCAGAATGCGTTCGGGCGGGATGAGCCCGTCGAGGCGAGCCAGAGTTTCTTCCAGTAAAGTTTTGTGGGAGACGAGACTCAGTAATTGTTTGGGGCGCGCCCGCCTGCTCAACGGCCAAAAGCGTTCGCCGCTGCCGCCGGCGAGGATGAGCGCGTACATCGAATCAGGCATGTCGGTGCAAGGAAAATTACGTCGCGAAAATTGGCGTTTCTTTTTCCGAAACGCGACGTATATGGTAGGCGATGTCTTCCCTCATATCCATTTCAAAAAGTTCTGAAGAGCTTCCAGTTGCGCCGTTGCTCGTCCTTACTCGAACTGCAATTGGACTCGGTTTGGGAATTTTGATCGCGGACAAAATCAAGCCTCCGGTGCGTCAGGTGACGGCAATCACGTTGTTGGCAATCGGCGCCTTGGCGGCGGCGCCGTGGCTGGTGAAAATTACAATCGGTCAGATCAATCGCTCGGAATGGGGCAGTCGCGCCCGGTTGCGTTCCATTCGCGGCGATCCCGGCTACAGCTCCGATAACGATATTTATTGAGTTTGTGTGGGGAGCGCACGCGCCTCGCGTGCTGGCGATCGCGCCCTCGCGATCGCGAACTTTTCTGAGAATGGCTTAGCCTGGTTGCGGGATCTGGGCGAATTGCGGCTCAGATTTGTTCATGTCAATCTGCGCGCTGACTTTCTGCAGTTGTGATTTTTGCTCGTTGACCATGGCAGCCAAGCTCATGATTTCGGACTTGAGCTCTGCGATGGTCGTTTGTTGTTCCTGAATCTTGCAATCTTGCTCCTCGCCTCTGCGATGCTCTTTGAGGAACTCATTGAGCAGCATCGCGTTGATCTGCTCGTAGCGAACGGTGTGCGGTTTGTCTTGTTGATCGCGGATGACCAGGTCCGGATTTACTTTGTCCACTTCCTCGGCGACCAGGCCAAACTGCGGGACGCGCTGCGGATCGATCTCTTTTTTGTAGCGAAAGCTCACCGGCTGGAGCGCCAGAATAGCTTCGCTGGCTTCGCCCATCGGTCTAATCTCATCCTTGAAGCGCGCCGAGGAGGTGTTGGTGCCCAGTTTGCCATCTGTAGCGACATAAACCGCAGCGCCTCCAGGCAATATAGGTGGAGTTGATGAAATTTCTGCCGATGCGAATGACGCCGGCGTCTCCAGCCACCCCGTCGTTGCCGATGCAGATGTTGCTATCGCCGATTGTAAGATTTGAGCCAGCCAAATAGCCCAGGGCGGTGTTGCCGCTGCCGCCGTCGTTGTTCAAGAGCGCTTGATACCCAACGGCTGTGTTCCCGAAGCCCGTCTCGTTGCCATTGGCCGCCCCAAATCCGATGGCGGTATTTTGAAACCCCGTTTCGTTGAACGTGGCTGCGAGAGACCCGATGGCCGTGTTGTCCGTGCCGATGGTGTTGAGCAAAAGCGCTGCAGTGCCAACGGCGGTATTTGAATCCGCGGTGTTGAGGGCAAGGGTTCCAGCGCCAAGGGCGGTATTGAAGCCTGCGGTCGTGACGCTAAAGAGCGCATACCAACCAACTCCCGTGTTGGCGGCGCCGATAGTGAGGTTCTGAAGAGCTTTGGTTCCTTCTGCCGTCGTGAAGTTAGGGTACCCTCCATCCGGCGGCGGCACGACTGCTTGCATTGTCGCGGCTATAGCCAGGAAATAGACGAATGTAAGTGACGCAAGTGCCTGAATTCTCGTTTTCATAGTATTCAGTGTCGGGGAAAATTTGCGGCGTTGTCGAGACGAAACCGCTGGGGAGCGGTCGCCGCGGCGACCTGGCGATCGCGCCCTCGCGATCGCGAACTTTCGCAGTGTCGCTCTTGCTCCGGGGCTGCCGTGGTATTTCGGCCGGGCGCCGAAATGTGGTCGCCGCGGCGACCGCTCCCCGGAGATTGCTGCTGCAGTTGGGCCCAATGGCTACATCACAGACATGGGCCGAACATGCTGCCGGGCTTTACTGATTCTGCGCGAATTGCGGTTTAGCTTCGCTCGTTTCGATCCAGGCGTTCACTTTCTGGAGTTGCGATGCTTGCTCGTTTACCATTGCAGCCAAATTCCGAATTTCAGATCTTAGCTGTGCAATCGTCGTTTCCTGCTCCTGAATTTTGCAATCTTGCTCATCGCCTCGTCGGTGCTCTTTGAGGAACTCATTGAGCAACATCGCGTTGATTTGCTCGTAGCGAACGGATTCGGGTTGTCCTTCGGGATTGCGCCCCACCAAATCGGGATTCACTTTGGCCACTTCCTCGGCGATGAGTCCAAAGGCAATCGTCTGCGTTTGATCGTACTGCTTGTGGTAGCGGAAGCTGACCGGGTTAAGTGCATAGATCGCCTCGCTGGCTTTCTCCATCGGCTTGATCTCGTGTTTATACCTGCGCGACGATACGTTACCGCGGCCAAGCCTTCCACTACTGGTTATGGTGACCGAATCCGGATCGGTCCCAACGATGGGCTGCACGTTGGAGTAGATGTTGCCGATAAAGCAACTGTTGTTCACGTTCGCACCTGGCTCGCCGATAACAATAACGTTATTAGCATTCGTGACACCAACGCCAGCTCCAGAGCCCAATGCGGTATTGCCGAAGCCTGTATTGTTAACCAGCGCATAGGAACCGACGGCCGTGCTGAACGCGCCTGTGGTATTGCTGGAAAGCGCACTGACACCGACGGCCGTGTTGCCGGAGCCGGGGCCACCGTTCGGGGTGCCAACAAAATTGGCCGTGTTGTTTAGAAGGGCGGCCGCACCGACGGCCGTGTTGCCAAAGCCGGTGGTGTTGAATAAAAGCGCCGCCGCGCCAAACGCAGTATTTTGGTCTGAGATGTTGAAAAGGAGCGACCCCGCACCGGTAGCGGTGTTGAAGCTGCCCTCTGTGTCGCTAAAGAGCGAGAACCAACCAACTGCCGTGTTCGCAGAGCCGGTGGTGAGGCTAAAAAGGGCATTCTGCCCTTCCGCCGTCGTGAACGCAGGATAACCGCCGTCTGGGGCTGGGACAACCGCTCGCACGAGAGGTGCAATCGCAAACCAGGCAAGCACAAAGACGACTGAAGACAGTAATGGCATTACTCTTTTGAGATAATTTTTCAGAATCATGACTCTTCCTTTCCGTTCCCCCGCTGTATGAATTGGAATGGCGGGTCCGGAAGAGACGAAGAACCTAGCGGGAAAGTTCTCCGCCTGATTCAGATCCGTTGAGCGACTCCGAGTGTGGAAAAAATTAACGACATTCGCAAGAAAAATTGTCGCGCGAAGCCCAATTCACGACGAGGTTTTGTTTGGGGAGCCGTATAGTCATCTCGCCCTGCGCGTTCAAAGAAGTGCTTCAGTGATGGAGTCGGTCAGCGCTTTACCTTTTGGCGTCAAAATGAAATTTCCGTTGGATTGTCGGAGCAATCCCAGTGCGACGAGCTCATCAGTCTCGGTGCCGAAATCTTTCAGCTCTCCGGCAGAAATTCCATCGCGTGTGCGAAGAGAAAGCGCGATTCGCTCGGTGCGTTTCATTTGATCCGTCAGATTCTCGCTTGATTCACGCGGAGATTTGCCGGCAAAATCGCGATCGATGTATGCACGATAATCGCAGACATTTTGCCAGCGCTCCATCCCAATGGTCGAAACCGCGCTCGGCCCGATTCCCAGATAATCTTTGCCGAGCCAGTAGGCGCGATTATGAACTGATTCAAAACCGGGGCGTGCGTAATTCGAGATTTCGTAATGCTCGTAACCGGCATCTTCCAGGATCGCCATTGTCATTTCGAAAAATTCCGCATCCGCATCCGCATCCTGCCGAAATTCGCCGCGTGCGTGGCGCAGGAAAAATTCCGTGTCCTCTTCGTACGTCAGGCAATAAGTGGAAATATGTTCCGGTTGGAGCGCAATTGTTTTCTCCAGGGTCGCGCGCCACTGATGATCCGTTTGACCTGGCAAACCGAACATCAGATCGACGCTGATGTTCCCGAAACCTGCGTCGCGAAAAATCCGAAACGATTCTTCTCCCTGTGGCGCGTTGTGCTCGCGTCCGAGCAATCTCAATAGTCCGTCGTCCCACGACTGCACGCCGAGGCTGATCCGGTTGACTCCGAATTTTTTCAGGAGGGCTGCCTTTCGCGCGGAGACGCTTCCCGGATTTGCTTCAATCGTCCATTCAACCAATTGCGATAATTCGAGCCATTCATGGAATCCGCGCAGCAACAATTCCAGTTGCGCGATGTTAAGCGCCGTAGGGGTACCGCCGCCGAAGTAAATCGTCGATGGTAGTATGTATAGAAGATCGCCTAATTGCCCCCGCGGACTGGAGACCGCCACTCCTTGGTATTGTTCGAGCTCGCGCAGGAGCGCCTCACAAAATCGCGAGGTCTGCGAGCGATCCAGCAAATCTTTGTAAAACGCGCAATACGGACAAATCTGCGCGCAGAAAGGAATGTGAACATAGATGTGGCGAACTGTATCGCTCTTGAATTGTAGGGCGTCTGTGTCAGACGCCGTGTCTTTGGTGGGCGTTTCATAGAAACGCCCTACAGGGTTCGAGGGTGTTACCCCGCAGTTGTGATTCGCGCGGTTACTCATAAAATCCGTCTGCTATCGACGC
>WNFV01004491.1_pt1 | contig 17282 bp, 18 predicted proteins | sample 5400101 | NCBI WGS metagenome assembly WNFV01 (sample SAMN13153361, study PRJNA577476) | soil metagenome | isolation source: 115 cm soil or saprolite under grassland replicate 1 | place: USA:California | collected 2016-06-15
ATTCGCTCGTCGCAGATCGGCTTCGTCGGGATCGCGGTCGCGCTTCTGGGGCGGAACACGGCGATCGGCGTCGGCCTTTCCGCGCTGCTCTTCGGGGCGCTCCTCACCGGAACGTCGACCCGCAACCTCAACCCCGACGTCTTCCAGCCCGAGCTGGCCGGAAACCTGACGCTGATGATCCAGGCGCTCGTGCTGCTGTTCGTCGGTGCCGACGTCCTGATCCTCTGGTTCTGGCGGAGGTTCAGGACGTGACCGCGCGCGCGGAGACCCTCCAGCGGCTCGCGCGGGAGCGACTCGACACGACGCGGGTGATCGCGTGGGCGGGCGTCGTTCTCGGACTGCTCGCATTCTGGCTCGCCCTTCCGCCCGCGGAGATCCGCACGCCCGTCGTTCCGATTGTGATCGGGCTCTGCGCAATCGGGGTGGGGGCGTGGGCTGTGACGCGCGGCGTCCGCCGGATCGGGTGGGGCGCCGTCGCGGCGGGCGTCCTCGGGATCGTGCTCGGCGTCCTCGCCACGCGGTCGAGTACCAGCAACCTCGAGAACGTGGTCGTCTGGTCGGCGCTCCTCGCCGCGACCCTCCGCGCGGCGACACCGCTCACGTTCGCGGCTCTCGGAGGCATCCTGTCGGAGCGGAGCGGCGTCGTGAACATCGGCCTCGAGGGGATGATGCTGACCGGCGCCTTCTTCGCCTTCTACGGCGCGGACCGGTTCGGGTCGTGGACGTTCGGCGTGCTCGCCGCGGTGCTTGCCGGAGCGGCGATGGCCTTGATTCACGCCGTCGTCTCGATTCACCTGCGCGCCGACCAGATCGTCAGCGGCATGGCGATCAACTTCCTCGCGCTGGGGGTGACCGGCTACTTCTTCGTCGACGTCTACAAGGGCGAGGGGACCCCGAGTGAGGTCTCGTTCATCCCGAGCTTGCACCTCGACTTCCTGAAGGACGTCTACTTCATCGGTCCGATCTTCTCGAACCTCAACTGGATGATCTGGATCGGGCTGGCGTTGCTCGTGGTCGTCCACCTGGCGCTGTTCAAGACGGCGATCGGGCTGCGGCTCCGCTCGGTCGGCGAGCACCCGAAGGCCGCCGACACGGTCGGCATCTCGGTCTACCGGACGCGCTATGCCGCCGTGATCTGCTCGGGGATCCTCGCCGCGCTCGGCGGCGCCTACCTCTCGATCGGCTTCGTCCACTCGTTCAGCGAGAACATGACCGCGGGGAAGGGGTACATCGCGCTCGCGGCCGTGATCTTCGGCGGCTGGCGGCCGTTCGGCGCCTTCGCCGCCGCGCTCCTGTTCGGGTTCTCCAGCGCAATAGCGGACCGGATGCAGGTATACCGTGAGACGTTGCCCGGCATCGACGTCCTCATCCAGGCCCTTCCGTACGCGCTGACGCTGATCGCGGTCGCCGGCGTGGTCGGCCGTTCGATCCCGCCTGCCGCTGTTGGCCGCCCGTACGTCAAGCAGTAGCGCGGGCGCAGCCATCGCTGCGGTGCTCGGCGCGCTCGCGACCGCCGCGGTCCCGGCCGGCATCGCCGCTTCGCGCTTCACGGACGAGATCAGGCTCCTCGAGGCGCTCGTCCTGACCGCGCCGGCGGCGCTCGTGCTGGCGACGATCTCGATCGTCGTTCGCCGCGTGGCGCGGCGCCGGATCCGCCGGTCGATCACTCCAAACGAGCGGCCGCTGCGGCTCGGCAAGTGGCTCGGCTGGCTGGGCCTCTACTTCGGTCTGATGGCCGCGCTCGCGCTCGGCTTCTACGCGATCCTGCGGCTGTACGACTAACCGCGTCTACAATCCGGGCCCGTGTTCGAGATCGGCAGCAGCCTCCGAGAAGCCCGTGAGCGGCAGGGGTACGACCTCGCCACCGTCGAGCGGACGACCAAGATCCGCGGCAAGTACATCCGAGCGCTCGAGGACGAGCGGTTCGAGCTGCTGCCGGCCCAGACCTACGTCAAAGGATTCCTGCGCACCTACGCCGAGATGCTCGGTCTCGACGGCCAGATCTACGTGGACGAGTACAACTCACGCTACGTCGCCGGGGACGACGAGACGAACTTCCGTCCGCGACGGAGCTCGGTTCGGCGTCCGCAGCAGCGGAGCCGGAAGCTCGAGTCCGTCGTCGTGCTGGTCGCGCTCGCCGCGATCGCCGTTCTGACCGTGATCGTGATCGGCGCGTGGAAATCGGGCGGGAAGCCTTCGACGCCGGTCGAGCTCGCGCGAAAGGCTCCGAAGACGACGCGCAAGCCCGCCGTTCCCGCCACCGGCGTGCTGCTCGTGATCTCGGCGCCTCGGGGCAACTCGCTCCTCGAGGTCCATGCGCGGAGCGCCTCCGGTCCGGTGCGCTACCAGGGGACGATCGAGCAGGGCCAGACGCCGCTGAAGTTCTGGGCGAGGCGGGTCTGGGTGAACGTCGGCACGCCGGAGAATCTGAGGTTCACCGTCAACGGCAAGCTCGTGCACGTGCCGGGTGGCTCGCCGGGGGTACTCGTGTTCACGCGAGCCGGCGTGCGAGCGGCTTGACGGCGTCGACCCGGCCGCGCGTCGCGATCGTCGCAACCGGAAGCGAGCTCGTCCGCGGCGACCGGCGCGACCTGAACGGCCCCTTCCTGGCGCGAGAGGTCCTGCTACGGGGCCTCGAGCCGGCGCGGATCACGATCGTCGGCGACCAGCCCGAAGAGCTCTCGGCAGCGCTCGAGGAAGGGCTGAGCCACGACCTCCTGCTGGTCTCCGGCGGGCTCGGACCGACGCACGACGACCGGACGATCGAGCTGTTGGCGCGCTCTGCCGGCGTCGAGCTCACCGTCGATCCCGGGCTCGAGGCCGAGATCGAGTCGACGTCGCGGCGAATCGCCGAGCGGCTCCGTCGGCCGTACGCGGACTTCGCGGAGGGCGTCCGCAAACAGGCAACGATCCCCGTCGGAGCCGTGGTTGCGGGGATCGCGGGGACGGCCCCGGCTGTGGTGCTCGAGGTGGGGGAGACAGTCGCCGTCTCGCTACCGGGGCCACCGGCCGAGCTGCAGCGACTCTGGGCACTCGCGGTCGAGCTGGAGCCGATGCGGCGTGTTCTCGCCGGCGCCCGGCCGCCTCGCCGGCGCGTCCTCCGCTTCTTCGGTGCGAGCGAGTCGGCGATCGCACAAGCACTCGCCGGCGCCGGGGGAGACGGGGACGGCGTCGAGGTGACGATCTGCGCGCGAAACTTCGAGATTCACGTCGACCTGTTCCTCGATGACGGGGCCGAGGCTCGCGCCGATGAGCTAGAGGCGCGGCTCCTTGAGCCGGTTGAGCGCTATCTCTTCGCCCGCGACGAGCGACCCGTCGAGGAGCTCGTGCTGGCGCTCTGCCGCGCCGAGGGCCTGACGCTCGCGACGGCCGAGTCGTGTACAGGCGGGCTGGTCGCCGGCAGGCTCACGTCGGTGCCCGGCGCGAGTGACGTCTTCGTCGGCGGGATCGTCGCGTACGCCGACGAGGTGAAGGTCAGCGAGCTGGGAGTCGAGGAAGACGTGCTTGCGGGCCACGGCGCCGTCTCTGCAGAGACGGCGGCGGCGATGGCGGCGGGCGCGCGTATACGCCTCGGCGCAGACGTCGCGGTCGCCGTGACCGGCGTCGCCGGACCGGCGGGCGGGACGCCCGAGAAGCCGGTCGGGCTCGTCTACCTGCACGCCGCGGGTCCCTGGGGCGGGCGCGGCCGGGAGTTCAGCTTCCCGGGCGATCGCGACACGATCCGCGCGCGCAGCGCCGTCGCGGCGCTCCATCTGCTGCGGCGTGTTTTGTCACAGAATCGGCACAAAGTCGTGTGAATCTGCCCGGTACGGTGGGGGGCGATGAGCGGATCAGACTGTTTTGCGCCCTTCGTCTTCCCGACGAGGCGCTCGAGCGCTTCGTCTCGTGGCAGGCCGACGTCTTCGCGGGCGTCGATGACGTACGCGTCGTCGGCAAGACGAACCTGCACCTCACGCTCGCCTTTCTCGGCCATCGCCCGCGCCTCGAGGTGGACGACATCGCGCGCGAGCTCCGAGAGGCGGCCAGTACAGCCGAGCCCATGCAGCTCTTCGTCCGGCGGTATCGCGAAACGCGGAGCGTCGGGATGGTCACGTTCGAAGACGAAGACGGGGCCGCGGGACGGCTCGCCGCAGACCTGCACGCCCGGCTCGCGCGGCTCGGCGTCTACGAGGCGGAGAAGCGTCCCTGGCTGCCGCACCTCACGGTTCTGCGGTTCCGGCGGCCTCCACGGCTCAGGCCGGAGCTGCCTTCGGTCCCGCCGTTCAGTCCGTCCGACGCCGCTCTCTATCATTCGGTGCTGCGATCCGGCGGGGCGCAGTACGAGGTCGTTCAATCCGTGGCGCTCGGGTCATAGCCCGGCTAGAGGAGGTTGATCAGGTTGGATCGCGAGCAAGCTCTCGACACCGCACTCGGGCAGATCGAGCGGCAGTTCGGCAAGGGCGCCGTCATGAAGATGAGCGACCAGGCCCAGGTATCGGTCGGCGCCGTCTCGACCGGGTCGCTCTCTCTCGACCTCGCGCTCGGGATCGGTGGTCTTCCCCGCGGCCGGGTCGTCGAGATCTTCGGCCCCGAGTCGTCGGGCAAGACCACGCTCGTCTACCACGTGATCGCCGAGGCTCAGCGCCGCGGGGGCATCTGCGCCTTCATCGACGCGGAGCATGCGATGGATCCGACCTACGCGAAGCGGATCGGCGTCGACGTGGACAACCTGCTCGTCTCGCAGCCCGACACGGGCGAGCAAGCGCTCGAGATCTGCGAGCTGCTCGTGCGCAGCAGCGCGCTCGACGTGGTCGCCATCGACTCGGTGGCCGCCCTGACTCCGAAAGCCGAGATCGAAGGCGAGATGGGCGACACTCACGTCGGCCTCCAGGCGCGCCTGATGAGCCAGGCGCTCCGCAAGCTCGCGGGCACCCTCAACCGCACGGATACGATCTGCCTGTTCACGAACCAGCTGCGCGAGAAGATCGGCGTCATGTTCGGCAATCCCGAGACGACCCCGGGGGGCCGGGCGCTGAAGTTCTACTCATCGGTGCGGCTCGACATCCGACGGATCGAGACGCTCAAGGAAGGCGTCGAGGCAATTGGGAACCGCGTCAGGGTGAAGGTCGTCAAGAACAAGGTCGCGCCGCCCTTCAAGCAAGCAGAGTTCGACGTGATGTACGGGCAGGGCATCTCCTGGGAGGGCACCGTCCTCGATGCCGGAGTGGAGCGCAAGATCGTCCAGAAGTCGGGCTCGTACTTCAGCGTCGGCGACGAGCGGCTCGGGCAAGGCCGGCAGAACGCGACGGCGTTCCTGCGCGAGCATCCGGACGTGATCCAACAGATCCTCGCCGCGATCCAGACCCAGCTGGGGCCCGACCAGGTCGCGTCGGCCCGGCTGCTGCCGTCCGTTGCCGCCGACCCACAGCCTGTCAGGGAGGCAGAAGCGGCCGGCGCCGCTGCCCCGACGGCCTAGCTGAGGCTTGATGCGGAACTCGACCGGGCCGGCTGACGCCCCAGGCGCTGCGCCGGATCAACACGGTCGATCGTGGCCCGTAGCGCTGCTACGCGCCACGATCGACCGCACTACCCGACTTGGCCTGGAGCGCCCCCGACGTCGGCCGAATTCCACATCAAGCCTCTCGTGATCGCCAGGGAGTCGGCTCCCAAGATCACCGGGCTGCGTCCGGAGCGCCGCGGACAAGTCCTGGTCGAGCTCGACGGCGCTCCTTGGTGCACCTTCGCTGTGGACGTCGTCGTTCGCGCCGGTCTGCGGACGGGGCTCGAGCTCGACCGTGAGCGGCTCCGGGAGCTCGCGCGCGAGCGGCGCCGGCATCGGGCGCTGACCGTAGCGGCACGCGCGCTGCGCCACCGCGATCTCTCGGAGCGGCGGCTGGCCGATCGACTTGCTCGAGCAGGAGTGCGGGCGCCTGAGCGTGCCGAAGCGCTCGACACGCTCAGTCGGGCCGGATACGTCGACGACGCGCGCTACGCGCAGCAAAGAGCGCGGAGCCTCGCCGCGCGCGGGCTTGGTAACCGGGCGATCCGCTTTGCGCTGGAGCGGGACGGTATCGATGCGGAGACTGGCGAGCAGGCGCTCGCGGCGCTCGAGCCCGAGGCGACTCGGGCGGAGGCCCTCGCGGCCCGGAAGGGGCTGACGAAAGCAACCGCGCGTTACCTGGCACGTAGGGGCTTCGGCGAAGACGCGGTCGAGTCGGCCCTCGGTGGGTTCGTTGCGGAGGACGAGTGACGGGGAGTACGATTCGTGTCCTACTCACCGACACAGAACCCCCTGCACAGGGACTTTTCCACGATCTCATCGCACTGCCCCGTCCACTTGAAACCCTTGTCCAGCACATGGATCGCGACAGCCGGAGGGAGAACGATCCGGCACTGAGGTAGCCGCCTTCCCGGGCCATCGGCCCGTGCTCACAAGCGATCGAGGAGCGCCCCCTGTGCGGGCTTTGACCGGCCCGAAGGAGCCCCATGTCCGCGCTCATCGGAATCCTGATCGGACTCGCCGGCGGTGCCGGAGGAGCCCTGCTCGCGCTTCGGCTGTTCGAGGGTTCCCGACTCGAAGCTGCACGCCGAACGCGCGCGCTGCTGCTGGCAGAGGCACGCCGCGAGGCGGAGGCGACTCAACGCGAGTCGCAGATCGAGGCGCGCGAGCAGTCGGTGCGGCTCCGCGCCGAGATCGAGCACGAGGTTCGCGAACGCCGCACCCAGGTCACCAAGATCGAGGAACGCGTGATCGCGAAGGAGGAGGAGATCGACCGCAAGCTGACGGAGCTGCTCCGGCGCGAGCAGGGCGTCGCCGACCGCGAGATCCACCTGAAGGCCCTCCAGGAGGAGCTCAAGAACGCCAAAGAGCGAGAGCGGGTCGAGCTCGAGCGGATCTCCGGGATGACCATGGGCGAAGCAAAGGCCCAGGTCCTCGCCGAGGCCAAGCAGGAGATCCGGCACGAGCTCGCACGCGAGGTTCGCCAGCTCGAAGAGGAAGCCCAGGTCGAGGCCAAACGCCGAGCACGCAACCTGGTTGCCGACGCCCTCCAGCGGGTCGCGGCGAGCCACGCCGCTGAGACGACCGTGACGATCGTCGAGCTCCCGTCCGACGACATGAAGGGGCGGATCATCGGCCGCGAAGGCCGGAACATCCGCGCGCTCGAGCATCTGACCGGGGTCGACATCATCATCGACGACACGCCGAACGCCGTCGTCCTCTCGTCCTTCGACGGCATCCGTCGCGAGATCGCGCGCATGACGCTGCAGAAGCTGATCGAGGACGGGCGAATCCATCCGTCCCGGATCGAGGAGACCTACTACCAGTCGAAGGCCGAGCTCGAGGAGCACATCCTCCATGCCGGCGAGCAGGCGGTGTTCGAGGCGAACTGCGGCGAGTTCCACGAGGAACTGGTCAAGATCCTCGGCCGGCTCAGATACCGCACGAGCTACGGCCAGAACGTGCTCAAGCACACCCTCGAGGTCGTCCAGCTCGCCGGGCTCATGGCGGTGGAGCTAGGCGCGAGCGTCAAGACCGCCAAGCGGGCGGCGCTCCTGCACGACCTCGGCAAGGCGATGACGCACGAGGTGGAGGGTTCCCATGCGCAGATCTCCACCCAGCTGGCCCGGCGCCACGGTGAATCGCAGGCGGTCGTCCACGCGATCGAAGCCCACCACTACGAGGTGCAGCCTCAGACGGTCGAGGCGGTGCTGCTGATCGCCGCCGACGCGATCTCGGCCTCTCGTCCCGGCGCCCGCGGGGAAGGGCTCGAGAGCTACATCCGCCGGCTCGAGGCGCTCGAGGAGATCGCCGCGCAGAAGCCGGGCGTCGACAAGGTGTACGCGCTCCAGGCGGGCCGCGAGATCCGCGTGATCGTCAAGCCGGGGGAGATCGACGACGACGCCGCGGTGCTCCTGTCGCACGAGATCGCCCGCGAGATCGAGGGCCAGCTCGAGTATCCGGGCCAGATCAAGGTGACGGTCATCCGCGAATCGCGCGCCATCGAGTACGCCAAGTAGCACGGGGGAAACCATGCAGCACGGGGGAAACCATGTTTCCCCCGTGGACCCCCTTCTTCGAAATTCCTCGTTGTCGAACATGGGCTTGGGCTGCGCTCGTGCAAAGCCCGCCTCCGCCCGCGACTCTGATTCGTCGTAGCAATGCTCGGCCAGAGCTGAGCCGAACCGCCGATACCATTGAGCGGCCGTGAAGCGGTACTTCGTCACGACGTTCGGCTGCCAGATGAACGCTCACGATTCCGAGCGGATCAAGGGCGTGCTCGAGGATCTCGGTCTGGGCGAAGCTCCTTCTCAGGCCGACGCGGACGTCGTCGTCTTCAACACCTGCACGATCCGGGAGAAGCCCGACCAGCGCCTCGCCGCCCACCTCGGCCAGGCGGCCGCGCTGAAGCGCGCCGAGCCCGATCGGATCATCGCGGTCGGCGGCTGCTACGCCGAGGCGCAGCGCGAGCGGATCTTCGAGCAGTACCCGTTCGTGGACGTCGCGTTCGGCCCGGGCACGATTCGCCATCTTGCCGACTGGCTCGGGGCAGGTGGCGAGGGCGTTCCCCGCGGCCTGTTCGGCACCGCCGACGAGCGACGGTTCTCTGCGGCGCTGCCGACGCGGCGCGAGCGCCGGGTGCAGGCCTGGGTGCAGGTCTCGATGGGGTGCAACTCGGTCTGCTCCTACTGCATCGTGCCGCACGTCCGTGGGCGCGAGCTCAGCCGTCGTCCCGGCGAGATCCTGGCCGAGGTGACGAGGCTCGCCGCCGAGGGAGTCAAGGAGATCACGCTGCTCGGCCAGAACGTCAACTCGTGGGGGCGCGACCTCCTGCCGGACATCGGCACCGACTTCGGCGAGCTCCTGCGCGCCTGCGACGCGGTCGAGGGCATCGCGCGAATCCGGTTCACGAGCCCTCATCCCAAGGACTTCCGCCGGCCGGTCATCGAGGCAATGGCCGAGTCCCGATCCGTCTGCGAGCACACGCACTTGCCGCTCCAGTCGGGCTCGAGCCGGATGCTCAAGCGAATGCGCCGCACGTACAGTCGCGAGCGCTTCGTGAAGCTCGCCGACGACCTGCGCACTGCGATCCCGGATCTGGCGCTGACGACCGACATCATCGTGGGCTTCCCGGGCGAGACCGAGGCCGACTTCCGCGAGACGCTCGACGTCGTCGAGGAGATCCGCTTCGACGGCGCCTTCACGTTCATCTACTCGCCGCGGCACGGGACCGAGGCGGCGACGATGCCCGACCAGGTTCCCGAGGAGGTGAGGCACGAGCGACTCGAGCGGCTCGTCGACGTCGTCCAGCGAATCGCGCACGAGCGTAACCAGGAGCGGATCGGACGCGTCGAGGAGGTGCTCGTCGAGGGCCCGAGCCGCACCGACCCTGCGCTGCTCCGCGGCCGCACGCGTCGCAACACGACGGTCAACTTCGCGGGCAGCGCGCAACCGGGCGACCTGGTCGGCGTCCGGATCGAGGCTGCGACCTCGACCACGCTTCGCGGATCGGACGCTGCGGCGGTCGCGGCCTGACGCGGACGAGCGTCGTCGCGATCTTCGGCCCGACCGCCTCGGGCAAGACCGCCGTCGCTGAAACCCTCGCCGATCGGATCGGCGGCGAGGTCGTGTCAGCCGACTCGATGCAGGTCTACCGCGGCCTGCCGATTCTGACGAACCAGCCTGAGCGGACGACGCGCCTCGTCGGGATCTGGCCGCTCGCCTTCGAGGCGTCGGTCGGCGAGTACCAGACCCTCGCGCACGCCGCCATCGACGAGGTCGTTGCTGCCGGAGGCATCCCGGTCGTCACCGGCGGCACCGGGCTCTACCTGCGGGCTGCACTTGCCGAGCTTGCGTTGCCGCCGCCTCCGGAGCCGGGCCGCCGAGACCACTGGCAGCGGTTCTACGACCGCGTCGGCCCCGAACAGGCCCATGCGCTCCTCGCCGACCGCGACCCCGCGAGCGCCGAGGCCGTCCACGCGAATGACCGCCGTCGAGTCGTCCGCGCGCTCGAGCTCGCCGAGGTCGGTCACTCGCTTCGCCCGGAGAGCGACCGGCTCTGGACCGAGGAGACACGGCATTCGACGCTGCTCGTCGGTCTCGACCTGCCACTCGAGGAGCTCGACCGGCGAATCGAGGAGAGAACGCGGCAGATGTTCGAGCGTGGCGTCGAAGACGAGGTGCGGAGCGCAATCGAGCAGGCTTTGTCCCACACGGCGCAGCAGGTGCTCGGGCTGCGTGAAGTAGCCGAGCTGTCCCGCGAGGAAGCGATCGCCGAGATCGCCCGGAAGACCCGTCGCTACGCGCGCTACCAGCGCAAGTGGATGCGCCGGATCCCCGGGCTCGTTATGGTGCCCGCCGACCGGCCCGCGGAGGAGACGGCGGATGCGATTCTCGAAATGGCACGCGATCGGCAACGCCTACCTGCTCGTCGAGCGGGCTGACACGCCGCTGACAGGCGAGACCGTCAGCGCGCTCTGCGACTACCACCGAGGCGTCGGCTCGGACGGCGTGCTCGAGATCGTCTCCGTACACGGCCCCGAGGCAGAGGTCCTCGTCTGGAATCCCGACGGGTCGACCGCTGAGCTGTCGGGCAACGGCGCCCGCATCGCGGCTCGCTGGCTCGCGCTCCGCGCCGGCGTCGCGCTCGTGAGGCTGCGGATCGGCGACCGCCTGATGCGCGCGCGTGTCCAGGGCGAGCAAGTCGAGATCGACCTCGGCGAGGTCGAGGTCGGTTGGCCCGAGACGATCGAGGTCGACGGCGAGCAGATCGAGTTCACGCCGGTCTCCGTCGGGAACCCGCACGCGGTCATCCGGCGTGACGCCGACCGCGACGAGCTCCTGCGACTCGGCCCACTGATCGAGCGGCACCCGCGCTTCCCGGAGCGAACGAACGTCCAGCTCGTCCGCCCGATCGGCCCGCGCGAGCTGAGCGTGCTCGTGTGGGAGCGGGGGGCGGGCGAGACACAGTCGTCCGGCTCGAGCTCGGCGGCCGCGGCGGCTGCCGCGATCGCCCAGGGCTGGTGCGAGAACCCGGCGCTCGTCCACCTCCCGGGCGGAACCCTCCGCGTCGAGCTCCGCGAGAACCGCGCGATCCTGACCGGCCCGGCTGTCGAGATCTTCCACGGCGAGCTCACCGCCGACGAATACGTCTGAGGCCGCCAGGCGCTAACCAGCCCCGATGCCGTACTCGCGGAGCGCGTCGTTGAGGCTGACCTTCAGGTCGGTTGCCTCGCTCCGCCACCCGATGATCAGCGCGCACGCCAGGTGATACGTCCCGGCTGGGAACTCCTTCGGGCGCGTGCCCGGCACGACGATGGCTCGCGGCGGCACCGAGCCGCGATGCTCGACCGGCTGGGCGCCGGTCACGTCGATGATCGGCACCGACGCGGTCAATGCGACGTTGGGCCCGAGGACTGCCTGCTCGCCGATGACGACACCCTCCGTGACGATGCAGCGGGAGCCGAGGAACGCGCCGTCCTCGACGATGACGGGTCTCGCCTGCACCGGCTCGAGCACCCCGCCGATCCCGACGCCGCCGGCCAGGTGGACGTCGGAGCCGATCTGGGCGCACGAGCCCACCGTCGCCCAGGTGTCGACCATCGTGCGCGGCCCGACCCAGGCGCCGATGTTGACGTAGCTCGGCATCAGCACGACGTCGCGCGAGAGGAACGAGCCGTACCGCGCACACGCCGGCGGGACGACACGCACCCCGAGGTCGGTGTAGCCGTGCTTGAGCGGGATCTTGTCGTGGTACTCGAACGGGCCGAGCTCGAGCGGCTCCATCCGCCGCAGGCGGAAGAAGTCGAGGATCGCCTGCTTGGCCTCGGCGTTGACGACCCACTCGCCGTCGCGCTTCTCGGCCACGCGCACCTCGCCGCGGTCGAGCGCTGCGATCGTCTCTTCGACGCTCAGAGGGCACCCCTCAGGAGCTCGGCGGCCCGGGCGCACTCCTCCTCGCTCGGCACGAGGGCAAGCCGGACGTAGCCGTCGCCGGCCGGCCCGAAATACGACCCTGGTGCGACGACGATCCCGTGCTCGAGCAGACGTGCGGCGAAGCTCTCCGACGTCTCGCCCGACGGCACTTCGAGCCAGAGGAAGAACGTCGCGCGGCTCGCCGCCAGCCGGATCCCACGTTCGCGCAGGGCCGGCTCGATCAGCCCGCGCTTCCTTCGGTAGGTCTCGCGCGTCCGCTCGACATGCGCCTCGTCGCCCCAGGCGACGATCGACGCACGCTGGACGAACTCCTGCGGCGCCGTCCCGACCGTCGGCCGGTACTTTCGCAGCGCCGCGATCACGGCGGTCGGCGCCGCGACGAAGCCGCTCCGATAGCCCGTCATCGACGAGCGCTTCGACAGCGTGTTGAAGACGACGACATTCGCCCGGTCGGAGGCCTGAAGCGCCGATTGGGGCGGCTCGTCGAACCAGATCTCGGAGTAGGCCTCGTCCGAGCAAACGAGGAAGTCGTGCTCGCGGGAGCGCGCGGCAAGGGCTTCATAGAAGGCGAGCGGCGCCGTCGCGCCCGTCGGATTGTTCGGGTAGTTGACCCAGAAGATCGCGATCCGGTCCCAGAAGTCGATCGCGTCGAGGTCGGGGAGGAACCCGTGCTCTGCGAGGAGAGGCACCGTTCGCACCTCCGCGCCCGCGAACTGCGCCCCGCGCTCCTGCACGGGATAGCCCGGCTCGGTGGTGACCACGATCCGCTTCTCGCTGCCGCGATCGACGACGAGCTGTGCGAACGAGAAGATCGCCTCCTTGGAGCCGAGCGTGGGGAGGACCTCGGTCTCGGGATCGACGACGACGCCGAAACGCCGCTCGACCCAGGCTCCGATCGCCGCCCGCAGCTCCGGCAGACCGATCGCGAGCGGGTACCCGAGCCGCTCTTCTACCGCCTCGACGAGCGCCCGCCGGATCATCGGGTCGGTCGCCTCCCGCGGATCGCCGACGCCGAAGTCGATCAGCTCGACCCCGCGCGCGCGCACCGCGCGCTTCGCCTCCTCGAGGCGTACAAAGGGGTAGGTCGCCATCTCGGCGAGCACGGGAGAGAGGCGCATCACGCCGAGACGCTACCCGTGACAAAGCGGAGCAGCGCGTCGAGCGTCCGCTCGAGGGCGGCGATCTCGACCTGCTCGTCGGCGCGATGGGCATACCGCGTCGCGCCCGGACCGAGGTTGACCGCGTCGAGACCCTGCGCAGCGAACTCGGCGACCGGCGTCCACGCCTGCTTCGGCTCGACGGCGAACTCACCGGCCGCTCGGAGGCGCTCGACCAGCGGCGTCCACGCGGCGACGTGGGCCGCCGGGGAGTTCGAGACGATCTCGAGCTCGGCGTCGCCGGCCAGCTCGCGGAGGCGGGCCTCGGCCTGTGCGGGCGTCCGCGTCGGCGCATAGCGGAAGTTGAGCGTCGCCTCGACGCGGTCGGGGATCACGTTCTGGGCGATGCCGCCATGGATCTGCGTGAGGCTGAGCACCTCGCGGAACAAGAGCCCTTCGACGTCGACGTCAAGGGGGGGAACGGCTGCGAACGGTCGAAACTTCTCGAGCGCAAGATCGATCGCGTTCCTGCCGAGCCACGGCCGCGCCGAGTGCGCGGCCTCGCCGCGGACCACAACGCGGGCATTCAGGTTCCCGAGACAGCCCGCCTGGATGGTGTTGTCGGTCGGCTCGAGGACGATGACCAGTCCTGCCTCGAGGACCCGCGGGGCGGCCTCGAACAGCGCCGGCAGCGGGCTGTGCTCGACCGCGAGCTCCTCGCGTGGGAAGAAGAGGAAGCCGACATCGAGCTCCGGCGTGGCGCCGTCCGCGAGCCTGCGTGCGAGCTCGATCATCACCGCCAGGCCGCCCTTCATGTCGCTGGCGCCGAGCCCGTGGACGACGCCCTCCTCGATGCGGCCGGGGATGTTCCCCTGGGCCGGAACCGTGTCGAGATGGCCCGCCAGGAGCACGAACGGGCGCCCGTCACGCCGGGGCGTCTCGAAGAGGAGCGTCTCCTCGTGGCGATGGGTCAGTGGAAGCGGAACGGCGGCCGCGACAACCTCTGCGATCGCCTGCTCGGATCGGCTCTCCGACGGGATGTCGACGAGCTCGAGCAGCAGCTGAGCGATGTCCCTGGCCACGCCCCGATTCTGCCTTGTTTTCTCGAACCAGCCTCGGAACAAGCACGGCCCGCAGAGGCACGCTGCCCGGCACGATCCGTCGTCCTCGGTCGCCCAAATGGCCCTGCCATTCGGGCGCCCTGCGTCCTAGGCTCGCACTCGGCCATCGCACCCCGACAGCGCGTGGTCGTCCCGAGGCTGATTCGAGAAAACACGGGCATAATCGTGGGCGATGACCTTTCGCCAGCCCGATCCCGCGCCGGGTGCCGAGCCCGAGCGTGGGTTCGTCCTCGCCGTGCTCGCGCCGGGTGCCGACCCTCGAGAGGAGCTCGTAGAGATCGGGGAGCTCGCGCGCACGGCCGGCGTCGAGCCCGTCGAGTCGCTCGTCCAGCACCGTCCGCGGGCGGCCCTGAAGACGTACGTCGGCAAGGGCAAGATCGAGGAGCTCAAGCGGGCGTTCGCCGACTCCGAAGCCGAGTCGCTGCTCGTCGACGACGAGCTCGAGCCAGCGCAGCAGCGGTTCCTCGAGAACTCGCTCGACGCCCGCGTGGTCGACCGGACGCAGCTGATCCTCGACATCTTCGCGCAGCACGCCGTGAGCGCCGAGGGCAAGCTCCAGGTGGAGCTCGCGCAGCTCGAGTACAACCTGCCGCGAATGCGGGGGATGTGGAAGCACCTCGAGCGCCTCGGCGGCGGCGTCGGAACGCGCGGCCCGGGCGAGTCGCAGCTCGAGACCGACCGCCGCCTGGCGAGGCGGCGCGTCTCAGTGCTCAAGCGCCGCCTGCGCGACCTCGAGCGCCAGCGCGCCACGCGCCGCAAGCAGCGGAGCCGCACCGAGGTGCCGACGGTCGCGCTCGCCGGCTACACGAACGCCGGCAAGTCGACGCTCCTCAACGCCCTTACCGGCGCGGGTGTGTCTGTGGAGAACCGGCTCTTCGAGACGCTCGACCCGACGACCCGCGGCTTCGAGCACGACGGCCGCCGCTACCTCGTGACCGACACCGTCGGGTTCATCCGGCGGCTCCCGCACCAGCTCGTCGAGGGCTTCGCAGCCACCCTCGAAGAGACGCTCGTCGCCGATCTCGTCCTCCACGTCGTCGACGGGTCACAGTCCGACGACCGGATCGACGAGCAGATCGAGGCGGTCGAAGCGGTGCTCGCGGAGATCGGCGCCGACGAGCTCCCCGTCGAGCTCGTCCTCAACAAGGTCGATGCGCTGACCGGTCTCCAGAGGCGTCGTCTCGCCAACCGGTTCCCCGGGTCGCTCGAGATCTCCGCGCTCACGGGTGAAGGACTCGACGCACTGCGGGAGCGGGTGGCAGAGCGCTTCGCCGACCGCTTCGAGCCCGTCGAGCTGTTCGTGCCCTATGAAGAAGGGGCGCGTCTCTCGGAGCTTTACGCGCTCGGCGCGCCCATCGAACACCGCGTCGACGGTCCCGACGGCGTGCTCGTGAGAGCGCGACTGCCGCGCCGCGAGCTCCGCCGCTTCGCGCCCTTCCTCGTCGATGAGGAAGACGGGCGCGCGACGACCGCCGGATGATCGAGGTGCCCGTCCAGCGGCTCCGGGAGGACGCAGTCGTTCCGACTCAGGCCTACAGCGGCGACGCCGGACTCGACCTGGCCGCGTGCGAGCACGTCGTCATCGCACCGGGCGAACGAGCCGTTGTCGGGACGGGCCTCGCGGTCGCGATCCCCGAGGGCTACGCCGGGCTCGTGATGCCGCGCTCGGGACTCGCGGTTCGCCACGGGCTCGGAAAAGTGAACTCGCCGGGCCTCATCGACTCCGGCTACCGCGGCGAGGTCCGTGTCGTCCTGCTCAACACCGACCGGGTCGAGCCCTTCACGGTCGAGCCGGGGATGCGGATCGCGCAGCTCGTGATCGTGCCGGTGCCGGGTCTCGAGATTGTCGAGGTCGACGAGCTCCCTACGAGCGAGCGCGGCGTTCGCGGGTTCGGGTCGTCGTCCGCGTGACCGCCGCGCAGCCTCGCATCCGGGTCTCGGCGATCCTCCGCTGGCACGAACGAATGCTGCTATGCCGCCACGAGAAGCCGGGGAAAGAGTACTGGCTGCTCCCCGGCGGCGGCGTCAACTCGGGCGAGAGCCTCGCTGACGCGCTCCATCGCGAGGTGCGGGAGGAATGCGGCATCGACGACGAGCTGCCGCTCGAAGGGCCCGTGGCGATCGTCGACTCGATCGCGCCGGGCCGGAGCTTCCCGGCGAAGCACGTCGTGCACATCATCTTCGCCGGCGACCTGAGCGGCCGGTCGCTCGAGCGGGTCACCTCGCAGGACGCGGCGGTGCGCGGGCACCGGCTGTTCGCCCTCGACGAGCTCGACGACATCGTCATGCACCCGCCGATCCAGCGGTTCCTGAAGCGCTGGCGGCCCGGCGATCCGGTCGTCTATCTCGGCGCGCTGTGGGTCCCCTGACACTCCGGGTCCACTGAGGCTTCGTGGCAGCGCTCCTCGATCTCGTCGAGACGACCATCGGCCTTCCCAGCACGCAGGGCTTGGCGGGGCTGCAGCTGACGCTCCTACGACCGCGTGACAGCGAGGCGCTGCTCGACGAGACGGCGTTCGAGCGGGAGGAGTACCTCCCGTACTGGGCGGAGCTCTGGCCGAGCGGGCTCGCGCTCGCGCGCTCCCTCGCGGGGCGCCGCCTCGAAAGATGCCGGGCGATCGAGCTCGGTTGCGGGCTGGCGGTTCCGAGCATCGTCGCGGCGCTGCGAGGCGTGCGCGTGCTCGCAACCGACTGGTCGGCGGACGCCGTCGCGATGGTCGCGATCAACGCGCACCGGAACGGCGTCCGGCTCGAGACCTGCGTCTGCTCCTGGGCCGATCCTGAGCAGATCGTCGCAATGGGGCCGTGGGACCTCCTGCTCGCGGCTGACGTGCTGTACGAGCGCCGGAACGGCGAGCTGCTGCTGGAGCTCCTGCCGCGGCTCGTCGCGCGGGGTGGGGAGGTGCTGATCGCGGATCCGGGACGCCCGGCGACGGCGTCGTTTCTCCGAGCCGCCGAGTCGACGTGGCAGGTCCGCCACGAGCGGGACCACCTCGCGCCATCGGTCACGCTCTACCGGCTCACAGAGCTCAGTTGATCGCGGCGGCCGTAGTCGCAAACTTGTGACGCTTCCGGCACAGTCCCGTGCGCCTTTTCTCGCTAGCGTTAATTCTGGGGGTTCCCCCAGGGACATGTCCCGAAAAGGCACGC
>WNFV01018339.1_pt1 | contig 17279 bp, 13 predicted proteins | sample 5400101 | NCBI WGS metagenome assembly WNFV01 (sample SAMN13153361, study PRJNA577476) | soil metagenome | isolation source: 115 cm soil or saprolite under grassland replicate 1 | place: USA:California | collected 2016-06-15
CTGAGCAAACAGGAAATGCCGGCGGCGTATTTTCCCCATACTGATGGTCTGAGCATGACAGAAGCGCGGGAGTTGCTCGCCGCGATTCTAGCGGATCCCAGGATTCGGATCATCGAAGTGGCGGAATACGCTTCCTTGCGTGACCTTGACCAAAGCTACGCCTTAACAATCGTCGAGCTTCTCGCCGCGGCGTTGAAGAGGCCGGGCCATTTACACACAAACGGGAGTTAAAAGTAGATGTCAGAGATTCAAACAATCATCGATGAACTGAAGAATATTCACGACGGCGACGCATGGCACGGACCTTCGCTGAAAGAGATACTTTCCGGCGTGAGCGCCGAACAGGCCGCCGCCAAACCACTGGCGAACGCGCACAGCATCTGGGAACTCACGTCGCACGTCGCCGCGTGGGAAGGCGTTTTCATGCGCAGGCTCGCCGGGCTGCAAATGAACGAGCCGGAAGAAGGAGACTTCCCGGCCGTGACCGACGCGAGTGAAGAAGCCTGGCGCCGGACGTTGAACAGGTTTGACGAGGGACATCGCAGATTGATCGAAGCGGTCGCCACATTGACGGACGAGCGGTTGAGCGAAATCGTCCCCGGCAAAGACTACACGGTTGAATATATGCTGCGCGGCCTCTTGCGCCATCACGTCTATCACGCCGGGCAGATCGCGCTGCTGAAGAAGGGCTGATCAGCGCCGCGAGCGGCGCTGATATCGCTGTAACCTTTCGCTCGCCGCAAACGTGATCACGGTGGAAAACAAATTTTCAGGAGTCGTCGCAGTGGGCGTCGCCCTGAAAGAATGAAAACGCGCCCTGGGTACGCATCGCTTCCAGCGTGCAGTCTCGGCGAAAGACGAATTTATAGGAACCAGACCCGGGTACGCTTCGCCTCAGGTTTGGGGGCGACTGATTCTGATCAATAGGTCTCTAGCCGAGACTGCACGCTGGAAGCGATGCGTACCCAGGAATTTTCCGCAGGAGGAGATAGGATGATGAAAGAGAAAGTGATCAGATCGAACGTAGCGGTTGTCGGCGGAGGACTGGCGGGGCTTACCGCAGCGAACTTTCTGGCTCGCGCCGGGTTTAATGTGACGTTGTTCGAGAAATCGAGCGCCACTGGCGGGCGGGCAAGGACGGACGTGGAGCGGGGTTTCCATTTCAACCTCGGCCCGCATGCGCTCTACGCCGGCGGCGCGGCGATCGGGATTTTGCGCGAGTTGGGAGTAATGTTTCAGGGCAGGCCGCCGGCCACGTCTGGCGGCTTCGCGATTGATCGCGGCGCCAAACACACGCTGCCGGTCGGCCCGATTTCGCTGCTTACCAGCGGACTGTTTGGCCTGGGGGCGAAACTAGAGGCGGCGCGATGGCTGGGCGGCATCGGCAAATTCGACGCGCGCTGCGTCGAGCGGCTCAGCTTGCGTGAGTGGGCCGAGAGAGAGATCCGGCGCGACGCCGCGCGGCGCCTTTTCCATTCAATCATTCGCGTCAGCACGTACGCCGATGACCCGGAACGCCAGAGCGCGGGCGCGGCGATAGCCCAATTGCAGTTGGCTCTCGGTTCCGGCGTGCTTTATCTCGACGGCGGCTGGCAGACGCTCGCTCGCGGCTTGCGCGACGCGGCGGAGAAGGAGGGAGTCAAGATTATCACAGGCGAGCGTGTAAAGGCGGTCGAGCGCGACGAGCGCGTACGCGGCGTGCGGCTCGCGGACGGCGCCTTTTACGCCGCGCAGTCGGTCGTCATCGCCGCCGGCCCGTCAGAGGCCTGTGAATTGATTGAAGGGAGCGAAGGGACTGTCTTGTCCAAGTGGGCGAAGGCGGCGATCCCGGTGAGGGCCGCCTGCCTCAACGTGGCGTTGGAATACCTGCCTGAGCCGCGGGCGCTGTTCGCGCTCGGCGTCGATCGTCCGCTTTACTTCTCTGTTCACTCGGCGGCGGCTAAACTTGCGCCCGAAAAAGGCGTGGTGATTCACGCCGCGAAATACCTTGGCGCAGGCCCGGATGGCGTCACACAGGCCGTCGAGCGTGAGTTGGAAGAGACGCTCGACATAATGCAGCCGGGGTGGCGCGGCGCGGTCGTCGCCAGACGGTTCCTGCCCACGATGACTGTTTCGAACGCCCTCGTCACTGCGGCGCAAGGGGGCTTGAAGGGCCGCCCGCGTCCCGACGTTCCCGGCGTCGAAGGTTTGTACGTCGCGGGCGATTGGGTGGGGCCCGAGGGCATGCTGGCCGACGCGAGTATGGCGAGCGCGAAGCTGGCCGCCGAAACCATCGCGAGGCGTCGCGGCGCGGCGATGGCGGCGGTGGCTTAAGTCGGTTTTCAATTGCGTATACGGGATCAGGGTGTTTACAGCGAGGAATGTATCAATAGAACGCGGATGACGCGGACCGGCGCGGATCATCGTGGATAAAGCTAAAAAGGGTCAGCGCCAATCCGCCCTATCCGCGTCATCCGCGTTCTATTAACCCGTACACTGACCTGAAAACCGCTCCAAAGAAAAGTTTTTAGCGAACGGAGACGAACATTAATGAGTTCCGCGGCCACGCAAAGTTTCACCGCTTCGGCGTTTGAAGAGATCTTCCGCGCTCACGAACGATTCGTTTGGGGACTGTGTTACCGGATGACCGGCAACGCGGCGGACGCCGACGACCTGGCGCAAGAGACGTTTGTGCGCGCGTGGGAGCGGCCTCCCGCGAGGACTGACGAGCCGTGGCGGCCGTGGCTCCTGCGCGTGGCGATGAATCTGAGCCGCGACCTGCTGCGACGGCGCAAGAGACGACATTACGAAGGCCCATGGCTCCCTTCGCCAATCGAGACTGGCGATGAATTCACGCCGCCGTCCTACGAGCCGGTGGACGAGGAGGGAAATCCGGCGGCGCGCTACGACATGCTCGAAAGCGTGTCGTTCGCCTTCCTGCTCGCGCTCGAAGCGTTGACCCCGGCGCAGCGCGCGGTGTTGCTGTTGCGCGACGTCTTCGATTATTCGGTCAAGGAGACCGCCGACGCGCTCGGCATGAGCGAGCCGAACGTCAAGACCACGCATCACCGCGCGAGGCGGGCGATGCGCGATTACGACCGGGAGCGCTTGCCCCCGACGCGTTCTCTGCAGGAACAGACGCGGCGCGTGATGGAGCGTTTCCTCCATTGCCTTTACAGCCGCGACGTCGCCGGAGTCGAAGCCCTGCTGGCCGAGGACGCGCGGCATCTGGGTGACGGCGGCGGCGAATTCATCGCGGCGCGCTCGCCCATAATCGGCAGGCGGAAGGTCGCACTCTTCAACCTGCGTCTGGCCGAGTTGAAGCCGGACGACGCGCGCGTAACCTGGCGCACGCTCAACGGACTGCCCGCGATTGTGACGGAGCTGACTCAGCCTCCGGAGAAGTATGCGCCGCGCATCGTGACGACGTGTGAACTGGACGCCGCCGGCAATATCAAACGCATATTCAACGTTCTCGCCACTTGCAAGCTGACCGCAGTGCGATAAATCGAAACGTTGGTAATCCGGAACAAGAAAATACAAATCACTCTTCGCCATCGCCCCACCGGTGGCCAATGATCACTTCGATCTTTTGCTCAGTGGCGCCGCGGTAAAACGTCACCACCACTTTGCTGCCGGGTTTGGCGGCGCGGATGTGGCGGTTGAATTCGCTGGGCGTCTTCACCGGATGGGGGTTGAACTCGGTGATCACGTCGCCGGGCCGCAACCCGAATAGCTCTGCAGGGCCGTTGATGTGTAGTTCCCTCACCTCCACGCCCCATTTCTTTGTGCCGGGGATGGTGCGGCGAAAAGAATCGAGTATTCCGAGGAAGCCCTGATCGCGCGGTTCAATTTTAGGTTGAGGCGCCGGGAAGGCGCGGTCGGCGATCTTGATTCGTGTGCTTACCGTCGCCCCGTCGCGAGAGACCTTCACCGGGACTTCCTGGCCGGTCTCCAATGACTTAAGAACCTGCGACAGTTCGCTGTCGTTGCGCACCTGCTGATCGTTCAATTCCGTCATCAGATCGCCAGCCTGAATTTTGGCCAGAGCGGCGGGGCTGTTGTCGCTCATGAGGTTGTTGATAAAAATTCCCTGGACGCCCGGGAACTCCGTGGCCGAGTAGACGCCCTGCTTAAAGCCCAGCGCGTTCTGAACCGCTATTTCGTATTCGCGGCGAACAATTTCGTCGTTCATTTCGTCTCGCGCTCGGCGCGCTTCAGCCGCTTCGCGAAAATCAGGCGCCCGGCGACGGCTCATGCCTCTTCCAATTCCTATGCCCAGACCGACGAATGTGAACAGCATCAGAGCGAGCAGCGCCAAAATGGGCTTCTGTTTAAGCAGCGCCTTGACGAGCGTCGCAGTCTGGCGCAACGGAGATGAAGATTGGGGAGCGACGTAGGCGGCGTACTTAGGGGCGTATAGAGGGTTGGTAGGATCAGGCGTCCCTGGCCCCGCCGGGAGCGGGGCGGAAGGATTGAAGCGCCGAGTGTCATCAAATTCCGCGACCACTGGCGCGACCGGGACGCCGCAGTTCCGGCAATAACGATCCGACCCGATAATCTCGCTTGAACACGCGCGACAAATTGCCATAAAGCCTCCTCAAAGGGTTTGCGTGAATGTCATGTCATTTTCACCAATTACGAAGCCGGCGTCACAATTGTTCGATTCCGATAAAAATACTTGGATCGCGGGATATTGGCGCGGCGCTCGCGTAAGCAAGCGGTCGCCCCCGCGCGCAATGATAGCGGCGAAATCTAATTGAGCAAGCGGCGGGGCGACGCTATACTGCCCACAGTTCAATCAGTGTTTATCGGCGCCGGCGCTTACCTGTTCTCTGGAGGTCAAATGAAAAGCATCCTGATGATTACCGCACTGCTTGTGAGTGCTTTTGCTTTTGGACAGGAAAAACAATCCCCTGAGCCTAAAGCAGAGAGACAATCGGCTGACCAGCCACAACCCTCCAGACCCTCTCAAGGCGCCGCCATTACTAACCTGTCTGACGTTATAGAGATTAGCGCTGGCCTGCCGGTTGATTGGACCGAGCGCGCCTTAAAGGACAAGAAAGGATTGTGCAAAGTTCATCATGAGAAGTTGACGAGGGCTACAGTTCCTATGCTCTATGGATTGAAGCCAGGTCCGCCTTACCCTATAGAAACGGAAGAAAGGATTTTCCCGAACGCGCTTACTAGCGTCGAAGCCGGATGCTTAGTAATGCCTGCGAAAGAGGCGATAGTTCTACAATGTCAAAAGTGTATAAAAGCTAAAACGAAGTGGGCTAAATCAAAGCGGTAAACAAGGAGGTCAAAACAATGAAACGCAAAAACATCTGGACGCTCTTTTGCATCATCGGTCTATATTTGTTCACGCCGCAGCAAAGTTACGCGCAATCAGGCGCGACTTCCGCCCTCAATAAGTCCAATCAGGAGCAAATCGTTCAAGAGATCTTGAGCGAAGTGCGACAACTCCGGGTTGAAGTCCAGCGATTGAAGGCGAACGCTTATCAAACTCAGGTCGCAATTGAGCGACTGCGATTGCAACAGGAACAGGTCACCCGGTTGACGCGCGAGATCAGCGAAGTTCGTGAGAGGATTAGCGAGACGAAAACCAGACAGGTAAAAATGAGCGGGATGTTTGAGGAGACGGAAAAACAGGTGAAAGCCGGGGTGATACCACAGAGTGAACTGAAGAGAATAAGCGGAGAGATCGATGAGTTGAAGCAACGGGAAGAGAGACTCACAGAGCAGGAGTCTCAACTGTCGGCGGAGCTGGACGCGGAACGTGTCAAGCTGATAACGCTCAACAGGCGGTTGGATGAGCTGGGGCAAGAAGCGGCGGGCGCCGGTGATGAGAAGCGAACAGATAAAAAGGACGACAAATGAAAAACATAATTGCTCAGACCTCTCTGCCGCGCTAGCGCGGCAAAAAGGCATAGCTGAAAAAAAATATGAAGGAACGCGATTTTCAACTGATCGAAACGAACGGCATCCGGCTGCGCGCCGTGGTCGAAGGCGAAGGCCCCTTGGTCATTCTCTTACATGGCTTCCCGCAGTGCTGGTACCTCTGGCGACATCAGATTGATCCTCTTGTTGAAGCCGGGTTCCAGGTCGCCGCGCCAGACCAGCGCGGCTACGGCGGCAGCGACCGCCCCGCGGAGATCGAAGCCTACAACATCATCGATTTGACGAACGACGTCGTCGGATTGGCGGATGCCCTTGGTCATGAGAAGTTCATCGTTGTTGGCCACGACTGGGGCGCGCCAGTCGCCTGGCATACGGCGCTTTTGTATCCGCGACGCGTGCGCGCGGTAGTCGGCCTGAGCGTGCCGTACACTCGCTGGCGAGCCGGGACGATGACGCGGCAAGAGAATTTCGGCGACAATTTCTGGTACATTGTCTACTTCCAACAGCCGGGCTTGGCGGAGGCCGAACTCGAAGCCGACATTAGGAAATCGCTGCGGACGATTTATTTCACGGCCTCCGGCGACCTCCCTGCGGGAATGCTGCCCGCCAGTAAACCCGCCACGGCAAAGTACCTCGACGGCATGGCCGACCCGGAGCGCTTCCCGTCGTGGCTGACTGAAGAAGACCTCGATTACTACGTAGCGCAATACCAAGAGAGCGGCTTTCACGGGCCGTTGAATTGGTACCGGAACATTGACCGCAACATCGAAATAACGCCGCAGCTCGAGACCGCGAAGATCGAACAACCCTCTTTCTTCATTGCCGGGAAGAAGGACCCCGTGCTCTCATTCGGAGCAGCCTTCGGGGGAGGCAGTTGGCTAAGCCAAATGGACGACAGGGTAACCGACTTGCGCGGCAAGGTGTTCATCGAAGGCGCCGGCCACTGGGTACAGATGGAGCGGCCGGCGGAGGTCAACGAGGCGCTTCTCGGTTTTCTGAGGACGGTGTCCTGAAGTCTTTGCCGTACACCGATTTGAAATCACATCTAAATCAGGACAACCAAGATTGGGACATCAAACCGCCGCAGGACGCCGCAGGGACGCAGAGAAAGACCAGCCTTGATTGTTCTCTGCGCGCCTGCGGCGTCCTGCGGCGGTTTAACTATCTGTACTAATCTTACGTGGTCTGATTTAGTTGGTCATTTGTGGCTCTCTTTCATTTATCGCCAGACGACGTGACGGTGGTTGGTCCGTTCACAGTGGACAACCTGATCACTGGATTCGGACCGCCGAATTCGATCAGGTGCGGCCTGTCCCAGGTCCGCACAGATTCCTTGCACTGCGCGGCGCGACATACGACCGGAGAATGTTTTGAAGTATCCACCCGCACCGCCGACTGGTGATTGCCGGAGACGGTGATTGGGCCGTTCTGCACATCCGCGCGAACCTGGCCATTAACATCGCGCAGCGTCAACGGGCCGTTCTGGTTCCTCGCTTCTATGTTGGCTGTGATGGAACTGACTCCGATCGGCGAGTTCTCCGCTTCCAGTTCCATCGCCGTGCCATTGGGAGCCTGGATGATCAGATAGCCCATCCAACTGTCGCCACCTGGCCCGGTCACAGTCACCCGCCCGTCCTGCACAGACAGCGCAAGCTGCGCCAACAATCTCTGCGCCTCCTCGCCGCTCTCTCCGGCGGCGCCCAGGCAAGCTTTGATCGCGTATTGATCGCGATCCCCTCCACTCACCTGAATGCCTCCGTGAAGGGCCGCCTGAACCTGGAGCGAAGAGACTGCCGACCTGGGCAGCGCCCGCTCTTGTTCGGAGCGGACAACCTGCAGGTCATCCACTCGCATGGTGATCTGTCCGCAGTCGGTGATTGTCTTATCGCGCCCGGTGTTGATCGAAAAGCCGCGATGACCTTTCCGCTGGGCGACGCTATTCACACAGTTTAAACATAGACTCGCAAGCGTAAGCGCGAGCAAAAGGAGAAGACTTTTTTTCATGGTTACACTCCACCTGAAAAATAGAAGAGATAGATGTCAGATGTCAGATGTCAGATGTCAGATGCCAGTAAAGAGGCCTCTCGCATCACTCAACTGACATCTGACATCTGACATCTATTCGCATCTGAGCGCGACCATCGGATCTACTTTCGTCGCCCGCCGCGCCGGAATCCAACAGGCCAGCAAGGCGACGACCGTCAGCAGTGACGTGATCGAGGCGAATGTGAGCGGGTCGGTCGCGCTCACGCCGAAGAGCAGGCTCTTCATCAACCGAGTCAGCCCCAGCGCGCCGAGCAGCCCCAGCCCCGCGCCTATCAGAGTCAGTTTCAGTCCCTGCCGGATGACCAACAGCTTCAATATGTCGCTGGCTTGCGCGCCGATCGCCATTCGAACGCCTATCTCCGGCGTTCGCTGCGCCACGGTGTAAGACATCACGCCGTATATGCCGACGGCGGCCAGCGACAACCCGAGCGCGGCGAACAGTCCGAGCAGCGTCGTGTTGAATCGCTCCGATACGACAGAACTCGATACCACCTGTTCCATCGTCCGCAGTTCCGTTACCGGCAGCGTCGCATCCAGCGCGCGCATTTGCTCCCGGACGGCTTCGCCAACAAGCAGCGGGTCGGCGGTAGTGCGCACGACGAACTTCACCGACAGGTAACGACGCATCAACAGCATCAGGCTGTCGGGCGACTGCGAGGCCGGGATGTACATCATCGGCGGCGCGGCGGCGCCCAACCCGAAGTGCTTGGTATCGCCGACGACGCCGACGATCAAGTGTTTCAGCGGCCTCTGGCCGCGCCCGATCTGCAATTGTTGATTGAGCGGATCAGCGTTCAATATGTACCGCCGCGCAAAAGCTTCGTTGACCATCGCCACGTTTCCGGTTCCGGCGGCGTCGGTCTCGGCGAACTCGCGTCCCTGCCGCAGCGGAATCCTGAGCGCTCGGAAATATTCAGGCGTGATCAATCGCAATTGCACTGATTCCGGGCGCGGCGGCTGCCCCTCGACGGCGAAGGGCATGCGAAATTGCGCCGAAAGCGGCAGGTTGCTCGTAACGGCGGCGGCCTCGACGCCGGGCAGGCTCTTGACGCGTTCGAGCGCGCGGCGGTAGAAGTCCGAGGTTTTCGCCGTCGTGTCGTAATTCGGCCCGCTCGGCGAGATTTGGAAGGTCAACACGTTGCGCGGATCGAAGCCCGGCGCAACGCGGCGAAGATTGATGAAGGTTTGAATCATCAACGCCGCTCCGATCAGCAACAACAACGACAACGCGACTTCGGCCACGACCAATCCGCCACGCAATCGCCCCTGAGCCGCGGCGGTCGTCCCGCGACTCGTTCCCTCTTTCAACGCCCGGTTCACATCCACGCGCGCCATTTGAAAGGCCGGCGCCAGGCCGAAGACCAACCCAGTCGCCAGCGACGCCGCCAGCGCAAACGCCAGCACGCGCCAATCGAGCGTGATCTCGCCCAGGTAAGGCAGCGCGCCTTCGGGGATCAATCGCGTCAAGCCATCCATGCCCCACACCGCCAGCAACAGTCCCGCCCCTCCGCCGACGAGCGCGAGCAACACTCCTTCAGTGATCAATTGCCGCGCGACGCGCGCCCGGCTTGCGCCCAGGGCCTTGCGCACTGCCATCTCTTTTTGCCGGGCCGCCGCCCGCGTCAATTGCAGATTGGCGACGTTGGCGCACGCGATCAGCAGGACGAAACTCACCGCGCCCAGCAGCAACCACAGCAGCGAACGCACGTCCGCCGTCTGGCTACGCTGCAACGAAACGGCGGCGGCGCTTTCGTTCGGCTGCATCCGGCGCGGAAAGGCCGCGCGATATTTTTCGGCGACGAGTTTCAAGTCGGCCTGCGCCTGCGCCTCGGCGCCGCCAGGTTTCAATCGCCCGATCGCGCCATAATTCGAATCGCTGTCGCCCTCGGGCGAAGGCCGCAACGGCGTGAAGACATCGGCGTCCGGGAGGAACTGGAATCCCGGCGGCAGCACGCCAACGACGGTGTGATTCGCGCCGTTGATAGCGACGCTCCTGCCGATCAATCCCTCGTCCGCGCCAAAACGCCGCCGCCAGAGCCCATAGCTGACGATCGCCACGCGTTCGCCGCCCGGTTGATCCTCCTCGCGGGTGAAGCCGCGACCGAGCGACGGCGCGACGCCTAGCGCGCGAAAGAAGTCCAGCGAGACTTTGAGCGCGCTGACGTACTCGGCGTCGTTTCCGCTCGCCAGATTGACGCCGGAGCCGATGGGCTGATAAAGCGCCATCGCCTCGAAGGTCTGATTCTGATCGCGCCAGAAGAGAAACTTAGGCTCCCCGACCGATCCGTCATCGCCGCCCGTCCCGCTCTGCCCGATCTGCATCAGCCGGCCCGGATCAGGATAAGTCAGCGGACGCAACAACACGGCGTTGACGACGCTGAAGATCGCCGTGTTCGCGCCGATGCCCAGGCTGAGCGTGAGCGCGGCGATCAACGTGAAGCCAGGCTGCTTCGACATCATTCGCGCGCCGTATCGCAGATCTTGCCACAGTGTTTGCATATCTCCTCCAACAGAAGATGTCAGATGTCAGATGTCAGATGTCAGATACCAGTAGTGGAACGACGCCGGAGCCTCTTCACTGACATCTGACATCTGACATCTGACATCTACTCTTCTCTAAGCGCCACCATCGGATCTACCTTCGTCGCCCGCCGCGCCGGAATCCAACAAGCCAACAACGCGACGACTGTTAGCAGCAGCGTGACCGCGATGAAGGTCAGCGGGTCTGTCGGGCTCACGCCGTAAAGCAGGCTCTTCAGCGCGCGCGTCACGGCCAGCGCGCCGGCCAGCCCGATGACGACGCCCGTCGCCACCAGCTTCAGTCCCTGGCCGACGACCATTCGCAAAACATCTTCGACTTGCGCCCCCAGCGCCATTCGGACGCCGATCTCCTGAGTGCGCTGCGCGACGTCGTACGATAGCGCGCCGTACAGCCCGATGCTCGCCAACAGGAGCGCCAGCAAACCGAACGCGCTGATGAGTTGTGATTGAATGAGCTTCTCATTAAGCGCCTCATCCCGATATTGCTCCAACGTCCTGACGTTGTAGACCGGCAGTTTTTTATCGAGCGCGCCGATCTCGCGCTGCACGGCGGCGATCAATTGTTCCGGCCTCACGCTCGTGCGCAGATGCAACGTCATACCGCCGTCGTAGCGCTGCGCAAACGGCAGGTAAGCCGCGTACGACGCGTCTTGAAACAGATTCGCTCCTTTCGCGCCGCGGGCGACGCCGACGACTTCGATCGGCGTCTCTTTCTTGCCGTCCTTCCATTTGAAATGTTTGCCGACCGGGTTCTCGTTCGGCCAGGCGCGGCGCGCGAAGGTTTCGTTGATGATGGCGACGGGCGTCGCGCCCGAGTCGTCCTGTTCGGTGAAAGGACGTCCGAGCAGCAATGGGATGCCCATCGTCTCAAGGTAGCGCGGCGTGACGATGTTATAGCGGATGTCGATCTGCCGTCCGCCGTCGAGCGCGATGGAGGCGCCGTAACTGCCGCCTTGCAGCGGCACGCTGATGGCGAGGCTCGCCGATTGCGCGCCAGGGAGATTGCCGGCGCGTTCAAGCAATTGTCGGTAAAAACCGCGCCCCTGCTCTTCGGTGTACCCTTGCCGCGCCAGATCGAGTCTCGCCGTCAGCAGGTTTTCGTAAGAGAAGCCGATGTTGATCGCCTGCGCGTTGCGCAGCGTGCGCAAAAACAGTCCCGCGGCGCCGAGCAGCAACAGCGACAAAGCGATCTGGGCGACGACCAGCGCGTTGCGCAAACGGGAGCGGCCCCCTCGGCCCGATGAACCGCGCGCGTCTTTCAGCGCCGGAATCAAATCCGCCTTCGACAACTGCAGCGCGGGCGCGAGGCCGAAGAGAATTCCGGTCAGAAGCGACAGCCCCAGAGTGAAGCCCAGAGCGCGGGGGTCCAGCGCGAACCCGATCTGCGTTTTCAGGTCGTTCTGCGACTCCGGCAGCATCGCGGCGATCCAATCGCTCAACCACAAAGCGACCAGGATTCCCAACACTCCGCCCATCAAAGCCAGCAGCCCGTTTTCGGTCAGCAACTGCTGAACGACGCGCCATCGCCGGGCCCCGAGCGCCATCCTGACGCCGATCTCTTTCCGCCGCGACGCCCCACGCGCCAGCAGCAATCCGGCGACGTTGGCGCAGGCGATCAGCCAGACGACGGCGACGACTCCGATTTGAACTCCCGCGAATCGCTCTACTTCTTTTCGATCATCCGGCGACAGTCCCAGGCCAGGCACGACTTTTACGCCGACCTTATTATTCGTTTGTGGATAGTCACGAGCCAGCCGCTCCGCGATGGATGTTAAATCGGCCTGCGCCTGGGCGGCCGTCATGCCAGGCCCTAGCCGCCCGAACAAATTCACAAACTGCGCGCCGCGGCTGTTGAGCCAGTCCGCGCCGATCTTAACTAACCAGGGGTTGCCGTGCCGCCACATCGTCACCGGAATCCAAACGTCCCGCTTCTCGTCCAGCGCGCCCGTGCCTTTGAACCCCGCCGCCACTCCGACGATAGTGTAACTGTGCGAGTTGAGGCTGATCGTCTTGCCCACTGGCGAGTCGCCGCCGAAATGTTTCCGCCACAGACGTTCGCTGATCACCGCCACCGGACTGGCGCCTTCGTCCCGCGCATCCTCAGGCAGAAGCAACCGCCCTTGCGCCGCGCGCACGCCCAACACCTCGAAGTAATTCCCCGACACCAGCACACCCCAGACGCGCTCCGCCGACTTGTCGGTCCCCAGATGAAACGTCTGATCACTCTCCGCCGCGATTCCGGCGAACGTCGTGTTCTGATCGCGGAAATCCCGATAGTCGGCGTAAGCGGAATTGTTGAAGCCCTGGCCGCTGTATGTCCGCCCGATCTGTACGAGCCGATCCGGGTCGGCCACCCCAGGCAACCTGTGGATATTTGTTTGTAGTTCCGCCTTCAGGCGGTTGGCCCAGATCATCGAGCGCCGCCTCCTGAAGGCGGAACTACAAACTCTTATTTCCAACTTCCGTGCCGCGCTCTTCATTTCCATAAATGCTGTCTGTAATGAAGTTGAGCTGAGAGATAAGCGAGCGGCGGATCCTATGCTGTTCGGTTTCGGGAAAACCGAATCCCAAGAGCGGGCACTGGCTTTGATTTACTGGCGACTGACCACAGACAACTGACCACTGATGACAAAGAAACCACAGAGATAAGGCAGGTGTTTATTTATTCTTCAGTCGGCAGTCTTCAGTCGCCAGTTGTCAGTCTTCATCTCGTCCCGCCCCCAACCTTATTCATCAACCCGTTCAACATTTTCCCCACTTCCGAGGAGATGCTGAGAGCGGGTTCGATCTCTTCTATCGGGAGAAATTTCAAACGATCTACTATCAGTAGTTGCGTTTCGAGTGACATCAATGAACCATGGGCCAGTGAAAGGCGGGAAAAATATTCGCTGTTCGTTTTTCTTCCCTCTCCATCAGCAATGTAAGAAGGGACGTTGCTGGCGAAGTTCTTTATCCTGCTCGACAAGCCAAAGTTTTCGCTCGGCGGCAGTTTTTCCGTGAGCTGATAGCAGACGACGACTAAATCCATCGCCTTTTGCCATACCAACAAATCACGATAGCTTCGTATCGACATATCTGTCTCCTTTATTGATGGGATTCTCGCCGCATTTCGCGCCGCAGCCAGGCTTTTGCCATCGTCCATTCCCGCCGGACGGTGGTGGTTGAAATTCCGAGCGCTTCGGCGGTCTCCTCGATACTCAGGCCGCCGAAGTAGCGCAATTCGACAATCAGGCTTTTGCGCGGGTCCTTTTCGGCCATGGCGTTCAGGGCGTCATCGAGCGCGATCAGTTCGGGGTCGGAAGGGGAGATGAAAGCGAGCGCGTCCTCCAGCATGATCCTCGTCTGGGCGCCGCCACGTTTCTCCCTCTGCCGCGTTCGGGCGTAATCAACCAGGATGTGTCGCATGACTTGCGCGGCCAGCGCGAAGAAGTGCGCCTTGTTTTGCCAATCGACCGGATTCTGCGCGGCCAGCTTCAAATAGACTTCGTGAACCAGCGCCGTCGGCTGCAAGGTGTGATCGGGACGTTCTGATTGAAGATGCCAGGCGGCGAGTTTGCGCAAATCGTCGTAGACCAGCGCCATCAACTTTTCGAACCCCTCCACATGTCCGTCGCGGTATTGATCGAGTAGAAAGTTGATCTCTGTCGAATCTACGGCCATCAACGTCCTCCTTAAAAATTTGCGCTCGTCACGGGCGGAATCGCGCCGGCTTGTCGCTATTTGCGTTGACAGGAATTTTGCGCCGCGAGCATATCTTGAGGCGACACCGAAAAACAATCCGAGTAACATCTTATAAGCTCGGCGAGGACAAGGTTATGAATACAGAATGGGAACGGGTCAACCAGTTATTTCATGAAGCGACCGAATGCGCCGAGGAAGAGCGCGCGGGGTTCGTTGCGCGCGCGGTTCAAAGCGATCCCGCGCTTCAGCGTGAGGTTCAATCGCTCATCGAAGCGCACAAGGAAGACGATGACTTTTTAGAAAATCCGGCGATCGGAAAGAGCCTCTTCCAGCGATTCGGCGGATGGCAGCGACGGATCATAGATGCGCTCTTGACTTCCGCAGGAAAGGTCTCTGTCGGGACGGACGGAATGATTGGCCAATTACTCGACCTGAAGTACGAGATCGAGGAGCTTTGCGGTCGCGGCGGAATGGGGGCGGTCTATCGCGCGACTCACGTAGGCACAGGCCGGCGCGTCGCCGTCAAAGTCATTGCGCCGGAGTTGGCCGGCGACAGCGAATTCATCGAGCGGTTCCGACGAGAGGCGAAGACTATCGGATTGCTGCGCCATCCGAACATCGTCAACGTCACTGATTTCGGCGTCACCGGCGAGGGTCCCAAGACCATAGCCTACCTGGTCATGGAATACCTCGAAGGCCAAACGCTCGCCGAGCGGCTGAAAAACCCACGACCGTCGCCGATCGATCGAATAGGTAACTGTTCCATTATCGAAATAGAATATGAGCGGATGAAAGGCCCGCGGCCGATGCCTATCGACGAGGCGATTGCCATTCTCAGCCAAACCTGCGCGGCCATGGATGAGGCCCATCGCCTGGGCGTCCTGCACCGCGATCTGAAGCCTGAGAACATCTGGCTCGAACCCACAGGCTCAAATGGCGACAACGTCAAGGTGCTGGATTTCGGCATCGCACGCTTACAGGACATCATCGCTTTCGATGAACTTAAACCGCCGCCGGAATTCGGCGAACCGGCGATCAGCCGTCAGCCGTTTTCGATCACGGAAGACGAAACATTGCGATTGAATTACACAGCCCGGCAAATGAGCCGCTTCGGTTCCGTGATGGGAACGCCGAAGTACATGTCGCCCGAACAGTGCCGTGGAGAACGACTCGACAAGAGCTCGGACGTTTACAGCCTGGGAGTGATCGCCTATCAGATGCTGACCGGAGAGCCGCCGTTTACGGGAACGACGCCCGAACTGTTCATTCGACATCGCGAAGCAGATCCCGCGCCGCTGAGAGAAAAACGACGGGATATTCCAGCAGGCGTCGACGTCGTCGTTCGGCAGGCGCTCGCCAAGGATAAGAACGCTCGCCCTGCAACCGCGGGCGCGTTCGCCTTTCAGCTTCAATTGCGCGCTGAAGGTAATAAATGGACTCGCCGGCAGGCCGATGCGCTCGCCCGCAAATACAAATGGGAATTTTTTGAAATCGCTTTTCGAATGCAGTGGAAAGGCTGGCTGTTTTCATTGCTGCTGCTCTTCGCCACGTTGAAATTTCCGGGAATGTCCTCCCTGATGGAGGTCGCGGTATTCGGTCTTCTTTGGCTGATAATAGCCACGATAACTATCTGGGGGCAAAATGCGACTACCGCCGCTCTCACGCTTTTTCTAGAACAAACCGAGGGAAGCGCAAAACAGGCGAGTGATCTCCGCTCCATCGCCGCCGTCGTCCGGCGCCGAAGCCGTGATCTCACCCGATCAGCCTGCAGATTGATCATCCCACCGCTGATTCACGAAGAGCTGAGCGTTGAGGCGGCGAGACAACGATGGGCCAAACTGAAGGCGTCGATTCGAGGACAGGCCGCGTACACGCTTTTCAGGCGGGTTCTTGCCTTAGTTTTGGGTCTGACGGCGTTGAATCAGATTCTGCTGGCGTCGGCCTTCCTGCTTGATCGAAGGTACCATTATTTGAATGCTACTGGAGAGTTGGTGCGCAATGTGAGTGAAAACATGTACTTCTGCCTCGTGACGCTGCCAATTGGCGCTTTCGCATTCCGTCTGGGTCTGAAAAGCGCGATCGAACAAAGTATGCTCTATGGCGCCGCCCGGAAGGCGCTGGGCGAGATCCCCTTGGAACGATCCCCGCTTCTTTCCCGCCAGGATCCGGAACCAAGGCGGTTCCGCTGGTGGGCATCCTGGAAGACCTATGCCCCGACCTGCGCAATTATCGTGTTGATACTCGGATTTCATTTTTTCAAGCTCATAACGATTAAAGGCAATGTAGGGCATGGCAATTTATACAGTGTCAAAGCAGTGCGCGCTTCCGGATTTCCTGTCCGGCAACCAGGGAAAATCTTTGGGCTGGTGGAAGGTATTATGGATCTTCGGGGCCTCCGTATGGGATTGACCAGGCGGCCGTCACCTGGACTCCTTTGATAGCCGTACTCGCTGCCGGTTCGGTTGAAGCGGCGCGGATACTAATCGAGCACGGCGCCGATGTACATGCGCGGGATTCCTTCGGACGAACTCCAATGACGATCGCCATATCCAATTGCCCACAGGCGATCGAACTGCTTCTTGCCTCCGGCGTGGACATCAATGAACAAACCAGATTCGGAACCCCATTACTGACCGCAGCGCGCCATCAATGGCCATATCCGGAGCATAATGCTGAAGGTCGTGTTGTTTTTGAACATGGGAGCATTTTTTTTGAAGATAAGGAGCCGATCAAAGAGCGGGACAACGCCGTCAAAATCCTGATTGAGAAAGGCGCCGATCCGAATACGCGCGACGGCGAAGGGCGCAATGGACTGATGTTGATGTCCATGGAATCGCGGCTCGACAAGGATGTAGAGCTGACCATCGAAGCGCGCGAGACAACCGCGCCAAGTCTGCTCTGGCGCCGGCGCGATAGGACTGTGCAGTTGATCGGCGAAACATTGCTCAACGCCGGTTGTGACATCAACGCCGCAGACAACAAGGGACGCACACCGCTGATTTACGCCGTGGCATTTGGACGGAGCGCGGTCATCGAACTGTTCCTGAAGAGGGGCGCGAACATCAATGCGAAGGACCACGACGGCTTAAGCGCTCTCGACTGGGCCAAAAAATCCGGCAATGAGGAGATCA
>WNFV01009155.1_pt1 | contig 17278 bp, 19 predicted proteins | sample 5400101 | NCBI WGS metagenome assembly WNFV01 (sample SAMN13153361, study PRJNA577476) | soil metagenome | isolation source: 115 cm soil or saprolite under grassland replicate 1 | place: USA:California | collected 2016-06-15
CTTCGGCCCCCTCGTCGTAGATGTGGGCGCCACTGCCCCCCGAAAAAAGGATGCGCACGGCGGGATAGCGCCGCGCCAGTTCGGCCGCCGCGGTCAGCCGTTCGCCCGCCTCGTTGAGCGCCACCTCATCGCGGGCGGCCGAAACGTCGGGCGAAATCGCGCCGCCCAGCACGATGATGCCGTCGGGCGCTCCACGAGTTGGGTCCCAGCGCGGGAATCGCTCCTCGAGGGGTATGATCAGGGCATTGCCGAGGGGGGAGAGGCCGAGGATTGCGAGCACGATCAGGCTCGCGAAGGCGAGTCCCCGCCCAGTGCGTGCAAAGCGCGTCGGCAGCAGCAAAAGGCCAAGAATGCCGATGCAAATAACGAGGTTGGACGGGATGGCGAAGAAGCCGAGGATCTTGGAGAGCGGGAAGAACATTAGGGCCGTCCCGGGAACGTGTCCCGGGCGCAGCGCAGCACGAAACGCAGCGAAGTGGTGCGCTGTAGACACCGATCTCGGGTGTACCCGAGATCGGCGCTGAAATGTGCGCAAGGCGGGTAAACCCGACTTGCGTGGACCGTCCTGGTCTGTGGCGGTCCCGGATCAGCGGTGCACCGCTCCACTTCGTTTCGCGCTGCACCGCATCCGGGACACGTGGCGTTCGGCATCACTTCTTTTTCCAAGCGGCGTAGCGCGCCTTGCCCTCCTCGGCCACGAACGCGAGGAGGTCCTGCGGGATCACCACCGCCCCGTCGTCGTCGCAGACGATGATGTCGCCCGGAAAAATCGCGCAGCCGCCGCAGCCGATCGGCTCCTGCCAACCGACGAAGGTCAGGCCATTGACCGAGGCCGGCGCCGCAGTCCCCGCGCACCAGACCGGCAGTGTGGAGGCAAGCACGCCGGCCTTGTCGCGCACGACGCCATCGGTGACCAGCGCCGCCACATTGCGCTTCATCATGCGCATGGTCAGAATGTCGCCGAAGATGCCGGCTGAGGTAATGCCCATCGCATCGGCCACCGCAACGCAACCTTCCGGCATTTCTTCGATGGCGCTGCGGGTGGAGACCGGCTTCGCCCAGCTTTCCGGGGTAGCGAGATCCTCGCGCACGGGCACGAAGCGCAGCGTGAAAGCAGGACCCACGACGCGCGCGCCGCCGGGAACGAGCGGGCGTGGCCCATTCATCCAGCAGCGCCGGATGCCCTTTTTCAGCAGCATGGTGGTGATGGTTGCGGTGGTGATCGCCCGCAGCGTCTCGTAAAGGGCGGCACTCATTTGCACACCTTTTTGGCAAACGTGCTTGGCCAACCTCAAACCGGCGCAATGCCCAGCCGTTCGTCGCGGCGGCGCAGCCAAGCCACCAACGGGACCGACAGCAGCACCATCCACGCCTTGCCGACGATCTGACCGAGCAGGAATTCAAGCGAGCCGAAAGCGAGCCACAGAAACACGATCGAGTCTACGACGAGGCCCACGACGCTCGACGCCACGACCGCGACGATCAGCCCGCGCCGGGCGAGTGGGGTATAAACTGCGAGATCGGCGAATTCCGAGAGGAGGAACGCGGCCGCCGAAGCGATGACGAGCGCGGGCGGCGCCAGCAGCGCCGAAAGCACGGCGCCGACGAGGATCGCAAGCGATGAGGCCGCCACTCCGAGCCGGCGCTGGACCAGGTCGCGCAGCACGAGCGCGGCGCCGGCCATGATCACACCCGAGGGCGCCATCAGTCCCGGCGCAACCGGAATGAGGCAAGGCCCCGCCGGCTGGCACACCGTGCCGGCGTGCCCGATCAGCCAGTTCGCGGCCGGAATGGTCAGCGCGAATAGCGCGACAAACGCGATCCCCTCGTCCCGGCGCCTTGTCTCGATCGCGGTCATCGTGTGGACATCCACTTGGCGAATCCGTCGGCGCGCAACCGGCAGGCCGGACACGTCCCGCAGCCGTAGCCCCAGTCGTGCCGTTGCGAGCGGTCGCCGAGATAGCAGGTGTGGGTATCTTCGACCAGCACGTCGAGCAATGGGTCTCCCCCGATCTCGTGCGCCAACGCGAAGGTCGCGGCTTTGTCGATCCACATCAGCGGGGTATGGATCACAAAGCGGCGTTCCATTCCGAGACTGAGCGCGAGCTGCATGCATTTGACCGTGTCGTCGCGGCAGTCGGGATAGCCGGAGAAGTCGGTCTCGCACATTCCGGCGACGAGATGCTTCACGCCGCGCCTATAGGCAAGCGCGCCCGCGAAGGCGAGGAAGACCAGATTGCGGCCGGGGACGAAGGTCGTCGGCAGGCCGCTCGCGCCGATTTCGATCGCCACCTCGCGCGTGAGCGCCGTGTCGGAGATGGCTGCGAGCGCGCCGAGATGCAGAACGTGATCCTGCCCGAGCCGTTCGGCCCATGCCGGCTCGAGAACCCGCATGCGCTCACGCACGCGCGGTCGTGCGTCGAGTTCGGCGCGATGGCGCTGTTCGTAATCGAACCCCAGCGTCTCGACGCGAGTGAAACGTTGCAGCGCCCACGCCAAGCAGACCGTCGAATCCTGCCCGCCCGAGAACAGGACAAGCGCGCTATTGGGGTCCATCGAGCTGTCCCAGGGCAATAGCGAATGGCGCGTAGCGAACAGCAACGAGGCTCGCCAACTCGCTATTCGCGTGCGCCGCTCATTAGCTTGCCCGGCTCGTAGGCAAGTTTGCGTGCCAGCGTCGCCAGCTCGCAGCCCTCGCAGTAGCGGCGATCCTTAAAATCGATCCAGTTGTGGGCATAGATGTTCTCGGCCGGGATGTCGTAGCGCTCCTGTAAGAACCGCACCAATATCACCCAGGCTTGCGTCTGCTCGCGCGTCGCCGGTTTGGCAACGTCGGGGTAGTTGCCCACGAATTCCACCCCGATCGAATTGGTCTTGACCACGTTGCGATAGGTCTTCGAGTTGTCGATGTATCTGTTGTCGTTGCGATTGGCGCCGTCGCCGTGAGTCGGAATCACGCTCTCGGCGGTCGACCAATACACGGTGCCGTCAGTTTCCACCCATATGGTGACGCCGCGCTTGGTGGGGCTTTTCGCCTGCGCGAGCGCCAGGCTCTTGGCGGAGCCAGGTGGCCCCTCGGTCTGGTGCACGATGATGTTTCGCCATTTGACGGCATCGCCCGGCGAGCCGAGCGGATGAAGATAGACGAGCGTCAAACCGGGGATCTGCGGCTCGCCGGGCCGCTTGGCGAGCTCGCGAAAGTCTTCGGGAAGCGCGACCCGATCCGTGGCGATATCCGCACCGCTTGCTGCCTCCGCCTCACCGGCATCCGGCCGCGGACGGGGCAGCGCGATCTGCTTGCCTGCCACGGGCCATCCGCGAACGGCCTGCGTCGGCTCGGCAGCGGCAGAATTCGGCACGAGGGGCAACAGCGCTGCAAGCGTCGTCAGCCACGCGGCGCGCCGAGCAAGCGTCATTTTCAGTCCCATTGCGGCGATCCCGAATAGGCGTAATCGACGATGCGTCCGTCGCGGTGGCCGAGCCGCGCGATCTCCGCCATTTCCGACTGGGAAAGCTCGAAGTCGAAGATCGCGAGATTTTCCGACAGCCGTTCGAGCCGGCTGGTCCGCGGGATGACTACGATGCCCTGTTGCACCAGGAAGCGCAGACTCACTTGCGCCGCGGTTTTGCCGTGCGTCTTGCCGATGCGCGCGAGCACCTTGTGCCTGCTCACGCCACCGCGGGCGATGGGACTATAGGCAACGATCGCCATGCCGTGCCGACGGCAGGCCGCGATCACCTTCGACTGGTCGATGAAAGGATGCATCTCGATCTGATTGCAGACCAGCGGCTCGTCCGCAAGCTTCACCGCCTCCTCGATGAGCGCAACCGTGAAGTTCGATACCCCGATGTGGCGAGCGAGCCCCGCGCGCTTGACTTTGCACAGCGCGCCGAGCGTGTCGCGCAGCGGGATCTGCGGGTTGGGCCAATGCAGCAGGAGCAGGTCGACATGCGGGAGCCTCAACCGTGTGAGACTCTGCTGCGCGGATCGCTCGAGGTCGCGCGGCGCAAAGTGCGAGGGCCACACCTTCGTGGTGATGAACACCGCGTCGCGCTTTACGCCGGCGGCGCGTAGCCCCTCGCCCACCTCATGCTCGTTATCATAGAGCTCGGCGGTGTCGATGTGACGGTACCCAAGCCGCAGCGCCTGCTCGACCATGCGCGCACAGGTGCGTCCCCGCAGCTCCCAGGTGCCGAGACCGATGAGCGGGATGCGGGCCCCGTGCGCCTCGATGAATAGGGCCGACATTCTTTACCTCGCGCTTGGGCTCATCTCTTTTCTTTACCGTCGGAGTCAGTCGTCCCAGCGCGGCGCGTGCGGCGGGTTGACCACACGCATACCAGCCTGCTTGAGGCGGGCAATCTCGGTCATTTCCGCATCGCTCAACGTGAAGTCGAAAATGGCCAGATTGGCGGCGAGATGGTCGGGGTTGGACGTGCGCGGGATCGGGATGATGCCCTGCTGCACAAGATAACGCAGCGCGATTTGCGCCGAGGTCTTGCCATGAGCCTTGCGCGCGAGCACGTCGTTGCCGGGTATCTTGCCGCGAGCGAGCGGACAATAGGCGGTGACCGCGAGCCCATGGGCCCTGCACGCCGCGAGTACCTTGTCCTGATCGATGAAGGGATGAACCTCGATCTGGTTCGTCACCAGCGGCTCGCTCGCCAGCTTCACCGCATCTTGCAGCAACGACGTGGTGAAGTTCGCGACCCCGACATGCTTCGCTCGGCCATCGCGCCTGGCTTTGCACAGAACATCGAGCGTCTCCTTGAGCGGCACGTTCGGGTTCGGCCAATGGATGAGCAGGAGATCTACCCAGGAGAGCTCCAGATTTCTCAAACTTTGGTCAAGCGAGCGTTCGAAATCGGCAGCCGCCAGCCAATCGTGGAAAACCTTGGTCGTCACGAAGACATCCTCGCGCGCAAGGCCGGCTGCGCGCAGCCCGCCACGCAGTCCCTCCCCCACCTCGATCTCGTTGCGATAGCGCTCAGCGGTGTCGATGTGGCGATAGCCGAGACGAAGCGCCGTCTCGACCGCTTCGACGCAGACCGCATCCATCAGCGTCATGGTTCCAAGCCCGATCGCGGGGATCTTTGCGCCGTTCACCTCGACGACATTCATTGCGTATTCCCTAGGTTCGGGTGGGCCATTTCAGGGTGAAAAGGCCGGCGTTTGCTGGATGCCTCGCCTTGGCGGCGCATGGCAAGCGAATTTGCCTCCGCAGCACATCTTTTCCGCGCGCGTCTGCGCCCAAACATTAGAACAATTCAATACTATAGGACTTGCGTCACGGCCCGCGAAGCCTTTCATATCACCTGACGGCGTTGGCGAACGGCAACTGTGATGCGCGTATCGATATTGGCGATCGCACTGGCGGCACTGAGTGTGGCGAGCGTGCATGCCGTCGCCCAGGAATTCAACATCGTCATTCGCGACCACAAATTCGAGCCGCAGGAAATCCGCGTGCCTGCAGGCAAACGCGTGTCGATTCACATCACCAACGAGGATGCAAGCCCCGAGGAGTTCGAGAGCCGCACGCTCAAAGTCGAGAAGGTCATTCCCGGCAAATCGAAAGGCGTCGTGCGCATCGGGCCGCTCGCGCCCGGCCGTTACGAATTCATCGGCGAGTTCCACGCGGACACCGCCAAAGGCGTGGTGATCGCGGAATAACGGCATGTTTGGCGCGCTCGTCATCGTCTTCCGCGAAGTGATCGAAGCCGGCTTGATCATCGGCATCGTGCTGGCTGCGACCCGCGGCGTGAGCGGGCGTGGTCAATGGGTTGCGGGCGGCGTGGTCGCGGGCGCGCTCGGGGCCGGCATTGTCGCACTGTTCGCCGAAGCCATCGCCAACGCGTTCGAAGGCTCGGGTCAGGAACTCTTCAATGCGAGCGTGCTGGGCGCCGCCGTGCTGATGCTCATGTGGCACGCGGCATGGATGGCGCGCCACGGCCGCGAGATGGCGGTCGAGATGGCCGCAGTCGGCGCGGCGGTGACTGCGGGAAGACGGCCGATGACGGCGCTTTGCGCCGTCGTTGGACTTGCCGTGCTGCGCGAAGGTGCCGAAGTCGTGCTGTTTCTCTACGGTATCCTCCTTGGCGGCACGTCGGGTTCTTCGCTCTTCGTCGGCGGCATGCTCGGACTGGCGGCCGGGGCGGCATTTACGGCACTGACTTATTATGGACTGATCAGCATTCCCGCACGGCATATTTTCACCGTGACGGCCGTGCTCATCGCATTGCTGGCAGCGGGCATGGCGGCGCAGGCGGTCCAGTACCTGGACGCCGCCGGTGTGATCAACGTGCTGGGCGCCCAATTGTGGGACAGTTCACCGTGGCTGCCCCAGGACGGCATCATCGGCCGCTTGCTGCACGCGCTGGTCGGTTACACCGACCACCATCCAACCGAGCTGCAGCTCATCGCTTATCTCGCGACGCTCGTAGCCATGGCAGCGCTCACATGGCTCGCAACGCCCGCTCGCTCGGCGCAGCCCCGCGTCGTGTAGCCCATCCGGCCAGCCGCAGCGGGCAGATACGCGCCGCCGTACGAGTCACTGTTGCGGTTTCGCGCTGAGAACCGCGAACGCGACGTCGGGAGCCTCGTCGATCACCTTGAGCAAGGCGCGCGCGGGGCCGCGCGGCGAGCGCTTGCCCTGTTCCCAATTGCGCACCGTCTCGATCGGCACGCCGATGCGTGCGGCGAACTGCGCCTGCGTGAGCTTGGTGCGCGCGCGCACGCCGCGCGCATAGGCGGCATCCGCGGCGCCGGCACGCGCGGCCCGCGACGCCGCCAGGAAGCCCCCCGCGGGGCGGCCATAGCGCATTTGCTGCGCGATCTCAGCAAGCGGGCTTGGCAGCGCGCGTTCGCTTCCGTCGGGAAGAATCTCGACGATCCGGCCGTCGGCCTTCAGTCTGACCCGCAGCATGGCGGCCACAGGCCTATGTGATTCCCTCTGACTGGCCAAGCGGTCATACGCCTGCGCCTGGTCACGCTTGACAGAGAGGCCATTGAATGAGTCGTTCAGTGCACGCTCGGCCATTGACCTAGTAACGGACCACGAGACGCCAGCGCGACCTTTGCTCACGGCGGCACTGGGCGAAAGCGTGAGCCTATACGTCTGCTATTTGAGGCCGAACCAGAGCGTGGCGATGCCGAGAAACGAAAAGAATCCGACGACGTCGGTCACTGTTGTGACGAACACGCCCGACGAGATCGCCGGGTCGGCGCGGAAGTGATGGAGCACGAGCGGCACCAGAATGCCGCCGAGTGCTGCAGCCACAAGATTGCAGAGCATCGCCAGGCCAATCACCAAGCCGAGATCGGGTATCTTGAACCAGGCCGCCGCCGCGACGCCGGCGATGACCGCAAACGCCACGCCATTGACCAGCCCCACGAGCACTTCGCGCACGATGAGACGGGCGGCGTTGGCGCTGGACAATTCGCGGGTCGCAAGCGCGCGCACGGCGACCGTCATGGTCTGGGTGGCGGCGTTGCCGCCCTGACTCGCAACGATCGGCGCCAATACCGCCAGCGCCACCATCTTTTGCAACTCCCCCTCAAACAACCCGAGAACGGAAGAAGCCAAAAAGGCGGTAGCAAGGTTGACCAGCAGCCAATTGAACCGCCCCCGCGCGATCGACCACACCGGGTCCGAAAGCTCCTCCTCGCGCCCAACACCACCCAGCGCCCTGATGTCCTCCTCGGCCTCTTCCTCGATCACGTCGACGATGTCGTCGAACGTAATCACGCCCACCAGTCGGTCACTCGCATCAATCACCGGGGTCGAAACGAGATCGTAATGCTCGAACAATCGCGCGACGTCTTCCTGGTCGTCGGTGACCCGGACCGGATGCATCTCCTCGTCGATGAGTTCCACAATCGGCACCGGCCGTTTGGTGCGCAATAGCCGGTCGAGCGCAACCGCGCCCTGCAGCCGGCCGGCGGAATCGACGGCGTAAATCTCCCAAAACCGTTCGGGCAGATCGGGGGTCTCGCGCAGATAATCGATGGTCCGCCCCACCGTCCAGCCCGGCGGCACGGCGGTGAACTCCGTCTGCATCCGCCGGCCGGCGGAATTTTCCGGATAGAGCAGACTGCGCGCTAGCGCGCCTCGTTCCGGAGGCGGAAGCTGTTCGAGAATTTCGGTCTGCTCGTCCTTCGGCAGGTCTGCGAGGATTGCCACCGCATCGTCCGAATCGAGCTCGCGAACCCCTTCGGCCACTGTTTCGGCCGGAAGCTCCTCCAGGATCCTATCGCGGACGGCGGCATCGACCTCGGTCAGCGCGGAAAAATCGAAGTCATGTCCCATCAGCTTGACCAGCCGAGGACGCAGTTCCTCATCGAGCGCCTCGATCAGATCGCCAACGTCGGCCTGGTGCAGGTCGGCGATCAATGCGCGCAGCGCCGCCGAGTCGTCGGCGGCGATGGCCTGCGCAATGCGTTCGACGAATTCCGCACGCACCGCGCCCTCTTCATCGCGCAGCGTGATCGGGGGCGCGGGCACCGACTTTTCCTCGAGCATGTCGTGCCCTGGCGTAATTGAGGGATGATGCGTTGGGCTTCTACGCTTGGTGCCTTAAGCTGGCAATCGCGAAGGAGTCACGACACCCGCGAATGGCTGCCACCGTCGAGCGCTATACGCTGCGGCCCGTGCGATCGCCGCGCGAATGGACCGCCTATCACGCCATTCGCCGGGATGCGATCTTCGCTGCCTTGCTGCCGGGCCAGACCTATGATGAGCGCGACGCGGACGAATTCGCGCCACACCATTTTCCCCACGTGCTGGTATACGACGGCGAGATCGTCGGTACGGTGCGCATCGATCTGATCGGCGAGAAGGCGGCAGGTCTTCGCCTCATCGGCGTCCGCGGCGATCTCCAGCGGCAAGGCCACGGCCGCGCTTTGCTCAGACTCGCCGAACAGACGGCCCGCGCTCTCGGTAAGGCCGAGATTGTGATCAACGCCCACCCGAGCTCCTTGGCCTTCTATCTCGCCAACGGTTATCGCGAGGGCGAATGGGACGAGGCCGGACCACCGCCGCCCGGCCTCATTCGGGTAGGAAAATGCTTGCCGTGACATCGCGCCGTCGACAGCGCATAGGGACCCGCGAGTTCCAGCACCGTGTCGCTGCCGTCACAGGCGCCATAAATCGCCCCCAATCCCCGCCTTTAAGGGGTCATTAAATTGCCTCCCCCTACTGTTCGGGTAGAGTGAGCGCGAGACTCACCATCGGGCCGGTGGCGTTCTTTCAGATTGGTCCAAATCGGGGTTGAAACGGGCCATGCGCCGCACCGTTGCCGCATATGTTTTGCTGGCCTCGTTGATCGCTACGGGAACGGCTGGCGCCGACGAATGCCCGGCGGGGGCGCTGGGGGTCAGCCGCACGCTCGTCGTCGATCCCAATGAGCACGTGCGCCTCGGCAGCTTTCAGTACAGCGAATCCCTGCCGCTCATGGATCGCGAAGTCGTACTGACCTTCGACGATGGTCCGCTGCCGCCCTACACCAACCGCATTCTCGAGACGCTCGCATCGGAATGCGTGAAGGCGACCTTCTTCATGGTCGGCCGCATGGTGCAGGGCTATCCCGCGGTCGTGCGGCGCGTCTACAACGAAGGCCACACGATTGCGAACCACAGCCAGACCCACCCCTTCACCTTCCACAAGATGTCGGTGGAGCAGGCCTCGCAGGAGATCGAGGGCGGTTTCGCCTCGTTGCGTTCCGCGCTCGGCGACCCCAAGGCCGTTGCTCCGTTCTTCCGCTTTCCCGGCCTGCTGCGCCAAGACTCGGTCGAACGTTATCTCGCCGCCCACAATTACATGGCCTGGAGCGTGGACTTCGCCGCCGACGACTGGACTCACATCAGCAGCCAAGAGGTGGCGCGGCGCGCCGTCAGCCGGGTCGTCGCCCGCGGCAAAGGCATATTGCTGCTGCATGACATCCAGCCCGCGACCGCGCTCGCGCTTCCCGAGATTCTCAAAGAGCTCAAGAGCCGCGGCTTCAAGATCGTCCACGTGGTGCCCTCCACCCCAGATCGGCCGAAGACCGTGACCGAGCCCGAGCTGTGGGCCACGCGTCGTGCGCCCGAGCCGAAGGTCTGGCCGCGCACCCTGGTCGTCGACGTGGAAAGTCCCGGGCCGGCCCTCGCCGCCCCGAGCCCTGCGAGCTTCGGCATTGAATCCATCGGTCCGGCAATCAAAGTGGCGATGGCGCAGGCTCTCGAACAGCAGGCGGGTGCATCGCCGGTGTGGCCGGCTGCGGTGGCTTACGCGGTGCCCTCCGATGCCGACGTCCTGCCGATCCCGGGCGCCCACAATTTCAGGTATTCACGCGTTTTCCGATTGGGCGACTCGGAGAAGCTCAAGCTCGTGCCCAAAAAGCCTGCCGTGCGCGCCGCGCGGGCGCGAGAGCCGGCACACGGCGGCTGGTTCGGACCATGGGCGGCCCCGACGAGGAGTTCGCGCACCGCGGGCCACCAGCTGACGGTCGCGCGCCCGCCGATCAATTTGGCCGCGCCGCAAATGCGCTGACCCGACCCGGCAGCGAGCTGCACAAGTACGAAAGCAACCGCGCCGGGCTCGATCCGCCCGGCGCGCTGATCCGTAATTAATTGGGTGTCGGGTTATAGCGCTTGGATCGCGCTCGCGCCCCTCGTCACCAGCAGCGCCATCGCCGGCAATAGCCGCGCCAGCCGCGCCACCTGCACCAGCAGCGCGCCTGCGTCACGGTTCCCAATTCGGCGGCGGCTTGACCGATGACCGCTACGTTCGCCGGCGCCGATACGGTCGGTACCGCGGTCACGAGCGAAAGCCCGGCTGCAACAATGGCTCCGATCACGATTGAACGCATTCCGTCCTCCCTTGGGTCGCCCACTACGCAGACCTTAGCGCGCTAACCTGCATTAATAAACTGGCTTCTGTCATGCCGCGCCGCCCGCGGGATCGCGACATAGAATGTGCGGCATCTTGTCGGCGTCCGCCAAGAGGTTTTCTCCTCCTAAGCACTCTATTAACGACATGGCCTTAAGTCGGTGACGAGAAGCGAGCGCGCACGATGGCGCCGGCTCGCGGGCTTTCCAGGAGAGCAACGATGAAGAATGCCATTGCCGGCCTCGTCACGGCCTTCAGCATGTCGGCTCTTGCAGCTGCAACGCCGGCGCGCGCGGGAAGCGGCGACGTCGCCGCCGGGCTCATCGGCGGATTCGCCGCGGGAGCGATCGTCGGCTCGGCGCTGGCGCCCCGGCCTGCTCCGGTCTATGTGGCACCGGCGCCGGTCTACGTGGTGGAACCGCAATGCTACTGGACACGCGGCAGACCCATGTGGGACGGCTATCGCTGGGTTCGGACCCGCGTCCAGATCTGCGATTGAGCGAGCGGCGCTCGATAGATCCCGGCAGCGCGAGGAATCAGCCAGCGCTGGCGGCGACTGATCTATAGTGGTGCGGTCGAGAGGACTCGAACCTCCACGGGTTGCCCCGCTAGCACCTCAAGCTAGTGCGTCTACCAATTCCGCCACGACCGCAGATGGAATGGGCGCGGGCCGTGCGGCCGCGCGTCGAAGCGACAGCGCTCGATGTAACAAATCGATCCCACGGGAACAAGGGCCGCGGCCCTGCGATGTACCGATCATGCCGGGCATAGCGCATCGCAGGCCCGCGTCAGAGCGCTTGTCCATCGACAGCGCGCCGGAATGCTTGACTCCAGTGCCGTGCGGGATGTTCCTGGCAGCGGGCGGCTCGAGCGAAAGCCGACATGGCCACTGCGCGCAACGAAGTGATGGTCGGCCTCGATCCGGTTTCGATGCCGGTCGAATGGCGGATCAGCAACGGCCTGGTTGCCTACGAGGCCGCGCTAGCGGCCATGGACGCGCGCGCTGCGGCGGTCGCGGATCGTATCGCGCCCGAGCTGGTTTGGCTGCTCGAACATCCGCCGCTCTATACCGCCGGTACCAGCGCCAAACCCGAAGAGTTGATCGCGCCGCACTTTCCAGTCCATGCGGCCGGACGCGGCGGGCAGATCACCTATCACGGTCCGGGACAGCGCGTCGCGTACCTGATGCTCGATCTCAAGCGCCGCGGTCCGGACGTGCGCCGCTTCGTCGCCACGTTGGAGGAATGGATCATCCGCACCCTGGCGCACTTCAAAGTCGTGGGCGAGCGGCGTGAAGACCGCATCGGAGTGTGGGTGCAGCGGCCCGAGAAGGGCGCGGGGCGCGAGGACAAGATCGCCGCCATCGGCATCAGGATCAAGCGTTGGGTGACGCTGCACGGAGTGGCGCTCAATGTCGACTGCGATCTCTCCCACTACGCCGGCATCGTGCCTTGCGGAGTCTCGCAGCCGCATTACGGAGTGACCAGCCTCGCCGACCTCGGCCGGGCGGTGACAACCGCCGAAGTGGACGCGGTGCTGCGGCGTGAATTCGAGCGACTGTTCGGAGCGGCTGGCGATGGCTAAACGGTTGGCAGCACCGCAAACCGCAGGCCGCCGCAGAGCGCAAGCTCCTGCTCCGTAGCCTCGCGCTCGTCCACGCTGTCGACCCGCGCACCGGGCGGCCCTCGGCGACAGGCGTCGGTCACCTCGCTGACCGCCACAGGCGGTCCCGCGAATACGGCTTCGACGTCGCCATTGCGCCGGTTGCGGACCCAGCCGGCAAGCCCGTGATCAAACGCGGCATCCTCGACGAAGGCCCGGTACCCGACCCCCTGAACGCGGCCGCGGATGACGAGATGGCGGATCATCCGACTTCCCCGGTGCTCTTGGCGCGCGCGCCGCGCCAGCGCGACGGCGCCAAACGCGCAAGCGAACGCACGTACGCTTCAGGCAGTTCCCACTCGCGCGCGGCGTCAAGTACGAGCTCAATATAGCCCGGCCGCGGCGTCCCCCTCCCCTGGCGGCGCGTGACGTAAACCAGGGCGATTGCCTGCGTGTCGCCGCATCGCACCGCCAGCCGGCGGCGCACGTAAAGGCCGGAGTCGACGCTTTCATAGGCGTTGATGGCGGCGAGATCCCGCGCGCTGAGGCGCCACAGCACGCCGTGCACGCAGCCGCCCGGTTGCGGTGCGATCGAGCCGAAACCCTCGGGATTGATGACGAAGCGCCAGCCCGACAGCGTCGCGGTGCCGATTGCTTCCGCGCCTCGGCAGCGCGCGGCCATGAGCGCGCGGCTCATATTCGATCCGTAGGCGAAATGCAGCGTCATCGTGCCGGGCTAGATTCGATTCCGCGCAACGCGATGCCCGGCCACGGCCCTCGCCAACGGCCGTGCCTTCCTGACAGCACACCGCCTCATGCGAACTCCATGATCACCGCATCGACAGCCAGGCTGTCGCCGGGCTTGGCCCTGATCGCTTTCACCACGCCATCGCGCTCGGCGCGCAAGACATTCTCCATCTTCATGGCTTCGACCACGGCGAGCGTCTCGCCGGCCTTGACCTCTTGCCCTTCACTGACCGAGATCGAGACAACGAGGCCGGGCATCGGGCAGCGCACTGCCTTGCCGGAATCCGCGACTTTCTTCTCCGGCATCAGCCGCACCGCTGCGGCCTCGCGCTCGGTGTAGACGTAGGCGCGGGTCTCCACTCCGCGATAGGCGAGATCGAATCCGTTGAGCACCGGCCGCACCTGCACGGAAATCGGCCGGTCGTCGATGGTGCCCGACCAAATTGGATCACCCGGTTTCCAAGCCGAAACCAAGAGGTGCGAGGGCCGGCGCGACTTGCTAGCGCCTTCGAAACGCACCATGAGCGCATCGCCCTCGCGCGTGATGTCGAGCGGGATCTCGCCATCGCCGAGCCGTACCGCTCGCCGTCGCTCCCGCGTGACCGCGGCTCCCGGACGCTGACCTGAAATGCGGCGCTTTCGCTCGCCGAGCACGTGATCCATGGCAGCCGCGACCGCGGCGAGGGTGCGCGCGGTTTGCGCCTCGGGAACGATGGGACGAAAACCGTCGGGAAACTCCTCGGCAAGAAACGCGGTCGAGAGTTTTCCGGCCTGCCAGCGCTCGTGCTGCATCAGCGCCGCGAGGAACGGAATGTTGTGGCGGAACCCTTCGATCGCGAACGCGTCGAGCGCAACGGCCTGCGCGGCGATCGCTTGCTTGCGCGTCGGCGCATGCGTGATGAGCTTGGCGATGAGGGGGTCGTAGTAAAGCGAGATCTCGCCACCCTCGTAGACGCCCGTGTCGACGCGCACGGTCACGCCGTCTACGCTGCGCTCCGCCGGCGGCCGATAGCGCACCAGTCGGCCGGCCGAGGGGAGGAAGTTGCGCGCGGGATCCTCGGCGTAGACGCGGGTCTCCACCGCCCATCCCGCCAGCTCGATATCGCTTTGCTTGAGCTTGAGCTTCTCGCCCGCCGCCACGCGGATCATCTGCTCGACCAGATCGACGCCGGTCACGAGTTCGGTGACGGGATGCTCGACCTGCAAGCGCGTATTCATTTCGAGAAAATAGAAGCGTTTGTCCTGCCCGACGACGAACTCGACGGTTCCGGCCGAGTCGTAGCCGACCGCCTTCGCGAGCGCGACCGCCTGCTCGCCCATTTTTCGGCGCGTCGCCGCATCGATGAGCGGGCTCGGCGCTTCCTCGACGACTTTCTGATTGCGGCGCTGGATCGAGCACTCGCGCTCGCCGAGATGAATGACATTGCCGTGCTTGTCGCCCAGCACCTGGATTTCGATATGGCGCGGATCGACGATGAATTTCTCGATCAACACCCGGTCGTCACCGAAGGATGATTTTGCCTCCGAACGCGCGCGCGCAAAGCCCTCCGCGATCTCATCCCTCGAATAGGCAATCCGCATGCCCTTGCCGCCGCCGCCTGCCGATGCCTTGATCATCACCGGATATCCGATCTCGTCCGCGATCTTCGCCGCGTGCGCGGCGTCGGCGATCACGCCGAGATGACCGGGAACGATGGACACCTTGGCCTTGGCCGCTGCCTTCTTGCTCTCGAGCTTGTCGCCCATGGCGGCGATCGCGTCGGGATGCGGCCCGATGAAGACGATGCCGGCCCTCGCCAGCGCCACGGGAAACGCTTCGCGTTCCGCGAGAAAGCCGTAGCCAGGATGCACCGCCTCGGCGCCTGTCCGCTTGCAGGCGGCGAGGATGTTCTCGATCACGAGATAGCTTTCGGAGGCCGGGGGCGGTCCGATTGGCACGGCCTCGTCGGCCATTTCCACATGCAGCGCGTCCCGGTCGGCCTCGGAATAGACCGCGACGGTGGCGATACCCAAGCGGCGCGCGGTCTTGATGATCCGGCAGGCGATCTCGCCGCGGTTGGCGATGAGGATCCGCTTGAACATGCCGCGATTGGCACCCCGCAAAGCCGATTTTTAGGCTTTGCTGCGCAGCAACGTAAATGTCAACACGGGTCAATCGGCGAGAAAGGTCAGCCACGCGGCTGCGCCGCCGACTGCGAGAGAACCCAATGCCATGGCCGCGAGATCAGCCGCGGCCGCTCGCAGCGCCGCTGGCAACCTTGCTCACCGTATCGCTGGCGACGCTAACCACGCAGGGGCGGCGCGGTCGTCACGCGGATCGAGCTGCAAACAGGGGAGATTTACATGAACGTGCGCGGCGGACGTCGCGGTCCGCGGACGTGACTTGCGATCCAGGCGAGGACATAGGCGTCAACGTCCGTCGATTTGCGTACGCTCGCCCAGTCGCGGGCGAGCAATAACCGTTCGCTCAGCCTCACCACGATGGGCGACCGCTTGATCGCTGCAATCAGCGCATACAAAGGAGCGCCCATGCTCATTGACGCCTTCCTGCTCGAGAGGGATGCCCCCACAACGCCGCCGGGACTACAGGGGTTCCTCACGCCTATGTATTTAGTCGCGCAACGCGTGGTTAGGGTTCGACTCGCCACAGGCCGTCGGCAGTTCGGGTTGATGGCGGCGATGTGGCGAAGTTGCGGCAATGATCGGCGGAAGAGCGGAATCGCGAGGAGTTGTCCCCTTCTCACGCGTATTTCGCTAAGCCGCTGCCGGCGTGACCAGTGTGCGCTGCGGCACGATCAGCAATTTGTGATCAGCGGGCCGCTGCCGTCATAGCGCGGCAAGCTGGGTGGAACGCGGACGTGCATACCGCGGTCGGACGTCGGTCGCCGGCCGTCAGGGGATCGGTTCGTGCGCCATGTTGCGTTCGGCGCCGTCTCGATGCGCCGCAGCCCGACATGATCACCGCGCTTGCGAGCAAGGCCTGCGGCCGACCGAGCAGATCAATCGCTGTTACTTCCGTCCGGTCTATTTTCGGGCGTCCGGCGGATCCTGTCCTGCGGCCGACGATGCGGCTTCGGCATCGACGCGGCGAGCCGGACCGAGACCAAGGCGGCGTGGCAAAGCGCCGCTATGCCTGCGCGCCGATGCAAATTCCTCACGCGCGAGGCTGACGGGTCATTTGTTCTCCACGCACCGCGCTACAAGGTAAGATCGCGCTACAAAGCAAGATATGGCCGCGCTACGCGGCCTTCATAGTCGGCGGCTATTACAGCAAATACTGGCGCCGACGTTGCAACTCATTATATTACCGGCCCGAATGGCTGCACGGCGACGGAGGTAAGTCATGGCACTGGCAATCAACGATACCGCCCCGGATTTCGAGGCGGAGACCACCGAAGGTAAGATCCGTTTCCACGATTGGATCGGCGACAAATGGGCGGTGCTTTTCTCGCATCCCAAGGACTTCACACCGGTATGCACCACCGAGCTCGGCTACATGGCCAAGATCAAGCCCGAGTTCGACAAGCGCGGCGTCAAGATCATCGGCCTGTCGGTCGATCCGCTCACCAGCCATCAAGGCTGGTCTAACGACATCAAGGAGACGCAGGGCCACGCGCCGAATTACCCGATGATCGCCGACTCCGATTTCCAGGTGTCGAAGCTCTACGGCATGCTGCCCGCCGCCGTCTCCGGCGACCCGGCCAAGCGCACGCCTGCGGACAACCAGACCGTGCGCAACGTCTTCGTCATCGGGCCTGACAAGAAGATCAAGCTCATCCTCGTCTATCCGATGACCACCGGACGCAACTTCGACGAGGTGCTGCGTGTCATCGACTCGCTCCAACTCACCGCCAAGCACAAGGTGGCGACGCCGGTGAATTGGAAGCACGGCGAGGACGTGATCATCGCCGGCTCGGTCAGCGACGAGGAGGCCAAGAAGCAATATCCGCAAGGCTGGAAAGCGCCGAAGCCTTACATCCGGATCGTGCCGCAGCCGAGGACGTGACATCCTGCAGGCGGCTCTAAGCGCAGGGCGCGGCGAATGCCGCGCCCTTTTGCTTGGC
>WNFV01006353.1_pt1 | contig 17273 bp, 16 predicted proteins | sample 5400101 | NCBI WGS metagenome assembly WNFV01 (sample SAMN13153361, study PRJNA577476) | soil metagenome | isolation source: 115 cm soil or saprolite under grassland replicate 1 | place: USA:California | collected 2016-06-15
CCCGATCTCGGCCTCGCTGGTCAGTGGTCCGGCGGTGGCCACGACGACCAGGTCGCCGGTCTGGCGCTCGAGCATCCACAATCGCGCGTAGGGCGAGTGGAGCAAGCGGGCCATGGCCTCCGTCACGTGCTGGAGGATCGCGCGCTCGTCCAGCCCGAGCATGACCAGCCGACTGATCTCCGCAAGCGCCTGCAGGCCGCGCGCAGAGTCCCCGTTCGCCGTGCCTGGCACGCCGGCTTCGCCGGGCGACGGATCACTCTCGGTTACGGACAATGTCACTCATCCGGGGCACCGTTGCATCAACTCTATTGCTGCCCCGGCAAGTATAACGACCCCCAAGTGACCGACGTGCCGGAGGGCACCGGAAACCGTGTATAAATCGAACGAATGCGCAATCGTTGGCGCCTGATCATTATCGCCATCCTGACGCTCCTGGCCGGCCCGGCGGTCTGGCCCCAGCGCCCAGGTAACTACATTCCGGGTGGCGACGCGTTGCCCGGCAGCCTGGGCATCCACATCCAGTTGGGCAACTTCCGCTTCGACCGCCAGGGCGCCACACTCGGGCTCGACCTGCAGGGCGGCACACATCTGGTGCTTCAGGCCGACATGAGCAAGGCGCCCGGCCAGGACGCCGAGAGCGTCCTCAAGGGCGTCATCCAGGTCCTCGAGCGGCGCGTAAACGCCTACGGTGTGGCTGAGCCGCTCATTCAGGCTCAGGGGCAAGATCGAGTCATCGTGGAGCTGCCGGGTGTCAAGGACATCGAAGAGGCCAAGAAGCTGATCGGCCAAACCGCCCAGCTCGACTTCCGCGAGCGCGATCCTGCCAGCGGCGAATGGCGGATCGCCACTGCGATCGGGCTGGACGGCGAAGAGAAGGAGTTGACCGGGAAGTATTTTCGGCCGAACGCCCAGGTCGTCTTCGACTCGCGGACCAACCAGCCGCAGGTCGCCTTCGAGTTCGATGACGAGGGCTCGGCCCTATTCGAGCAGATCACCCGCCGGTTGATTCAGAGGCCGCTGGGGATCTTCCTCGACAACATTCAGATCTCGGCGCCAACGGTTCAGGCCGTCATCAGCCGCAACGGCGTGATCACCGGTCTGAGGTTGAATGAGGCCAGGACGCTGGCCATTCAGCTCAACGCCGGCGCGGTCCCGGTCCCCATCTCGATCATCGAGGAGCGGACGGTCGATGCGACGCTCGGAAGCGACTCGGTCCGCAAGAGCATTGTGGCTGGCGAGATCGCGCTGCTGGTGGTCGCTCTCTTCATGGTCCTCTACTACCGCCTGCCGGGCCTGCTGGCGACAGCCGCGCTGCTGATCTACACGGTGCTGACCCTGGCCGTGTTCAAGCTGATTCCGGTCACGCTGACGCTGGCTGGTATCGCCGGCTTCATCCTGTCAATCGGTATGGCGGTGGACGCCAACATCCTCATCTTCGAGCGACTGCGCGAGGAGCTGCGCTGGGGAAAGAGCCTAGGGGCGGCGATTCAGGCCGGCTTCGACCGAGCCTGGAGCAGTATTCGTGACTCCAACACGTCCACGTTGATCACGTGCGTGTTGCTGTACTGGTTCGGACAGAACTTTGGCGCAAGCCTGATCATGGGCTTCGCCTTCACACTTGCGATCGGCGTGCTGATCAGCCTGTTTAGCGCGATCTTCGTCACACGAAGCTTGCTTCAGGCCATCATCGGCAGTAGCTGGACGCTCAACCCGGCCCTCTTCGGGATGGCCATCCCCGACCCTCGGCTGGCGCGTGGCCCGGCGGGCCGGTTGCGGATCGAGGAGCGCGGCACGGGGGCGCTCGGAGGGGCCGGGTCGTGACGCTCGATTTCACCGCCCGCCGCTGGTGGTTCTACGCGCTGTCTTTGCTGCTCATCGTACCCGGTTTCATCTCGCTGGTCCTACCCGGCGGCCTGCGGCCCGGCATCGACTTCACCAGCGGCACCATCATGACCCTGCGGTTCGATCGGCCGGTCGAACAGGGCCAGTTGAGGCAAGCCTTCGCCGAGCTCGGCCATCCGGAAGCCATCGTCCAGCGCTCAGACGAGGGCACCTTCGTGGTCCGCACGCTGCCGTTCGAGCAGGCGATCACCGAGAGCGTCGAGCGGCAGGCTCAGACCGAGCGTCAAATCGTGGTCGGCGGCCTCACCGATCGCTTCGGGTCGGTCGAGGTGTTAGGCTTGGACCACGTCTCGCCAATCATCGCCTCCGAGATCGTTCGGTACGCGCTCCTTGCCGTGGTGGCTGCCTGCGGCGGGATTCTGTTGTACCTCTGGTGGGCGTTCCGCAAGGTGCCGCACCCGCTGCGTTACGGGACCTGCGCGGTGGCCGCCCTCATTCACGATGCCCTGCTCGTGCTGGGCGTCTTCTCGATTCTCGGGCGTGTGTTTGGCATCGAGATCGACGCCATGTTCATCACCGCCATCCTGACGGTCATCGGATTCTCGGTCCATGACACGATCGTGGTGTTCGACCGGATCCGCGAAAACATCGTCCGCCACGCCGGCGAGCCGTTCTCCGACGTGGTCAACCACAGCCTGGCTCAGACCCTCGGCCGCTCGCTGAATACGTCGATCACGGTGCTATTAACCCTCGTGACGCTTCGCCTGTTCGGTGGCATCACGATCCACAATTTCGTACTGGCGCTGCTGATCGGCATCACGTCTGGGACGTACAGCTCGATCTTCAACGCCAGCCTGCTGCTGGACTCGTGGGAGCGCGGCGAGCTCGCAGACCTCGGGCGCCGCCTGGTGGGCCGGCGCCCAGTGCCGGCGGCGGCGTAGGCTCGTTGCCCCCACCCCTCGCCCCTCCCCCAAGCCTGGGGGAGGGGGTGAGATGAGGGTTACAACAAATCCTGCCGCTCGGGATCTAGGCCGAGCCTGTCGACCAGCTTCTTGACGTCCTGGACGCGGTCGCGCGGGCAGACGAGCACTGCGTCCGGCGTCTCGACCACGATCATGTTTTCCAGGCCGACGGTCGCGACCGGTCGTGAGGTCGCGAAGACCAGGCTGTCGCGAGTCCCGAGCCCCAGGTGGGTTCCCCGAACCACGTTACCCGCCTGATCGTGAGGCAAGATGTCGAGCAGCTCGCCCCAGCTGCCGATGTCGCTCCACCGAAATCTGGCCGGGATGACCGCCACGCGGTCCGATCGCTCCATGATCCCCACGTCGATCGTCTCCTGGGGCACACGCGGATAGATCTCCGCCATCGCCCGCTCACGATCCGGACCGTCGATGCTCGGTACGATCTGGGCAGTCCGCTCCCGAATCGCGGGCTGGAGACGGGCGAACTCATCCAGGATGACGTCCACCCGCCACACAAACACGCCCGGATTCCAGAAGTGCCGCCCGGAGGCGACGAAGCGGCGGGCGCGCTCCAGCTCTGGCTTTTCCACGAAGCGCTTCACCTTCCGCACGGCGTACTCGCCGACCTGGCACAGCGTCTCGCCAGCCTCGATATAGCCGAGCTGGGAAGATGGAAAGGCGGGCGGGATCCCCATCAGGACCAGGTGGCGAGTCGAGTCGGCCGCGCAGAAGGCCGCGCTCAAGGTACGACGAAACTCGTCGCCGTCCTCGATGAAAGCGTCAGAATGAACCGAGGCCCTGACCGCGTTCGGATCACGGCCCTGGATCGTGGCCGCTGCCAGCGCCAGGCTGCCAGCCGTCCCGCGGCGCGTCGGCTCGACCAGGACGTTGGCGGCTGGAAGCTGGGGGAGCTGTTTTCGAATCCCGTGGCCGTGCGAGCTTTCGGTCATCACCAGGATGCGCTCGGGTGGGACCAGGGGCAGGACGCGGTCGACCGTGTTCTGGAGCAGCGAGCGATCGCCCGCCAGCGTCAGGAGCTGTTTGGGTCGGTGGGAGCGGCTGAGCGGCCAGAGTCTGGTGCCGCTGCCGCCAGCAAGAATGACGACGAAGGTCTGTGGCTCGTCCACCGCCACACCTCGTTCAACGTCGAACGCCGCATGCTACCACACGGCATCCGGGATCAGACGCGAGGGGTGGCAACTTCGCGAAGCTCGAGCAGGCCCTGAGCCGGGCGGCGCGACCTGGCGGCGGCCACGAACTCGCGGAACAGCGGGTGCGGGCGATTGGGCCGCGATTTGAGCTCCGGATGGAACTGCGTCCCCAGCATCCAAGGGTGATTGGCGACCTCGGCGATCTCGACCAGCCGACCGTCCGGCGACAGGCCGCTCAGGACCAGGCCAGCCCGCGTCAACGGGTCGCGGAAGTCGTTATTGAACTCGAAGCGGTGGCGGTGACGCTCGAACACGATTGACTGCCCGTACGCCGCCTCGGCCAACGTGCCAGGCGCAAGCTGACAGGTATACACGCCCAGCCGCATCGTGCCGCCCTTGTCCGCGATGTCCTTCTGCTCGGGCAGCAGGTCGATCACCGGGAATCGGGTGAACAGGTCGAACTCGGTGCTGTTGGGCTCGTCAGAGTCCAACGCGTAGCGGGCGAACTCGATCACCATGACTTGCATGCCGAGGCAGAGCCCCAGGTAGGGAACGCCCCTTTCGCGCGCGAAACGTGCGGCCCGGATCATGCCCTCGACACCGCGATGTCCGAACCCGCCTGGCACGACGATGCCGTCCAAACCTCCCAGCAGCCGGTCCGGGTCGCCCTCCTCGAGCAAGGAAGAGTCGATCCACTCGATGCGCAGCCGCAGGTTGTGGAGCCAGCCGGCGTGGTTGAGCGCCTCACGGACGCTGATGTAGGCGTCCTCCAACTCGACGTACTTTCCCACTACGCCGACTGAGACCTCCTGGCTGACCGTCTTGGCCCGCGTAACTAGGTCCCTCCACTCGTCCAGCTCAGGCTCGCCAGCCGCCAGGTTCAGGCGCTCGACAACGAAATCGCCCAGTCCAGCCTTCTCAAGGATCAGCGGTACTTCGTAGATCGTCTCTGCCGTCTCCAGCGGCACCACGGCCCGCCGCTCGACGTCGCAGAACAGTGCGACCTTGTCTTTCAGGTCATCCGGGACGGGGTGATCGGATCGCGCCACGATCACGTCGGGGTGGATCCCGATGCTCCGAAGCTCCTTGACGCTGTGCTGGGTGGGCTTCGTCTTCAGCTCTCTGGTCGGCCCGACGAATGGGAGCAGAGTGACGTGGATGTACAGCGTCTCGTCGCGGTCCAACTCGCGGTGCATCTGGCGAATCGCCTCGAGGAACGGAAGGCACTCGATGTCGCCGACCGTGCCCCCGACCTCGACGATTACGACCTGGGCGCCGGTCTGTTTGGCCACCCGCGTGATTCGGTCCTTGATCTCATTGGTGATGTGAGGCACCACCTGGATGGTGCCGCCCAGGAAGTCGCCCCGCCGCTCGCGGCCAATGACGCCCGAGTAGATACCGCCACTGGTGACGTTGCTGGCCCGAGTCAGGCTCACGTCAATGAACCGTTCGTAATGGCCAAGGTCTAAGTCGGTCTCGGCGCCGTCGTCGGTCACGAACACCTCACCATGCTGGTACGGACTCATCGTGCCCGGGTCGACGTTGATATATGGGTCCAGTTTCAAAATCGAGACGGCCACGCCGCGGCTCTTGAGCAAGCGCCCCAGTGAGGCGACCGTGATCCCTTTGCCGACCGACGACACGACCCCACCGCTGACGAAGATGTACTTGGCCACTACCACTCCTCCCGCGCGCGATTAAACCTGAAACCGGCGCCCCTGGCGGGAGCGCCGGTTTCGTTGCTAGAGACGATGCTTTGGGGGAGGTTTCGGTACGACTGACTACAGCCCACCTCAGCCCTCACGGGCTATCACCTCGTCCCTGCACACCCAGATGATACGCCCGCGGCCCGAGACGTGACAAGAGGCGACGTCACCCCAAGCCTCTGTCCGTGCCGCGGCCCTCACCCCCCAACCCCCTCTCCCTGCCGCGGGAGAGGGGGCGGACCAAACGTAAAGGGCACGTAGCGGAATTCCGGCTCGTCCGACCAGAGGAGATGGTTGTGAGCGGTCCGGATCTGGCCGGTCACAACGGGGCAGTGTAGCTCCAGCCGGGCCAGCTCCGCCGCCATATCCTGGGCCGCAACGGCTAGCTCGGTTCGTTGCCCCTGCTGGGCGATCAGGCAGTCATCGTGGTGCAGCACGGCGCAGAAGACGACGGGCTCACCCGCCCGCGTGAGAGACTCGGCCGTACGGCGGAAGCCGGTGCCGAGGTTGCCGCCCGGTTCGTTGAGGATGTAGATCCGGTCGGCGCGCAGCCCCGACCTCTCGAGCCTCTGGCGGACCTGAATTCGGATCAACTCGTGGTTGACGCGCGGATCAACGCAGACCTGGACCAGTGCTACGGCCATTCGCGGGTCTCAGAGGCCGTGCCCCTCTAGGCAGACGCGCCGGGCGCCGAGACACCCCCAGGCCGAGCGCGCGCCGGCGGACGGCTGGGGCCGTCGCTGTCGTCCATCGCCGCTCCTGCCAGACTCACCAGGGGGCGCAAGAGGGCGGTGAACTCCATCGGCAGTACGAATTTGGTTGCTGGACTGCTGCCCAGGGCGCGCAGCGCGTCCAGGTACTGCAGGCTCATCGTCTTGCTGTCGACCGTCTTGGCGACGGAAAAGACCTTGTCGAGCGCCAGGGCAAATCCCTCCGCCCGCAAGATAGCGGACTGGCGCGCGCCCTCAGCCTCGAGAATCGCCGCCTGTTTCTGTCCCGTGGCCACCATCACGGCGGCCTCTCGCTTGCCGTCGGCCTCCAGGACCACGGCGCGCCGATTCCGTTCGGCCGACATCTGGCGGTTCATCGCCTCCTGGATGTCGCGCGGCGGATTGATCTCGCGGATCTCCACAGTCGTGACCTTGACCCCCCATCGCTCGGTCACCTCGTCCAGCTTTTCCCGCAGCAGCAGGTTGATCTGCTCGCGCTTGGCCAGGACATCGTCCAGCGAGATGTCGCCGATCACGGCCCGCAGGGTCGTCGTGGCGATCCCCTGAGCGGCGCCGACATAGTTCTGCACCTGGACAACGCTGCTGACTGCATTCACCACGTACATGTAGATCAGAAAGTCCACCGCCACCGGCGCGTTGTCGCGGGTGATACAGGTCTGGTGGGGAACTTCGATGAATTGCTCTCGCAGATCGACTCGCACGGGCTGGTCGATGACGGGTATCAAGACCACCAGGCCTGGGCCCTTGGCGCCCAGGACGCGCCCGAGGCGAAAGACCACGAGACGCTGGTACTCGCGCACGACCCTGATGCTGGCCCTCACCAGCAAGACAAACGTGGCGACCAACAGGACGCCGATGCCCACTCCGACCAGCGCTCCAATGTCCACTGCCGGTTCCTTTCTGCCCTAATTGGCGGGCGCCGCCTGTCCCGGTCCCGCCTCCCCGGCGGCCGCGGGGGCGACCCGCCGCACGCGCAGCTTCAAACCCTCCCGGGCGACCACCTCCACGGCCTCACCCGGTCCGATAGTGTCTCCCTCTGCTACCGCCGACCACTGCTCGTTGCGCACCAGCACCGTCCCCTCGGGCTTTAGCGGGGAGGTCACCACACCCATCGCGCCGGCAAGGCTCAGGAGGTGGTCGGCCACGGGCATCTGCCGCGCTCGCAGGCCGGCCCTGAGAGCGATCAGGAAGAATGCAGCCAGCAAGCCGCTCGCCGCCACGAGCAGCCAGCGGTTGACTTCGACGGTCGCGAAGACGGGCGCCACTGGAGTTAGCGGCGCAAACAACAGCAGGCCACCCAGGATGAAGGCCGCAACGCCACCGGCCCCCACGACGCCATGGGATGGCAGCTTTAGCTCGAGCATAAACAGGAGTAGCGACAGGCCCAGCAGGGCAGCCGCTCCCCAGTTGGTGGGCAAATTGCCCAGCGCCACGAAGGCGATCACAAGAGAGATGGCACCGGTTATGCCAGGGAAGAACGCCCCGGGATGGTAGAGCTCAGCGATGATTCCGATCGAGCCCAGGCTCAAGAGCAGCAGAGCGATGTTCGGATCGGCAATGACGTGCAGGGCCGCCTCGGCGGGGTTGAGTGGATAACGCTGGATACTGGCGGCCGCTAAAGACGGGAGCACCCGCTCGCCGGACGCGGTTATTACCCGACGACCCGCCAGTTGGCGGAGCAGCTCGTCCAGGTCACGTGCGACGAGGTCGACGACGCCATCCTGCAGGGCTTCCTGCTCGGTAAGAGCGACGCTGGCGCGCACGGCCTGCTCGGCCCAGTCGGCGTTATGCCTCTTTGTCGTCGCCAGCATCCGAGCGTAGGCGGCAGCGTAATTGGTGGCCTTGTCAGCCGTCGCCTGATCCGTCTGTCCGCCTCCCAGGCTAACCGGGTGGGCCGCGCCAATGACCGTGCCGGGGGCCATCGCCACGACATCGGTCGCCATGGCGATGAAGACGCCCGCCGAGCCGGCACGGGCGCCGGTCGGTGTGACGTACACGACGGTGGGGACCGTCGCCGCGAGCAGCTTCTGGGTCATCGTCTCCATTGCGGAGGCAAGTCCACCAGGGGTGTTCATCTCGATGACCAGCAGGTCAGCCCGCGCCGCCTCTGCCTGGCCGAGCACGCGGGCCAGGTACTGGGCGTTGATCGGGTCGATCACGCCGTCGACTTCGGCGACGACCACCACCGGCTCCGCCGCCCGACTCTCGACGGCCAGACCCCACAGGGCCAGCCCCAGAACAAACGACCTGAGTGACGGCCTCATCCTTCACCCGCACACGGCCCCCACCCCCTCGCCCCGTCCCCCAGGCTTGGGGGAGGGGTTGGGATAAGGGCGTTCACCCAAGGCCCAGGTGCGACTCTGGCCTACCAGGCATCCTCATCGGATAGGCAGTCGTGCCAGCCGCACCCCTGAGGCCCATTGTACAGCCGGCACGTCCAGTAGGGGCGAAGCATTCGCGGATCGTCTTCACCGAGGCGAGCCCTGCGTGCGCGAACGTCGCCCCTACCCGGCTTGGAGCACTCGCTCGACCGCGGACCTCTCCAATGGACCTCGCGCGGCAAAGCGCAGCGCATCCTCGAGTTGGCTGGGGTCGGAAAAACCGACCAACGCGGTGGACACTCCGGTGTGGCTCAACACCATCCGCAGGCTCAGCTCAATGGGTCCTTCCAGGCCCAGCTCGCTCGCCAGGCCGCCAAGCAGCCGCGCTCGCTCGACATGGGAGGCGTAGTCCAGCCCGGGCACGAGTGGGAAACCCGGATCGCCCGCCACTGGGTGGCGGGCATCCCGAGCCGCGAGCGCGCCAGCCGCCAGGACACGGATGGCCAGCACTGCCAAGCCCGCCGCGGCAGCCGAATCGATCAAGCGGCCAAAATCGGTTTCGCCAGACGGCGCGGCAGGCCAGCCAGCCGACGGATTGAGCGCGTTCAGGTAGCACTGAACGGTGTCGAGCGCCCCGCTCGTCACGACCTGCCGGACGGCGTCCGGCTCCCCCAGCCCGGTGCAACCGATGAAGCGGGCCAGGCCGGCATCCTTGACTGCCCGCAGCCCCTCCAGGACTGTGCCGAGCACTGCGCTGGCTGGCAGCCCGTTTCGCCATTCGGTCCCGTCGGTAACGATGCGGTTGTGGAGCTGGATCAGGTCCACTCGTTCTCGGCCGAGGCGTCGGAGACTCGCCTCGAGCGAGCGCCGAATGGCCGCTGGCGCCTCTGGAATCTGCTCGGGCTCCACCCGCAGCTTGGTGCCAACGAACACCTCGGCTCGCAGCTCGCGCAGGACCTGTCCGAGCGTCTCCTCCGATCGCCCGTCCCCATACGAGGGCGCCGTATCGAAATAATTGATGCCAGCCTCGATAGCGCGAGCCACCGTCCGGCGCTGAGTTGCCGCCTCGCCTCGAATCAGCAGCCCGCCGATACTGCCACAGCCGAACCCGATCGCCGAGACCTTCAGCCCGGTTCGCCCGAGCGTTCGATATTCCACGTCAGCCTCCCATCATAGTCGCGGGTCGCGAGTCGCGCGTCGCGAGTGGCCAGTTCGGAATCACTCGCGACTCTCGACTCGCGACTCGAGACTCGCTACGAGCGGCAGCGCGAAGCCGAAGCGGCTGCCGCGGCCAGGCTCGCTTTCGACCCAGACCCCACCCCCGTGGGCCTCGACAAGCTCTTTGACTATCGCCAGCCCCAGCCCCGCGCCGCGCACGTGATGCGCGGCCTCGGTCCGAGCACGGTAGAACGGCTCGAAGACGTGCGCCAGGTCCTCCGAGTTGATGCCAATCCCTTCGTCGACCACCTCGACGACGTGCGCGTCCTTATCGTGACGCAACGTGACCGTGATCGTCCCGCCTTGCGGCGAGTAGCGGACCGCATTGCTGACCAGATTGGCCAGCACCTGCCTGATGCGGTCCGGATCGGCTGGGACCGGCGCCAGGTCGGCCTCGGCTTCGAAGACGATCCGGTGGCGATCGGCCTGGACAACGTAGCTGGCCACGACCGCCCGAGCCAGGTCCGCCAGGTCGGTCTGATCGAGACGCAGCGAGAAGCGCCCGGTCTCGAGCCGCGACAGCTCGAGCAAGTCCTCGATCATTCGAGACAAGGCCTGGGCGTTCTCGCCAATCACGCCCCCGATTCGGCGGACCTCCTCCTGGCTGGGCTCCATCTCGCGCAGAACGTGGGCGAAGCCGACGATCGCGGTCAAGGGCGCGGCCAGCTCATGCGAGATGGCGGACAGGAACTCTCCCTTCAGCTCCTGTAGCTCTTGCAGCGCCTGCGCGCGGCTGGCTTCCCCGAACAGGCGGGCGTGTTCCAGCGCGATGACGGCATGGTTTCCAAGCGAACGGAGCAACTCGATCTCGTCAGCGCTGAACTCTCGACGCTCACGCGAGAACAGTGCCAGGGCGGCGTAGGGGGCGCCTCGCAGCCGAAGTGGAATCGCGATGCAGCCGTGAAAGCCGGCCTCGCGGACGTAAGCGATGTTCCGCAGCATCGGGTGGGTCAGGACGTCTGCCGTGTGGAACACGTCGCCGCTGCTGAACACCAGCCCGATCAGGCTGCCGACGATCGGCAGGCGGGTAGCCGATGGGGGCTGGCCGCTCCCGGAGCGCGGAGCCGAGGCCCCCAGGGCTAGATACTCCCCGTCGGGATCGGCGACCCAGAGGCGGGCCTGGTCCATCCGCAGCAACTCGCGGGCCGAGACCACCAATCGCTCGGTAACCTCTGCGATCTCCAGCGAGGAGGTTACCAGCGCGGCCGCGCGCTCCAGCGCCGCCAGGCGCTCAGCCCTTCGCTCCAGCTCGTCGACTAGTGGGCGCAACCCGCCAGCGCCCGACCGGCGCGCCCTTCCGCGCGCGGCAGCCCCGGATCGAGAGGACCTGTTCGCCACCACCCTATTCACACGAGCGTTGCGCCGCCGATTGTAGCACGCTGTCATCGGCGGTCCGGCGCACCCGGGCGATAAGGGCCCCGCCCCAGACAGCCGCTAAGGCAGCGACCGCGGCCACGTTGCGCAGGCGCACGTCCCGATTGAGCAGTCCATCCTGAGTCGCGTCCGCGCCCAACAAAAGCAGCAGCACCGACAGCTGCACTTCGAGCGAAAGCAGGAGCAGTACGCTCGTCACCATCCATCTCAGCCAGCCCCACGCATCGACCCGGAAACACCGCCGCGCAACTGACACGAGATAGACGCCCAGTGTCGCAGCCAGGCCTCCAAGCACGGCGTGGTCGAGGTTAGCGAGGGCGATGGGCATAACTGTGTTGGGACGGCCCGCCCTTGTTCCCCCAAGCTTGGGGAGGTTGGGGGGGAGGCTCAAGCCGCGCTGGCGACGACGACGGGCCCGTCGTGGGCAGGAGCCACAAGGTTGCCAGGAGAAGGGCAGGGAGCATCAAGGCCGAGAAGCGCAGGTCGTCGTAGCGGGCTGGTATCGGCGCGAACCAGGCGACCAGACCGAGCCCAACCAGCAACGGCGCCGACAGAGGGCCAGAGGAGCGCCAGACTCGAGCGCCTATCCAGACCAGCGGCAAGGCCAGAACCACGTAGTCGTGGGGATAGGCGTAGGGGGTGATCAGGAGTGACGCCGCCATGACTGCCGACGCCAGCTCGCCACTTGTCGGCTCCGAGCGCCACCACCAGATCGCCAGTCCAGTCAAGAGCGCGGCGCCGAGCGTGGCCAACAAGAACCAGCCCGCGCGGCGGTCCGCGAGCAGGGCGCTGAAAAAGACGTTGGCGCCTACTGTCGAGCCCCAGTAGTCCCAGCTCTCGGGCGGGTTCTCCCTCAGCACGTCGATCCAGCTGCGCGAATGGAGAGCTGCCATGGCGAGCAAGGAGGCGCTGACGACTACGAAGCCGCTGGCCAGGCTCAGCCCCCGCGTCCGTCTGAATTGGTCCGCGGCGAGCGACGCCGCGAGGAGCAAAACGAGGTGCGGCTTGGTCGTCGCGGCGAACGCCAGCAGGAGGCCTGCTGCTGGCGGCGACCTCTGGGCGACCGCGGTCGCGAGCGTGGCCAACATCGCCACCCCGGTCGAGCTCTGCCCCAGCACCAGCCCGTAGCTGTCGGCCGGCCACAAGAGCAGCCCGGCTGCCAGCGCGCATACAGGCCAGGCTCGAGCCGGGACGCCTGCCACGTGGAGCGTGGCAGCGGACAATCCGACCAGCCCCACCAGGCTCAGAGCCAGCCAGACCCGGGCCGCCGCGTCGACGCCAACGGCGGTGAGCGGCGTCAGCAGGAGGGCGAACGAGGCTGTACCAACGAAGCCGCTACCATACGGGTTGCCCGTCGCGGCGAAACGACTGGCCGCTTCGTAGAACACCACCAGGTCGTTACCTTCCGCCATGCCAGGCTGGTGACCGGGCTGCAGCGCCCACCACGCGAGCAGCAGCCCGAGCCCCAGGATGGCGGCGAAGTCCCAAGTCGCAAGTCTCATGGGTGTTGGGTGTTCACCCGTCTCCGATCTCCCAATTCCCAACTCCTGGTATAATTGCGCGGACTGAGATTCTTGGGCCTCGGAAGGACGCGGCCACTGGACGCGCAAGCGCTGGCGAAGCACATCGTCGAGGTTGCCTCGGACAAGCAAGCCAGCGACATCGTGTTGCTCGACATACGGCCGATCTCGTTGATCGCGGATTATTTTGTGGTCTGCAGTGCCACGAGCGAGCGCCAAACAGCCGCGATCGTTCGCGACGTGGTGGATACAGTGCGCAGCGATCACGAGGTCCGACCCCTGCGCGTCGAGGGCCAGCACGCCTCGGGCTGGGTGCTGCTCGATTACGGAGACGTGATCGTTCACGTCTTTGGCGCCGACCAGCGCGAATACTACAAGCTCGAAGAGCTCTGGTCCGACGCGCGGCCCCTGGTCCGGATGCAGTGAGAGGCCAACGGGATCGCCACGGCGGGTTTCACCCGAGCCAGTTCTTCGGGGCCGGGATGACCGTCGGCGTCCTGGTCGGCTTCGTGGTCGGCTCGATCCTCGCGCTGCGCCTGGGCGACGAGGCGCTCGAGGTGATCAAGGACCTGGTCGATCGGGTCGCCGGCCGCCATGACCGAGTTAACTTCGAGCTGCTGCTTCAGTAGTCAGTAGTCAGTAGTCAGTGGTCGTCTTGCGACGCAGCAGGTCGAAGCCACCGATCGAGTCAGCCGGCTCGTAGTGCTCGCGGATGTAGCCGGTGAGGGCCGGATAGTCGGTCGGCTTGAGCCAGTACTCCGCCCCGAAGCGGTCCCAGATCACATAGGCCGCCGGAGCCGACGCCAGCCGCTCGACGCTCTCTCGCTCGTCGGCGGGCGAGAGCAGGCCCGGGAAGATGTGGTTGAAGCGGGTCGCGTTTGGGCGGTCGACGAGGTAATAGAGCAGCGGCGCGGCGGGGTAGACGAAGACCCGATCGCCGGGCTGGGTGTGCCGCCAGATGTAGGCCGCGAGCTGCTGGTACTTCCATGCGAAATCGACCGTCTCGTACACGTGCACGCCGGGCAGGTCGAGCGGGACGTAGTGGGGCGTCGTCAGGCGCAGCGGCTCGCCGGGCTGGCGGGTGAGTAGATCCTCGCGCCGCAGCTCGAGACTGGGCCAGACCGCCGCCAGGGGCAAGCCGAGCATGGCCACATACATCGCCCCGCGCCCCAGACAGCGAAGGTAGAAGCGCAGCGATGGCGGCACCCGACAGCTCGCCAGCAGGCCGAACGCCGACCAGAACGCGACCAGCGGCAGGTAGAGGATCAGATTGGTCGTGGCCTTGATCGAAAGCAGCGCAGTAGCACGCTCGATGCGTGGGTGGACAACCTCTGCCTGCCGGAGGAAGGTCGCAACGAGAATGGTCGCCAGGGCCAGCGCGGCCAGGCAGACGACGAGCTTGGCGGCCCACCTCCACGGGCGGAAGAGCGCCCAGGCGACGAGGACGGCGATGCCGAGCAGCCCCAGCACCTGGAACAATTCCGGCCGCAGCTCCTCCATCCCCCAGTAATAGCCGCCCGAGTCGATGGCACCCAGAAAGGCGGCGAAAGGGGTCTCCCGCGGGCCCAGCGCTGCCATCAGCGCCAGCACCCAGGGCAGCGTCACGGCGAGGAAGCCAACGCCGATCAGGCCGAGCCGGGTCGAGATTACGGCGACTTGTTCCGCGCCGGATGCGAGCCTGGTGCGTGAGCCTCGGCGGTTGCTTGTTCGGAGTTGTTCGAAGGCCAGCGCACCAAAGGGCGCGACGAACATGGCAAACAGCAGTGGGTCCAGGTGGGCTCGCGTCACCCAGGCGATCCCCAGACAGAGCGCCAGGGGGTAAGCCGGCCCGGCCAGCCGCGGCAGCCAGTCGGCTAGCCTGGAGGGCACTGCGCGAGCCAGCCGTCGCGCCCAGCCGTGACTCCCGTCCGGGGAGGGCGCCTCGACCACGGCTGCGCCCACCAACGCCGCGAGCGTGAACAGCCCCAGATTTTGCTTGACGGCGAAGCCAAGCCCGGCCGCCAGGCCCGCGACTAGCCACCAGCGGACCCCGCCACGCTCGGCCTGCTGACATACGCACCAGACCGCCACCAGCATCGTTAGGGTCGGCCACCAGGCCGGGTGGCTGCCCCAAACGCTCGGGATCTGGTCCTCGGCCATCAGCACCCCGAGCGGAATCAGCGCGAACGCTGGCGGCATGATCCGTCGGGCGAGCAGGTACATCACCAGCAGCAGCGCCACGCGCGCCACGACCAGAGAGAGGCGCAGCGTCAGCAGGTCCAGCCCAAATAGGCGGAACAGCAGCGCGTTCAGATAGAAGAAGCCTGGCGTGTACGGGGTGGCGAAGTCACGATATGGCATGTCACCGGCCAGCACTCGGCTGGACGTGTAGATGAAGTAGCCCTCGTCGAGTGGGTCCAGGCGATACCGCGCCGCCCACACATAGACGCTCAGAACGGCGACGAGGAACAGACCGACCGCTACCCGTTCGACGTGGGTCGGCTTGAACACCACGGCTGACACGGCCGGCTAGTATACGGTCGCGGGCTGAAGAGGCGAGGGGGCTACGGGCTATGCGTCTGGCAGGACCAGGTGGAACACGGTCCCGCCGTTATCGCCGGGCTCGTGCCAGACCCGGCCACCACAGCGGGCTGCCACCTCCCGAGCCAGGTACAGGCCGAGTCCAAGGCCGCGCACCCCGGTCCTGGTCGCGCTCTGCCCGCGGAAATAGCGCTCATACACCCGCTCGTGCTCCTCTGGGGCGATCCCCAACCCGGGATCGAAGACTGTGATGTGGACCTCATTGTGGCAGCGCCCGACGCTGATCGGGACCCGTCCACCGTCTGGCGCGTAACAGATCGCATTAGCGACCAGATGGGACAGGAGCTGGCCCAGGCGACGGGGATCACAGCGACCCACAACTGGCCCGTCGTTCAGGACGGCCAGCGCGTGCAGCCCGCTGCGGCGCCTGGCGCGGTCCACGACGTCGCGTACGACACCAACCACATCTGTTACAACCGGCTGGTGGGTGACCAGGTCGGCGTCGAGCTCGGCGACTTCTGAGAGATGATTGAGTAGCTCGGCCAGGCGCCGTGTCTCCTGCAGGATCACCCCGCTGGCTCGCATGACCGCGGCCTGGTTAGCCGGGTTGCGCTCGATCAACTGCGTGTACCCGTGAATGGCGGTCAGAGGCGTCCTGAGCTCGTGCACCACCAGCCGGGCGCCGGGGTGCATACGGATCTGGTCCACCATGGGCTACACTCCGACGGGGGCGCGACAGGATTCGGATCGAGCTTGCCTCCGTGCCAACACATTGCAGGAGGTGTGCCAGCGTGGCTCCCGGCAGCCCTAGAGGGGAGGGCGGCCGCCAACGCCTGACCGCCTGGCCGCCACTTGTCGGCGACTTCGTGCTGGGAAATCCCGACAGTCCTGTCGCGGTCTGCACGCTCGCCAGCAGGAGCCTGCTGCCCCACCTGGCCGGCCGCCCCGAGATCGCGATCGCTGGGCGCGTTTACACCGAGAACGTCGGGATCGAACGGATGGTCCAGAACCTGGTGTCCAATCCGCGCCTTCGCGTGCTGATCGTGTGTGGCCGCGAGTCACCCCACCGGACCGGCCAGACTATCCTCAGCCTCCACCGGCAGGGCCTCGACTCCGAACGGCGGGTCGCCGGGTTGGCCGGACCCGAGCCGTCCCTACCGAACCTGGAGCCGGCCCAGCTCCGCCGGTTCCAGGAGCGAATCCAGGTGATCGATTTGATCGGCGAGCTGAGCGTCGAGCGGATCGTGGCGCGAGCACGGCTGGCCAGCGAGGCGATCGGCGAAGCAGGCCGCGTTTCAGCCACGGCCGCAGGCGGCCCGGCCCCGGCGCGCGACGTCAAGCGGATTCGGGCCACCGCCGACGCGGCCGCTGACTGGCGCTATGACCCAACCGGCTTCTTTCTGATCTTCGTGGAGCGTGACTCGGGCGCACTCCGGGTTGAGCACTACTCTCAAGACCGGACCCTCCTTCGGATCGTCGAGGGCCGCACCGCGCGCGAGGTCTGCGACACACTGGTGAGGCTTGGTCTGGTCACTGAGATGGGGCACGCCGCCTACCTCGGACGCGAGCTGGCGCGGGCGGAGGCGGCGGCGCGTCTGGAGCTCCGCTACGAGCAGGACAGCCCGCTCGACCCAAATCGTCGGGCTTAGGGACTTTTCACCACCGAGTGCACCGAGGACACGGAGACGATAGATCCCTTTAAGCCTCTGCGCCCTCGGCGGGGGAACGGTCTCCCGGGCGCTCGACGGCAACGGCGGGCGCGGGGCCGTCGCGAGCGGGATGAACTGGGCCGGCGAGACCAGGCCTCGCCCGGGATGCTGCCAGCGAACCAGCGCATGGAACTCCTTGATCCGGCCGGTCCCGAGATCGACCACCGGCTGGTAATGGACGATAAGCTCGTTGCCCTCGATCGCTCGTCCCAGTCCTGA
>WNFV01007263.1_pt1 | contig 17267 bp, 15 predicted proteins | sample 5400101 | NCBI WGS metagenome assembly WNFV01 (sample SAMN13153361, study PRJNA577476) | soil metagenome | isolation source: 115 cm soil or saprolite under grassland replicate 1 | place: USA:California | collected 2016-06-15
CTGGTCAAGCTGCGCACGGGCCGGGGGCCGCAAGAGGCCGGCGAGGTGGCCGTCAACGCTGGCCTGGCCAAGGCGGGCAAGCTCAACGTCGGCGACCGGATGGACGTGCTGACGCTGCTGGGGTCGCGACAGACGTTCACCATCGTCGGGATCATCGAGTTCGCGGGCGGCCGCGACTCCATCAGCGGCGAGCACACCGTCGCCTTCACCATCCCGGTCGCCCAGGAGCTGATGTTGGGCAAGACCGGGGTGTACAACACCATCGACGTCAAGGTCGCGAGCGGGCAGAGCCTGACGAAGGTACGCGACGACGTGCGCAGCGCCTTGGGCGAAGGCTTCGACGTCGACACCGGCAAGGACCTGGCGAAGAAGTCTTCGGACCAGCTCAAGCCGTTCGCCAACGGCGTGCGCTGGTTGCTGCTCGGGTTCGCGGCGGTCGCGCTCCTGGTCGGCGTGTTCCTGATCATCAACACGTTCTCGATCATCGTGGCCCAGCGGACCCACGAGCTGGCCCTGCTCCGCGCGATCGGCGCCAGCCGGGCCCAGATGATCGGTTCGGTGCTGCTGGAGTCGCTCATCGTCGGGGTGATCGCCTCGGCGATCGGCTACGTGTTCGGCGTCGGCGTCGGCGCCGCCGGCGGCGCCGGGCTGGCTCGCCTGATCTCGTTGCAGGTGGCCGGTATCGGCCTGCCGCTGGCCGGGCTGGTCGTGTCGTTCGCCATCGGTGTCGTCGTCACCATGATCTCGGCGCTGCTGCCGGCGGTACGTGCTGCACGGGTGCCGCCGGTGGCCGCGTTGCGGGAGGCGGCCATCGTCGACAAGCCCTTGACCAAGATCACCGTGGTCGGCGGGATCGTCACCGCGCTCGGCGCGACCGGCCTCGCCTACGGGCTGTCCGGCCGGGCGCGCGGCAGCACGGTACAGGCGATCCTGCTCGGGGTCTTCGTGACCTTCATCGGCGTCGCGCTGCTCACGCCGTTGCTGAGCCGGCCGGTGGTCTCCGTGCTGGGCCGGCTGTTCTCCTGGTCCCTGCCCGGGCAGCTGGGGCGGCGCAACTCGGCGCGAAACCCGAGGCGCACCGCGATCACGGCGGCCGCCATGATGATCGGCATCGCGGTCATGACGGCGATCAGCACCGTGTTCGCCTCGCTGACCGCGAGCATCAACAAGATCGTCGATACCGGGCTCCAGGCTGACCTGGTGATCGCCGGCCAGCAGACCTCGGCGGTCCCGCCGGCGATCGACCCCGCCGCGTTGGACCGCATCCGCGCCCTGCCCGAGGTGAGCCTCCTCGCGGCGGACGCCTTCGACATGGCGCTGGTCAACGGCCAGCAGGGGTTCGTGCTCTCCTGGGACGACATCGGCGCGGCCCGCGTGGTCACCTCGATGACCACGGCCAGCGGCAGCATCCAGTCGCTGGACGCCGGGACGGTGCTGGTCGACGCGAGGACCGCCAGGAACCTGAAGGTCCAGGTCGGTAGCACGGTCACCATCCAGCTCGCCCGGCTGCCGGAACGCACATACCGGGTCGCCGGGATCTTCGGCGAGACGCAGCTGGGCAGCGGGATCGTCGTGCCGTGGGCCGACGCGCAGGCGGGCTTCCGCTCCCGCCAACCGACCCAGGCCTTCGCCAAGCTCAAACCGGGCGCGTCGGTGGTGGCGGTCCGCGACACGGTCGACGAGATCCTCAAGGACAGCCCCGAGGTGACCGTGCAGACCCGCAGCGACTATGTCTCGCAGAGCACCTCGATCTTCGACTACGTCCTCGTCGCGGTGCAGCTGTTGCTCGTCGTGGCGCTGTTGATCGCCGTCCTGGGCATCGTCAACACGCTGGTGCTGTCGGTCCTGGAACGCACCCGGGAGCTGGGCCTGCTGCGGGCGATCGGCATGGTGCGCGGCCAGGCGATGCGGATGATCGTCGTCGAGGCGGTGGTGATCTCGCTGTTCGGCGCGCTGCTTGGGGTCGGGGTGGGCGTCGGCTTGGGTGCAGCCGTGGTGCGCGCCCTGCGCGACCAGGGCTTCACCAACTTCGCGCTGCCGTGGGGGCTGATGGCTGGGTACGTGATCGCCGGCGCGATCGTCGGCGTGGTGGCCGCCATCCTGCCGGCCGTCCGGGCCGCCCGGCTCAACGTCCTGTCCGCGATCGCGTACGAGTAAGCCGGGGCGCGGCCCCAAGGCGGGGTGCGGCCGCTGGCCGCACCCCACCCCTGACGCGCTCCCTGACCCGATCCCGGGGTCGGCTTCCGCCTACGCCAGAGCGGCTCTTGGCTCCCGGACCGCCCCTCGCGGTGGCTGTGGCCGGCGCCGCTCGGGGTTGACCCTGATCGGCCGCCCGGGGCGCTCCCCCAGCCACAAACCGGTGACCCGCTCCGCCTGCGGGCCGACGACCGGCAGCCTCCCCGGCTCGACGATGGATCGCGTGGTTGACAAGGCGAGGTCAGGAGGAGCGGTGACATTGACGGTGACCGGGATCCGCGATGCCCGGACGGGCGCGACGCCGGAAGCGGCCGTCGCGGCGCAGGCCCAGGACGTCTGGAAGGTGTACGGCAGCGGCGAGGCACAGGTGACGGCGCTGCGCGGGGTCAGCGTGGAGCTGGCCCGCGGAGCGTTCACGGCCATCATGGGGCCGTCGGGCTCGGGTAAGTCGACGCTGATGCATTGTCTGGCCGGGCTGGACTCGGTGACCCGTGGCGAGGTGTTCATCGGGGGCACGCGGGTCACCGGCCTGTCCGACTCGGGCCTGACGCGGTTGCGCCGGGACAAGGTCGGCTTCGTCTTCCAGCAGTTCAACCTGCTGCCGACGCTGACCGCCGAGGAGAACATCCTGCTGCCCTTGTCGATCGCCGGCCGCCGGGCCAACCGCGACTGGTACCGCCAGGTGATCGACACCCTGGGCCTGTCCGACCGGCTGGGCCACCGGCCCTCGCAGCTGTCCGGTGGCCAGCAGCAGCGGGTCGCGTGCGCGCGGGCCCTGATGTCCCGGCCGGACGTCGTCTTCGCCGACGAGCCGACCGGCAACCTGGACTCCCGGTCCGGCGCCGAGGTGCTGGGCTTCCTGCGCCGCTCGGTCCGCGACTTCGGCCAGACCGTCGTGATGGTCACCCACGACCCGAACGCGGCCTCGTACGCCAACCGGGTGGTCTTCCTCGCCGACGGCGGCATCGTCGGCGAGCTGTTCGACCCGACCGCCGAGGCGGTGCTCGACACGATGAAGCGGCTCGACGTGACAGCGGCCGGGGTGGCGTGATGCTGCGCGCGACGCTGAAAAGCGTGCTCTCCCGCAAGCTGCGGCTGATCCTGTCGGGCCTGGCGGTGATCCTCGGGGTGATGTTCGTCTCGGGCGCGTTCGTGCTCACCGACACTTCGGCCCGCCCCGCCTCGGCGGCAACTGGACCGGCGACGACGACCTGATCCAGGTGCGGGAGGGGCGCGGGCCGCGCGCCGACAACGAGATCGCGGTCAACGCGGCCCTGGCCAAGGCGGCCGGCATCAAGGTCGGTGACCAGGTCGGCGTGCTGACCCTGCAGCCGCGTAAGACGTTCACCCTCGTCGGCATCTTCGGGTACGCCGGCAACCGCGACACCCTCGGCGGCTCCCAGGTCGTGCTGTTCACCCTCCCGGTCGCGCAGGAGCTGATGCTCGGCGAGAAGGGCGTCTACTCCTCGATCGACGTGACCGCGGCGCCCGGGGTCACCGCGGACGCGTTGCGCGCCGATCTGCGCACCGCGCTGGGCGACGGCTACGAGGTCAAGACGGCCAAGGAGCTGCAGGAGGCGACGGCGTCGGACATCAAGCAAGGGTTGGACTTCTTCAACAAGGTCCTGCTCGGCTTCGCCGCCGTGGCGCTGTTCGTCGGCATCTTCCTGATCCTCAACACGTTCTCGATCATCGTCGCGCAGCGCACCCGTGAGCTGGCGCTCATGCGGGCGATCGGCGCCAGCCGGCGGCAGATGATCGGTTCGGTGCTCGTCGAGGCGGTCGTGATCGGCCTGCTCGCATCGGTCCTGGGGCTGGCCGCCGGGTTCGGCATCGGCCTGGTGATGGCCTACGTCTTCGGGCACATCGGCGGGTCGAACCTGGAGATGCCCCCGGTCGCGATGCCAGCGGCCGCGGTCATCAGCGCGTTCACCGTCGGCATCCTGGTCACCGTGGTGGCGGCGCTGCTGCCGGCGCTGCGCGCCTCGCGGATCTCGCCGGTGGCCGCCATGCAGGAGGCGGCGGCTCAGGACCGCCCACTGACGAAGATCACGGTCAGCGGCGCCGTGATCGGGGCGGCCGGCAGTGTCCTGCTGGCCCTCGGGCTCACCGGCCAGGCCGGTGGCAACACGCTGTGGGCGATCCTCGGCGGGGTGCTGGTCTCCTTCATCGGCGTGGCCCTGCTCACCCCACTGATCAGCCGACCCGTGGTCGGTCTGCTCGGCCGGCTGTTCTCCTGGTCGGTACCGGGCAAGCTCGGGCGGCTGAACTCCGGGCGCAACCCACGGCGTACCGCGATCACGGCGGCTGCGCTGATGGTCGGGCTGGCGTTGATCACCGGGGTGAACGTCATCCTCACCTCCGCCACGAAGAGCGTGCAGACCCTGGTCGACACCCAGGTGAAGGCCGATCTGGTGATCGGCGGCGAGGGCAGCGGCAACGGGCCGGTCACGTTCGACCGGAACGTGCTCGACCGCGCCGCACGGATCTCGGGCGTACGGTCGGTCGTCGGCGAGTACATCAACGGCGCCACGATCAACGGCGACCGGACCGCGCTCAGCGCGATCACCGACACCCCGTCGCTGGCGGAGATGCTGTCGCTGCGGGCCGCGGAGGGCACGCTGGTCACCCCCGGGCCCAACCAGCTGCTGGTGGACGCGAAGACGGCCAAGGCGCTCGGCCTGCACGCCGGAAGCACGGTCACCATGGAGCTGGGTCGCGGCGGCCCGCGGACCATGACGATCCCAGCGATCTACGCCGAGAACGACCTGTGGTCCGGCTGGATGGCCGGGCCGGACGTGATCCGCGACTTCCGGATCCAGCAGCCGGCCCTCGGCTTCATCCAGCTGGCGCCGGGTGCCGACCTGGCCTCGGTCAAGCGGCAGGTCAACGAGCTGCTGGTGGACAGCCCCGAGGTGAGCGTCATCGACCGTACGGACTACATGAAGCAGCAGGAGGCCGAGGCCGGCACGATCCTCACGATGATCCAAGTGCTGCTCGCGCTGGCGATCCTCATCGCGGTGCTGGGCATCATCAACACCCTGGCGCTGTCGGTCCTGGAACGCACCCGCGAGCTGGGGCTGCTGCGGGCGATCGGCCTGGGCCGTGCTCAGGTCATGCGGATGATCACCGTCGAGGCCGTGGTCATCTCGGTGTTCGGCGCCCTCCTGGGGCTGGCGGTCGGCACCGGGCTGGGCGTGGCGGTGGTACGGGCGCTCAAGGACGAGGGGTTCACCAACCTCGCCTTCCCGTGGCAGCAGATGGGCGTGTACCTCGCCCTGGCGGGGCTGGTCGGCGTGGTCGCCGCGGTGCTGCCGGCCATCCGGGCGGCGCGTACCAACGTGCTGGCCGCCATCGCCCACGAGTGACGGGGGGTGGCCATCGCGGCCGGTCCGCCGAGCAGCGGCGCTCGGCGGACCGGCCCGCTGGTCACCTGACCAGGCTGCGCAGGCGGGCCAGGTCGAGCTCGGCGAGGCTGCCGACCAGCGTGACGCCCGCAAGGTCCGACAGGTCGACCTCGGACGGCACGGCCACGACCACGCAACCGGCGGCCCGGGCGCTGGCGACCCCGGTGGGCGAGTCCTCGATCGCCACGCACCCCGCCGGGTCCGCGCCGAGCAGGGTCGCGGCGTTGCGGTACGGCGCCGGGTGCGGCTTGGTCTCGTCGACCTCGTCGCCGCAGACCACGATGTCGAAGTTGGCGGCGCCGATCGTGAGCAGCGCCACCTCTACCAGGTTCCGTCGGGTTGCCGTGACCAGCGCGGTCGGTACGCCCGCCGCCCGTACCTCGGCGAGCAGCTCGCGCGCGCCCGGCCGCCAGACCAGGCCGTCGCCGAACAGCTCGAAGACCCGCGCCTCCAGCCAGGTGACGCTGTCGACCGGGTCGCGCCACGGCTGCCCGATGTCGGCGTGCAGGATCTCCATCGAGTCGGCCATGCTGGTACCCACCATGCTGGCTCGCGCCGCAGCGGACAGCGCCCCGCCGTAGCGGGCCGCGAGCTCGGCGAGCCCGATGTCCCATACCTTCTCGCTGTCGACCAGGGTGCCGTCCATGTCGAACAGCACCGCCTCGAGATCACCTGCCACGCACCCATCCTGACGCGAGATGCGAAGAAATCCGAAGCCGACCGGCAACCGACGCACCGGCCCCGGCGTGATTACACATGCCAGCGGGCCGGCCAGAACGGGGGATCGAGGTGGCGGATGCCGATACCTTCGACGCGTTCTACCGAGGCAGCAACCAGCGCCTCTACGACTGCGTCTACGCGATCACCGGCAACCGTTCGGAGGCGCAGGACGCGGTGCACGAGGCGTACGCCCGAGCCTGGCAGCGGTGGAACACCGTGGGTGACTACGCCGACCCCGAAGCCTGGGTACGCACGGTAGCCCGCCGGGTCGCGGTCAGCCGCTGGCGGCGTACCCGGTCCGCGCTGCTCGCCCATCGACGGCATGGCCCGCCGCCGGACGTGCCCGGTCCCGACGCCGACGCGGTGGCCCTCATCGCGGCGCTGGCCCGCCTCCCGGTAGCGCAGCGCACCGCGATCGTGCTGCACCACCTCGTGGGGCTGCCCGTGGCCGAGGTGGCCGAGGAGACCCGGGTACCGGTCGGTACCGTCAAGGCCCGCCTGGCCCGGGGCCGGCGAGCGCTGGCCACCCTGCTGGACATGACGCTGCCGGAGGACTCCAGTGTCTGACCGTCTCTCCTCCGCCTTCGACTCGCTCCGGGGACAACGTCCGCCGATCCCGTTCGCCCGGCCGGAGGCGATCCGCCGCCGGGGTCGCCAGCGGGCGGTACGCCAGGCCGTGGCCGCGGGTTTCGCCGTCCTCGTCGTGCTGGCCGGCAGCGTCGGGCTCGCCACCGCCGTCCTGTACCGCGGCTCGGGCCCCAGCTACCCACCCGGCGGCACCCCCTCCGCGACCACCGCGCCCAGTACGTCCCCCACGCCGAGCCCGTCGGCGGTACCGAGCCCGACGGGCTCCGGCGGGCTGGCCACGGCGTCACCGGTCGACCTGGCCTCGCTGCTGCTGCGCCCCGCCGACCTGGGCCACGGCTCCTGGCAGGTGTCCCCGCCGTACGAGCCGTTCGATTCGGCCGACCTGTGGTACTGGCACGGCGCCTGTACCGCCTACCGCAGCGGCGACTACCCGTCGCTGCGCCGGATGGAACAGGTGGAGACCACCGGCTTCCGCAAGGGCGAGCAGTACGTGCACCAGCACCTCACCCGCTATGCGGCCGGGTGGGGCGTGCGCGCCTTCGACGACACCCGGCTGGTGCTGCGCACCTGCGCCGGAACCGCCTCGCCACGGCCCGTACCGCCGGTGTCCCCCTATCTCAGGACCGTCGAAACCGGGTTCGCGGGCGACGAGGCTGTGCTCGTGCTCGAGACCACCTTCGCGTTCGGCGCCGAGTCGCAGCCCCTCACGCCGAGCTCGCGCCTCATCGCCGTGGTACGCGTCGGCGACCTGCTCACCCTGCTGGCCTTCGCGCCCGGCATGGACAAGGCGTACGCCCGCGACCTCGCCATCAAGGCGGCCGGCCACCTGCGATGATCATCCTGCTGAACGGCACCTCCAGCGCGGGAAAGACCACGCTGGCCAAGGCCCTGCAGGACGCGCTGCCAACGCCGTACCTGCTGGTCGGCATCGACACGGTCGTCTTCGCCCTGCCCCGCCGCTACGTCAACGACCCCGAACACTGGAAGGAGATCTACCGGTACTCCTACGACGGCGACCGGATCAGCGCGATCGAGATCGAGCCGTACGGTGACCGCCTGGTCCGCGGCATGCACCGCGCCGTGGCCGGGCTCGCCCGTGCGGGCCTTTCCGTCATCGTCGACCACGTGGTGTCCGAGCCGCCGTGGCGGGACGACCTCGAACGGGCCTGGGCGGGTCTGGACGTGCTACGGGTGGGCGTGCTGTGCCCGCTGGCCGTCGTCGAGGAGCGGGAGCGGGCGCGCCGCACCCGAACCCTCGGCTGGGCCAGAGCGCACATCGACGTCGTCCACGCGGGCATGCGCTATGACCTGACCGTGGACACCTCGCTGGCCGACGCCACCGAATGCGCCGCGGTGATCGCCGAGGCCGTCGAAGCTCAGGCGGGGCATAGCTCCTCGGGGGCATAGCTCCTCGGCGGCCTACGCCCCCTGCCCGTCGCCTGCCCCGTGCCCGTCGCCTGCCCCGTGCCCGTCGCCGGAGATCAAGAACTTGTCGACGCCGATGACCTCGATGACCCGCCGGGCTTGCGGCCGGCACCGGACCACCTCGAAGTCGACCTCACGCGCCTGTGCGAGCCGGTAGGCCGCCATCAGGGCGGCGATGCCGGTGGAGTCCAGGAAGGCCACCTCGGCAAAGTCCACCACGAGCCGTGTGACCTGCCGGTCCTTCAGGACGGCGGTCATCGCTTCGCGGAGCGGGTCAACGGTGGCGATGTCGACCTCACCGCTGACAGCTAGCCGGACGGTTTCGTCGCGCTCCTGGGAGGTAGCGAGCAGGAGCGGAACCGGCTGAACCTGGCCGAAAGGATCAATGTTCACGTGTGCCTTCCGACCCCGGCGTGTGACGTGAATCATTGTCCTCGGCGCTCCGCCGGAATCAACCGCCGCCGGCCAGGCGGCTCACCGAAGCGGGCCGGACCTACCACCGAGCGTACTCTCAACCGGAGGGAACGGATGCAGCCGCCGCAGTCACCGTCGGTGCGTACCCCGGTCATGCTCCAGCAGTGGCGGCTGCTCACCTTCGTCCACTGGCGGTACCCAGCCGAGGCCGTGCAGGCGCTGCTCCCGGACGGTCTGCGGGTCCATACCTTCGACGGGACCGCCTGGGTCGGCCTGGTGCCCTTCCTGATGCGCGGGGTACGCGCGCCCGGCATTCCGCCCCTGCCCTGGCTGTCCCAGTTTCCGGAGACGAACGTACGCACCTACGTGTCCGGCCCGGACGGCGGCAGCGGCATCTGGTTCCTGTCCCTCGACGCGGCGCGGCTGCCGGCCGTGCTGGCCGGACGAGCCGGCTACGGGCTGCCCTACTGCTGGTCGGACATGTCCGTCCGGTCGTCAGGCAAGCGGCTGACCTACCGGTCCCGGCGCCGCTGGCCCGGCCCGGCCGGCGCCCGGTGCGACGCCACCGTCCAGGTTGGACAGCCGTACCTCGATGACCAGCTGGGACCGCTGGACCATTTCCTGACCGCCCGGTTCCGGCTCTACTCGGTCCTGGCCGGGCGGTTGGTGGCCGCCGAAGCGGAACACCCGCCATGGCCGCTGTTCCGGGCCCGCCTGGAGGGCCTGGACCAGGATCTGGTGCAGGCGCCCGGCCTGCCGTCGCCGGAGGATGCGCCGCTGCTGCACGCCTCACCCGGGGTCCGGGTGAGGATCGGCATGTGGCACCCGGTGCGCGCCGCTGGCTGAGCCCGGCGGTCAGCGGCGGACTATCACGAAGCCGCCGGGCGGCACGGCGACGGTGAAGGTGGCGCCGGCGGCGTGGTAGCGGACGAGCACCCGGCCCTTGCGGTCGATCGCGTTCACCAGCGCCTGCCCCTCACCGGGCACCGCGACGGTCGCGTACCGGTTGGTCGTGCCGAAGCTGCGCACCAGGGCGGTGCCGTGCGAGGTACCGGGCTCGCTCAGCGTGAGCCACTCCACCTCCGGCTGCACCAGCACCGCGTCGACCCAGGCCGGACCGTCGTGTCCGGTGATCGTCAGCTCCTCCGAGCTGACGAGCCTGGGCAAGGTACGCACAGCTGGCTGGCCGTGCGGGGCCGGCTGGCCGTGCGGGGTGGACCGGACGGGTGGCTGCCCGTCGTCGTGCCGGATGACGCCGGCCACCCGGTCACCCGCGCGCCAGCGGGTCGTCCCGGCGCCCGCCGCCAGGCGCACGACCGGCATCAGAACGGTGCGGCTATGGTTCGGCACGGTCAGGCGCAGCTCGTCACCGGGCTGTAACCGGGCACCCGCCCCGGACTCCACCTCCACCAGGCTCCAGGTGTGCCGGTCCTGCACCGACGCGGTACGGGCGAGCTCCGCCGCCAGCGGGTTGGCGTCCAGCGCCAGCATGGCCAGCAGGCCGTGGATGGTCGACTCGGCGCCCGAGTCGGGGTTCACCAGGCCGGGAACGTCGATGCCATCGAAGGTCCGGCCGGACTCCGGCTCGTACATCGGCTTCCCGGCCGGGTTGTTGCCGAAGAACCAGGCGGCGGCGATGCCGGCCAGCAGGACCAGACCCGGACGGTCCAGGCACTCCGCGACCGCCAGCAGCGACTCCACCCGCGACTGTGCGCCGTAGGGGATCTGCACCAGGTCGGCGGGCGCGGGCAGCCAGGCGTTGTCCGGGCCGCCGGCGATCAGCAGGTGTGGGGTGAACGAGGCGGCGTCGGCCGCCGCAGCGTCGCGCGCGGCGGTGCTTCCCCGGACGGCGTACGCCCGAGCCAGGCCGGCCGGCGCGAGCCCGCCCCAGGCGTGCCACGCCGATCGCGAATGCGCCCAGGGAAGGACCGCGCCGAACGGCCACGACGACGGTGAGCCGGCGCTCATCATCGCCACGCCGGCGGCCAGCCTGTCGAGCACCGTGGCCGCCCGGGCGCAGCCGGTGGCCTGGACGTACGCGGCGAGACCGAGCAGCGCCTCGCCGGTCGTGTCGGCACCGTTGGCGATCAGCCAGGCCGGTCCGCCTCCGTCGTGGGCCGGCAGCCATTTGCCGTAGCGGGCGAGAGACTGGCGCTCGACGGCGCCGAGAGCCAGCTCGAAGCGGGCGCCGAGGAACGCCGCGAGCTCCGGGTCAACGTCGCGAAACGCCGCGTACGCCTCGCCCAGCGCCCAGATCGTGCGCGAGAGCCAGCACGACTCACCGGCATCGGACGGGTCCGGGATCTCCGGCGGTTCGGCGGATGCGTTGAGCGTGCCGTCCGGCTGCATCCACAGCACGACGTTGCCGGCGTTGGGGCCGCTGTCGGTCTGCAGGTAGGTCAGTCCCCGCAGCAGCTGGTAGGCCGCGTGCCGGCTGGTCTCGCTTCCCGTGGCGCGCCAGTGCCGCACGTACACGACGGCGGCGCGCGCGATGTCGTCGGCGTTGAAGGCGCCCTGCTCGTACCGGTCGGTCGCCGGGTCGTAGCGCCCGCCGCCAACCCGCCGGGCGGTACCGTCGGCATCCGACTCGGCATAGGTCCACAGCACGCCCAGCGCCGGCTCGCGGTCTAACCGGTACGTCGTGTGCCGCGCCTGGTCCGGTGGTGCCACCGAGTCCCGGAGCCAGTCAAGGTACGCGAGGTTCGTCAGGGCCGGCCGCGCTCGCTCGGTAGGCACGTCCAACATCGTACCCAGACGGCGGATCTTCAACACAAGGCGACACCCGGCCCGGGTAATCAGTGACTTAGGTCCCCTCGCATCGATACCGAGCTGCCCATCACGCGGCATGATCAACGGACTACGGTAAGCGATCAATGGCGCGACCCGTCGGAGTCGGAGACCCCACATGCCGACCACAGCAGCGCTTCGACCCCACCGGCGGCAGCTGTTCACCGCCTGGGAACGGTACGTGTCGACCAACCGGCCGGCGCGCACCGAGCTGCCGCCGCCGGAAGGTCTGCGTCCAGAGATCATCAGCAGCTGGGAACGGTCCTCCGATCAGGTCACCGCCGGGGTCGCCGAGGCACCGATGGCCGACCCGGACGACACCCGGGCGGCCTGGGACGCCACCCCGCTGCGCGCCGCGGTGGCTCTGATCGAGCCGCAGCTCCGCCTGGCGGCCGAGGACGGCGGCCTGGTCGTGGCGGTCACCGACCCGGGTGCGCGAATCCTATGGACGTGCGAGGGATCGGTCATGCGCCGCCGCGCGCACGGCGTCAACTTCGTACCCGGAGGCCGCTGGGACGAGTCGAGCGTCGGTACCAACGCACTGGACCTGGCGTTGCGGATCGACGCCCCGGCAACCGTTTACGCGGCCGAGCACTTCAGCTCCTGGGTGCACGACTGGACCTGCTGGGCCGCTCCGGTCCACGACCCGGCCACCGGACGGCAGCTGGGGGTGCTGGACCTGTCGACGACCTGGGACCGGTCTCACCCGATGGGCACCGCCACCGCTGTCGCGTTCGCCCGGCTGCTGGAGCAGGCATTGCCGGCGCCTGCGGCGCCCCAGCGGCCGGGCGGGTTGGAGCTTCGCCTGCTCGGTCGGGCGCAGGCCCGGCTGGACGGCGTACGCCTGCTGCTCACCCACCGGCAGCTGGAGATTCTCGCCGTCCTGACGCTGTACCCCGACGGGCTCAGCCTCGATGCCCTGCACGCGCACCTGTACGGAGACCGGCGGGTGTCACGGGCGACCCTCAAAGCCGAGGTCTCCCACCTGCGCACGATGCTCGGCGGCGCCATCGCCGCCCGGACCTACCGGATCACCATCCCCGTGCGGTGCGACGCCGCCGATGTGCTGGAGCACCTGCGCGCCGGCCGCCTCCTCGACGCCGTGTCGGCCTACCGTGGCGACCTGCTGGCGGGGACGGACGCACCGGCGCTGACCGAGTACGGCAACTATCTCGCCGTCGCGGTGCGCGAGGCGCTGCTGGCCGCCCCCGAGCCCGAAGCGGTGCTGCGCTACGCCAGAGCCGTCCCCTACGACATCGAGGTGCTGGAGCACGCCCTGCGGGCGCTGCGCGGTACGTCACACGCCGCCGCGCCGCTGCTGCGCGCGCGGCTGCGGGCCGCCAACAACGGCTGAGGTGGACCAACCTTTCGCCTACCTCGCCGTCCTACGTTCACGAGATCCGGTCCCGAGCCCGGGACCCTGGAGGTACGGAGAACCGCCATGAAAGCCGCCGTCGTCCACGACTTCACCAAACCGCTGCTGATCGAGGACGTACCCGAACCCGAGCCTGGCCCGGGTGAGATCGTCGTCCGGATCGAGACCTCCGGCCTGTGCCACACCGACATCCACGCCGCGCACGGCGACTGGCCGGTCAAGCCAAACCTGCCCTTCATCCCCGGCCACGAGGGGGTCGGGATCGTGGAGCGCCTCGGTGCCGGGGTGACCGAGGTAGCCACCGGCGACCGGGTCGCCCTGCCGTGGCTCGGTTACGCCTGCGGCGCCTGCGAGTACTGCAACACCGGCTGGGAGACGCTGTGCGAGAAGCAGCTCAACACCGGCTACTTCCTGAACGGCGGCTACGCGGAGTACGCGAAGGCGTCGGCCAAGTACGTCGCCAAGGTTCCCGAGGGGGTCGACCCGCTCGACGCCGCTCCGCTGACCTGCGCCGGCGTCACCACGTACAAGGCGGTCAAGGTCTCCGGCGCCCGCCCGGCCTCGCTCGTCGCGGTGTTCGGCATCGGCGGGCTGGGTCACCTGGCCGTGCAGTACGCCAAGATCTTCGGCGCCTCGGTCGTCGCGGTGGACCTGGTCGACGAGAAGCTCGAGCTCGCCCGCCAGCTCGGCGCCGACCACACGGTGAACGCGCTCGTGCAGGACCCGGTCCAGGCCATCAAGGAGCTCGGCGGTGCCGATGCCGCAATCTCGGTCGCCGTCGCGCCGAAGGCGTTCGAGCAGGCGTACGGGTCCCTGCGCCGCGGTGGCACGCTCGTCTTCGTCGCGTTGCCGGCGGACAACTACGTGCGGCTGCCCATCTTCGAGACCGTGCTCAACGGCATCACCATCGTCGGCTCGATCGTCGGTACCCGCGCCGACCTGGCCGAGGTCTTCAAGCTCCACGCGCTGGGACGCACCCGGGTGGTCCGCGAGACACGCAGCCTGGACAAGGTCAACGAGTGCTTCGAGGAGGTGGAGAAGGGCCGGGTAAAGGCACGCCTGGTGTTTGACTTGCGCTGATCTCTCCTGGAACCGTCGCCTCGGCATCCGATGGGCCAGACTGGCCGATGTGACTGGTGACAGCGGCGGCGCCCCGGAGCAGCTGATGTCGGGGGGTTTCGTGACCGCCGTCGTGCGGGTGGGAGCGACCGTGCGGCGCCCGGCACCCAGCTCCGCCGGGTTTGTCCGCAGCCTGCTGCGCCACCTTGAGGAGCATGGCTGCTCCGGGGCTCCGCGGTACCTCGGCGTTGATGAGCAGGGCCGAGAAGTCCTCAGCTTCATCGAAGGCCACGTCGCGTGGGAGGCGGACCAGCCGGCTGATGTGCGGTCCGCGGAGAGCCTGGTGCGCGTGGCCGAGCTGGTCCGCGAGCTCCACGACCTTACCGCCGGGACCGGGCTGGCCGGCGGCGAGGAGGTGGTCTGCCACAACGACCTGTCGCCGAAGAACACGGTGTACCGCGACCTGGGCCGCGGTCTTCGCCCGGTGGCGTTCATCGACTGGGACATCGCGGCACCGGGCGCGCGCCTGCATGACGTCGCTCATGTGTGCTGGCAGTACGTAGGGCTCGGACCCGACCTAGCCGACGCTGCAGATGCCGCCCGATCGGTTCGCCTGATCGCTGACGCGTACGGGCTGGCTGACCGGTCCAGGCTGGTGGAGACGATCCTTTGGTGGCAGGACCGTTGCTGGCGTGGCATCGAGGCGGCGGCGGACGCCGGCGAGCCGGCCATGGCCCGGTTGCGTGACCTTGGTGCCGCGCGTGAGGTGCGGGCAGCGTACCGATGGACAGCGGCGCATCGGTCGATGCTGGAACGGGCGCTGGCAAGATGACCGGGCTCGGCCACGCCGTGGTGGTCATCACCGGCATCCAGGCAGCCGGGAAGTCGACAACCGCCCAGGCCCTGGCGGAGCGGCTGCCCAGATCCGTACACGTACGGGGCGACGTCTTCCGGCGCATGGTCGTCGGCGGCCGCGCCGACCTGACCCCCGACCCCTCCGACGAGGCCATCCGGCAGCTCCGGCTGCGGTACCGGCTGGCCGCCGACGTCAGCGACGCCTACTTCCAGGCCGGCTTCACCGTGATCACCCAAGACGTCATCCTCGGCGAACGCCTCGCCGAGATGACCGCCCTGATCCGCAGCCGGCCCCTGCTCGTGGTCGTGCTCGCCCCATCCGTCGACACGGTCGCGGCCCGCGAGGCCGCCAGGGCCAAGGACGCCTACGGCACCTGGGCCATCGAGCGGCTCGACGAGGTGCTCCGGCATCAGACACCCCGCATCGGGCTGTGGCTGGACACCTCGCGCCAGACCTCCGCCGAGACGGCCGAGGAGATCCTCGCCCGCGGCTGGGCAGAAGCCAGGATCGCCGAGCCGTCAAGCGACCCGTAGCCAGAGGTTGGTGACCTGCGGCGTCTGGGTCAGGCTGATGCGTTCGAGCTTGACCTTGGTTCCACCCGGGCGGTCGAACAGCCGTACGCCGTCGCCGAGCAGGACGGGTGCGACGAGCACGAGGATCTCGTCGAGCACCCCCGCGTCGAGGCACTGCCGGGCGATGTCGGCGCCCAGGATGTTGACGTACTTGTCACCCGCGGCGGCCCTCGCTGCCGCGACGCCGCTGGCGAGGTCACCGACGAACGTCACGCCCGGCGTCGGGGTGTCCGGCGGGTGATGGGTGAGCACGAACTGCGGCCCGCTCCATCCCCCGCCAAACGGCTTGCCCTCCTTGTTCGTGCCCTTGTACGGGTCGTCCCCCCGGAAGGTGCGGTTGCCGACGAGAAGCGCGCCGATCCTGCCGATGAGCTCGTCGACCATCGGGTTGGGCCCGAGGTGCTCGGTCAACCAGGACATGTCGCCGCCCGGGCCGGCGATGAAGCCGTCCAGCGACATGGTGGCGGAGTACAGCATCTTGGCCATGACCTACCTCCGTAGCGACCAGCTCGCGGTTACCCCTCTTGAGACGGCGGGCCGCCGGGAAACTCATCGGTCCGTCGGTGGCAGCTCCACCGGCAGGTCGAACGCCGGAAACAGTCCGGTGTCGTGGAAGGCGGTGGCTTCCGCGATGCGGCCGTCCTCGATCCGCAACACAGAGATCGCGAAGGCGCGGTAGCCGGTGTCGTCGAGGCGGCGAACGTAGGTCGCCGCCGCCGGTTGCCGGTTGGCCCGGGTGGGCACCATCCGGAACCGGCCCACATCCCTGCAACCACGTCGGCCACGGCGGCATCATCGTCCGAACGTCCTCCGCCAGCAGGTCGGCCACGGCGGCGAGGTCGGCGCGTTCCATCGCATCCATGTACCGGCGCAGCACCGCCCGCTCCTGCTCGGTGGGCTGCTCCGACCGCACCCAGTCCAGGCGGCGCTCGGGCAGGTGCTGTCGCAGCGTCGCCCGGGCCCGCTGCAGTGCGCTGTTCACCGATGCCACGCTGCCTGAGAGCAGCTCCGCGGTCTGTTTCGCCGGCCAGCCGAGCACGTCGCGCAGGATCAGCACCGCCCGCTGCCGGGGCGGCAGATGCTGGATCGCGGCCAGGAACGCCAGCTCGATCGTCTCCCTGGCGACCACCACGGCGTCGGGCTCGTCCTCGCTCGGCGCGGCCGGCTCCCACGGCCGATCCGCTCCGATCAGCCGATCGGGAAAGGGCTGAAGCCACGCGATGTCGGTGCGGGGCGGCAGCCCGCCGCTGGGATCCGACGGCCCCGCCAGGTGGTGCGGGAGGACCCGGCGGGCCCGGCCGTCGAGGGCGTCGAGGCACGCGTTCGTCGCGATCCGGTACAGCCAAGCCCGCAGCGTCGAGCGACCCTCGAAGCCACCCAGGTTCTTCCAGGCGCGCAGGAACGTCTCCTGCACCAGATCCTCCGCCTCGTCGAACGAGCCCAGCATCCGGTAGCAGTGCACCCGCAGCTCCGCCCGATGACGCTCGACGAGCGCCGCGAACGCGGCCTCGTCGCCCGCGCGCGCAGCCGCCACGACGGCATCGAGGCTCACGTCAGTGCCAGCGGACGTGGACCTGGGCCCGCCACTGGTCGACGACGTCGGACCGGCCCTGCGTGGTCATCTCATCCGCCCGGTTCCATAGGCTCAGGTAGAGCTGCACTGCCGTGCCGGAGAGCACGACTTCGGGTGGCTCGGCTTCACCCGGGGTCGTCACGACCGGCCCGTCGCTGATCCGCATCGTCCAGGCATGGCCGGTGTCGTCGGTCTTGACCAGGATGGCGTACGGCTCGGCCGAGTGCAGCTTGCCGTTCCCCCGGGTGATGAAGCCGCACAGCAGCTCGTCGATCCCGTCGGCGGCCAGCGCCGG
>WNFV01009609.1_pt1 | contig 17264 bp, 15 predicted proteins | sample 5400101 | NCBI WGS metagenome assembly WNFV01 (sample SAMN13153361, study PRJNA577476) | soil metagenome | isolation source: 115 cm soil or saprolite under grassland replicate 1 | place: USA:California | collected 2016-06-15
GAGCACGGAGGAACACCTCGGACGTGAGGTCCTCCGCATCACGGGGGTCCGAGGTCCGATAGCGGAGATAGCGATACACGCGATCGACGTAGCGGTCGTAGATCAGCGCGAACGCGGGGCCGTCATCCTTCGCGCGGACCGCGAGCGCCTCGTCCGGGAGATCCTCGAGGGCACGCTCGATCGATGGGGCGAGATCCCCGCCACCGCCGCGTGCCCGTTCGAAGAATGTGATCGAGCGCGCGCCCATGGTCGGGTCGCTCGCAGGCGGCGTGCCGGTCCGTCGATCGGATGGGCGGTCGTGCGATGAGCGAGCGAGGAGCGGTCTGCCGGCCGTCCTCCGGTCGAGCGTGGGCTATGGCGTCGGCGCCGCCCCCTCGCCCGCGGCGCGGGCGCTCGCCACCCGGGCGGCTGGGCTGGCTAGAGGGCCGCCACCGCCGCTTCGATCCGCTTCGTCGCCTCGCTCGGGTCGGTGAGCGCGGGGAAGTACAGCGGATCGCCGAACACGACCTCGACGTCGCCGCGCCAGCCGTTCGCGCGGGCACGGTCCCACTTCCGGTCGAGGTGGTCGAGGATCGAGACCCGCCGGATCTTCAGCTTCATCGGCACGACCGGCGTCGCGCCCTCGACCGCGATGAGCCCCGTCCCGGACTTGAACGGCTGCATCGGCCCTCCGATCGTGAGCTTCCCCTCGGGGTAGATGAGGACGGAGAAGCGGCGGTCGAGCCGCGCGCCGAGGAGCTCGAGGCTGCGCCGGATGGCGCCCTCGCGCGCGAGCGGGAACGCGTTCGCGAGGACGGCGGAGAAGAGCCCGTTGAGGCGGTTCCCGAAGACGTCGTCCGCCGCGGCCGCCACGGCGAGCCGCCAGCGCCACCCGAGCGGGATCGACGTGAGGATGATCCCGTTGTCCCAGTGCAGGCAGTGGTTCGGCGCGAACATCACCGGTCCGCGCAGGGCCTCGAGCTTCTCGGTGCCGCTGACGCGCACGCGGTAGAAGAAGCGCACCAGCGGCCACACCAGGAGCTGCTGCAGGAGCAGCCCGAGCGATCGCACGAACGGGCTGAGCGGCCAGCCGAAGATCCCGGTATCGCGCTTCACGTCGCGCGCGGCGGCGACCAGGCGCTCGAGGTTCGCGACAGTGGCGTTCGCTTCGACCGCCGCGTCGTCCACGTACGCGCCCAGCTCCTCCTCGATGACGCCGAGGAGGTCGACGCGCGCGAGCGAGTCCAGGCCGAGGTCGGCCGACAGCGTCGCCTCGGGGCGGACCGCCTCGTCGGGCAGCCCGGAGACCTGCGCGACCAGCCGTTCGACCTCGCTGAGCTCGCGCGCGGGCGCGCCCTCGGGTCTCGCGGCGGTCGCCTGCTCGACGCGTCCCATCTTCAGCAGCTCGTCGATGACGAGCCGCTTCTTCACCTTCTGCGTCGGCGTGGTCGGGAACTCCTCCTCGGGCCAGATCGTCCAGCCGCGGATCTGCTGCGGACCCGACAGCTTCGCGTTCGCGTCGCGCACGATGCTCGCGACCTGCTGCGCGTCCTTGAGGAGGAAGACCGCGTGCACCTGCACGTCCTCGCCGGGCCGCTGGAGGCCGACGACGGTGGCGAGGTTCGGCCGCTGTGGCGTCGCGAGCGCCTGGATCCGCGGGTCCGCCGCGAGGACGTTCTCGATGTCCTCGGGATACACGTTGAGCCCGTCGGCGAGGACGATGATGTCCTTCTTCCGGCCCTTCAGCCACAGGAAGCCGTCCTCATCGAACTCGCCGAGGTCGCCCGTGTGGTACCAGCCGCTCGGCTCGAGGACGGCGCGCGTCGCCTCCTCGTTCTCCCAGTAGCCCTTGAAGACGTTCGGGCCGCGCACGAGCACCTCGCGGTCGGGCGCGAGGATCACCTCGACGCCGGGCAGCGCAACGCCGACCGACCCGAGCCGGTTCTTGTCGATGCGGTTGAACGTCACCGCGGGTGCGCACTCCGTCGTGCCGTAGCCCTGGAGCACCTCCACGCCGAGCTCACGCCAGGACTCGCCGAGCGCCGGATCGAGCGCGGCGCCGCCGGAGACGATGTAACGGAAGTGACCGCCGAAGCTGCGGTGCACGCTCGTGAAGAGGATCCGCCGCAGCGCGAGCGGCAGGCGGCGCGCGATCCGGCGCAGCCGCTTCAGCAGACCGGCCTTGCCTTGCGCCTCCGCGGTGCGCTCGATCCCGAGGAGGATCGACCGCACGACAGCAGGCGTGATCAGGATCATCGTGACCTTGCGCTCCTTGAACGTTCGGCGCACGACCGCGGGCTGGCGGCTCGTCGGATACACGACCGATGCGCCCGCGATGAGCACGGTCCAGAGCCCCGCGAGCTGTTCGAACATGTGCGACAGCGGGATGAACGAGAGCAGCCGCTGCTTCGGCCCGATCGGGAAGATCCGCGACGCCGCCTCGGCGTTCGACAGGACGTTGCCGTGGCTCAGCATCACGCCCTTCGGGTCGCCCGTCGTGCCGGACGTGAAGACGATCTCGGCGAGATCGTCGGGGCCGACGTCCGCGGCCGGCAGCGGCTGGCGCTCCCGCGCGCGATCCGGGAAGCGCTCCATCTCGTGCAGCGGCAGGCCGACCTGCTGCGCGCGCGCGAGCGTCTGCGCGGAGCAGATGACCGCCGTGGCGCGGGTGCGCTCGGCGACCTTCTGCGCGAATTCGACGAGCGCGTTCACGTCGACCGGGACGAGGACGGCGCCGGCGTGGAGCGCCGCGAGGAACGCGATGCCGTACTCGGGCCGGTTCACGCCCCAGATGAGGACGCGATCGCCCTTCGCGATCCCCGACTCGGCGAGGTAGCGCGCGGCGCGCGGCACGAGGTCGGCGAGGTCGCGGTAGGTCCACGTCCGCGTGCGGAAGCCGGGCTTGATGACGAAGGCGGCCTTGTCGGGGAACCGCTCTGCCGACGCCGGAACGATGTCGTTGAGCGTCCTCATACCGTTGCCCCCTCGCGCTCCGCAAGACCGCGGAGCGCCTCGCCGCCTCCCTCGCGCCAGGTCGGATAGTGCGCGAAGCAGATCGTCCTGACATCCAGCGCCGCGAGCCGGCCGATGGAGCGCCGCGCGAGCGCCATGTCCTCGCTGAAGACCAGGCTCGGCAGCGACAGCGCCCCGCGGATCACCTGGAGGACGTCGCCGACGATGAGGATCCCGTGCGCGCGCGCGTACAGGCACACGCTGCCCGGCGTGTGTCCCGGCGTGTGGACGACCTCGAGCCCGCCGAGCCCCGGGAGCACGGTGTCGTCCGCGAGCGGCTTCGCGTCCTCGGGGCCGCGCGTGACCGCCGCGACGAATGCCCACGGCCGCAGGTGTCGGAGCGCTCCCTTCCGCTCCCGCGGAGGCCCGCGTCGATGAGCGTGATCTCGTCCTCGACGACGAGGAACGCCTTCGACCCGAGCAGCCGGACCGATCTGAGCCCCGGAACGATCTCCAAGTACCCTCCAAGTACGTTTCGGAAGTCGCTGATCGAGTAGTGCCTGGATTTTGATCCGCTTCCTTGCTACAGCGCGGCCGCTCTCCACAGCAGATTGATGACGCTGGCGATCAGCAGCGCGACGACCACACGTCGGAATGTCTCGGGGCTGATGCGCCCGCGGAGCTCGATGCCGGCGATCAGACCGGCGAGATTGGGGACGAGCCCGGCGATGCCGAGCGCGACGAGCTCCGGCGTGAGCAGGTCGAACGCGACGAAGCCGCCGATCTGGACGATCGAGTTCAGCTGGAAGAGCGCCGCGAGCACGACGACGAACTCCTTCGCCGCGAGCTTCCGCGCGTGGAAGTACGAGCCGACCAGCGGGCTCGCGATGGAGGTCGATCCCTGCAGCAGTCCGCCGACGAACCCGACCACCGGCGCGGCGACCTTCACGCGCCGCGCGTCGGGATCGTCCCCGAGCAGCCGGTCGCCTCGCAGGAGGAACACGATCACGAGCGCGGAGATGAGCACTGCGAACGCGCGCTGATCGAGCTGGGCGAGGAGCTGCACGCCGAAGAACGTTCCGATGGCGCCGAGCACGAGCATCGGGACGATCTCGCGGATCACGCGCGGAACGACCCTCCAGCCGGTGACCAGGAGCAGCGTGTTCGAGACGAGGATGGGGATGCTCACGATCACGACCGCCGCGCGCGGTCCGAACACGCCGGCGAGGATCGGCGTGGCGATGAGCGGCAGGCCGAAGCCGCCGAACCCCTTGGAGAAGCCGGCGACCGCGAGGCCGCCGGTGACGATCAGGAGGTCGAGCGCGCTGATGGTGCGGCCTCGAGCAGGGTCGCCCAGTCGACGAGGTGGAGCCGCTCGCTCGGGATGAGGCCGCGGCCGACCTTCGCCACGTCGCGGTCGCCCACGCGGACGATGTCCGCCGTGTGGTCGAACGCGGTCCCGTGCACGAGCGCCGATCCGACGCCGTACACGTCGACGGGCACGCCGAGCTCCTCGAAGCGGCGGATCTTCGCCGCGTCGAAGCCGCCCGAGGCGACGATGCGCACGTGCTGGTATCCGTTGGCGTCGAGCGCCGAGCGCAGCAGCTCGACGAGGCGCGGCGTCACGCCGCGGACGTCGCCACGGTCCGTGCGGCCCTGCCGCTCCGCGAGCTCGCGCACGATGGCGAGGTCGACCATCGACTCGCTCGTGTCGACGCGCACGCCCCAGAGGCGGCCCCCGAGCGCGTGCGCGACGCCGAGCGACGTGTTGACGACGTCGTTCTGGAAGTCAACGAGCGCCGTGACGTTCACGTGTCCCTCCGGCGTGCCCGGCCCCGTCATGTGCCCGAGCGGCTCTGGAGAGCGGTTGATGTGCTCGTCGAACTTCAGCGTCGCGATCGTCGTGTCGCCGCCGTACACGGCGATGAGCGCGTGCGGGATCGTGCCGAGCCCCTTCGAGCCCCACCACTCGCCTTGCTCATCGGTCGAGACGCCCATGGCGCCGCCGATGTATGCGGCGTAGCCCGAGCCGGCCTGCGCCTCCTGCGCCTGGTGGCGCGCGCCGAACATGATCACGGGCTTGCCGCGCGCCGCGGCCACGACGTCGCGCGTGTTCGTCGCGATCTTCGTTCCCTCAGTGAGCGCGCCGAGGTACAGCGTCTCGAGGTGGGCCAAGGCGGCGTACTCGCCCTCGATGCGCATGACCGGCTCATATGGATCGGCCGTCTCGCCGTCGTAGAGCGACGCGACGGCGATCTCCTCCCACGCGGGCTCCCACAGCGACGCGAGCTCGCGCGCGATCTCGAAGACCTCGCGCGCCGTCGGCTCGTACCGCTCCCAGTCGAGCCCGGGGAGCGCGAGCCAGACGTCGTAGAGACGGTGCTCCGCGTCGAGGTAGCGCTCGAAGAGGCGCTGCGCGCGCACACGATCGCGGTAGCGCCCCGCGCCGACGTGCAGGAGCGCGAGCGTCTGGTCGGTCCCGACGATCACGGCCCCCGAATGCTTCTGGAAGATCTGCATGGTCACGCGGTCGCGACGCTCGTCCTTCTCGAGGACGTACTTCGTCCGGCCGAAGTAGATGTCGCTCTTGTAACCCGAGCGGATCTTCTCGATCGGGAGCCGGAAGACGTGCGGCCGCAGGCGCTGCGTGACGATCATGTCGCTAGAACATCGCCTGCAGCATGCCGCCGTCCACCTGCAGCGACACGCCGGTGATGTACGAGGCTCGCTCGGACGCGAGGAAGACGACCGCCGCGGCGAACTCCTTCGGGTCGCCGTAGCGGCCGAGCGGGATGATCGTCGACTCGTACTCGCGGCGGATGTCGTCGCTCGACTTGCCCGTCCGCTTCGCCGTGTCCGTGTCGAGCTGGATGATCCGCTCGGTCGCGATCCGGCCAGGCTGCACCGCGTTCACGCGGATCCCGTCCTTTGCCAGGTCCTTCGAGAGCGTCTTCAGCATCCCGTGCACCGCCGCGCGCAGCGAGTTCGAGAGGATGAGGTTGAGGTACTGCGTCGGCTGGCGGACCGACGTCGACGTCGAGAAGACGATGTTGCCCTTCGTCTTGCGCAGCTCGGGCAGCGCCTGCTTCGTCATCCGGACCGCCGACATCAGCGTGAGCTGGTAGGTCTTGTCCCAGGCGGCTTCGTCGAGCTCCTCGAACCGCCCGGGCGGCGGGCCGCCCGCGTTCACGACGAGCACGTCCATGCGGCCGAACGTCTCGAGGCCGGTCCTGATGAAGCGGTCGCAGTCCTCCTTCTTCGAGAGGTCCGCCGTCACCGGGAGGGTCTCGCCCTTCGTGGCCGTCGCGATCTCGCGCGCCGCGGTCCCGATGGCTGCCTCGTCGCGGCTGCACATGACCACCTTCGCGCCCTCGTGCGAGAACTCCTCCGCGATCGCGCGCCCGAGCCCCTTGCTCGCCGCGGCGACGAACACCACCTTGCCCTTCAGGCCGAGATCCATCTCGTTCCTCCTCTTGGTCCACGAGGAGGGTAGCGGTCGCGCGAGCCGATCAGCGCGAGGGAACGTCATCCGCCCGAGCGCTCGTCAGACCGACGCGATCCCCAGGGCCGCCGCGACGATGAGGATCGCCGCCATCACGAGGCGATAGGGGATGAACCAGTTCAGCGAGTTCGTGCGCAGGAAGCGGACCATGAACGCGACCGCGGCCAGGCCCGCGAGGAACGAGACGACGAACCCGACGATCGCGATCTCGGGCTGCGCGAACAAGCCGGTCGCCTTCCGCGCGTCGAGCAGCGTCTTCGCGCCGGCCCCCGCGATGACCGGCGTCGCGAGGAGGAACGAGAAGCGCGTCGCGTCTCCGCGCGCGATGCCCGCGAGGAGCCCGGCCGAGATCGTGATGCCGGAGCGCGAGATGCCCGGGATGAGCGCGATCGCCTGCGCCGTCCCCATGAGCAGCGCGTCGGCCCAGCCGATACGGTCGAGCGTCCGGCGCTGCGACGCGACACGCTCGGCGACGTAGAACACGAGCGAGCCGACGACGAGCGCCGCGGCGATGAAGCGGATGTCGCGGAGCTCGCGCTCGACGACCGACTGGAAGAGCGCGCCGATGACGGCGGCCGGGATCGTGCCCGCGACGATGAGCGCTGGCATCCGCCACCGCCCCGCGACGACGTCGCGCGCGAGCTCGATCCACGTCGAGGCGAAGTAGAGGAGCACCGCGAGCGCCGTCCCGAGATGGACCGCGACGTCGAACGTCAGCCCGAACCGGTCCGGATCGAGCTTGAACAGCTTCTCGGCCGCGACGAGGTGCGCCGTCGAGCTGATGGGCAGGAATTCCGTGAGGCCCTGGACGAGGCCGAGCAGCGCCGCGACGAGGACGTCGCTCACGAGCGCGCGGCGCGCAGGGCGTCGTGCGCCTCTTCCTCGTGGGGCAGCGCGCCCTCGAGCGCGTTCGCCCACGCGCGTCGCTGCCCGCCTTCGACGAAGCGCAGGGCCACCGCCGGATCGAAGGCGCCGACGCCGACCTTCTCCGCGGCATCGGCGACCTTGCCGTAGGCCTCGGCCGCGCGTAGCAGCTCGCCGCCCCCGCGGGATGGCAGCGCATCGCGCACGGACCTGAGGAAACGCGCGGCGGCGCGGCGCTTGTCGTGGAGGATCGTCCGCATCGTGTGATCCGCGAACGCGGCGGTCCCGCCGTGCTTCGGGTCCGTCCAGCGCGCTTCGTCGCGCAGCGCGCCGAGCCACGCGCGCAGCGCCGCGTCGCTCGCGGCGGCCGACGAGACCGCGACGTCGAGCGCGCCGCGCACGACGGCCGCGCGGTCCGGCCGCGGTCCGCGCTCGATGAAGGCGAGCGCGCCGTTCTCGGGTCCGGTGAACGCGTCCCAGCCGACGGTCGGCGCCTCGTCGCTCGGGTCGAAGTACGTGCGGACGTACAGCTTCGGCACGGCGTCGTCGTAGCCGACGACGAGGCCGTACTCGGGCGGCCCGATCGCGCCGCGGACGAGCGGCGGGAGCTTCGCCTCGATCGCGGCCTTCACTTGATCGAGGACGAGCTCGCGCATCTCGTCGTCGAACGGCGGGTCGACGCGGTCGGTCCGGACACCGGCCGCCGCGGCGGCGCGCTCGAGCGTCGCGTCGTCGAGCGGCGAGGCCGCGAGCGGATCCCATCCTCTATCGTCGATCGTCGTCGTGAAGGCGGCGCCGCTCGCGCCCATGAGCAGGTCGTACTCGGTCCCCGTGGAGAGGGCCATGCACGCGAGCAGGCTGCACTCCTGACCCGAGCCCGCGCGCAGGCGCGGGACGGGCAGCGTCCGTTTCAGTCCGCGGGCCCCGGGAACGCGTGCTTCAGGAGCGTGATCGCTTGGAGCGTCACCCACTTGCTCGCGTCGATGCGCGACGGCATGCGGTCGGCGTACGGCGCGCGGCCGCCCCACCGGCCGCGCTCGTCCTGGCGCGCGAGGAGCCAGGCGATCGACGACTGCGCACGCGCGTCGTCGAGCGCGTCCGCGGCGTCGAGCGCACGAAGCACGAACAGCAGGTCGGCCTGGTAGAAGAGGGGGAAGCTCAGCTGCCGCCAGAGGTAGCTCGTCGTCGTCGCGGTCGGGTAGTCGCCCTTGTCGGGGCGGTAGCTGAGGAGGAACTCGACGCCGCGCCGCATCGCCCGCTCGACCTCGCGCGTCCGCGCCGACTCCGGCAGCGCGGCGAGCCCCCACACGAGGCGCGCGTAGCCCCACGCGCACGGCTGCTCGCCGTTGATCCAGCACGCGGAGTCGAACTTCTTCGCGTCGCGCACGAGCCGCTGCACGAGCGGCTCGAGCCGCGCGTCCGTGCCGTAGCCCGCGGCCGACACGTACCGCACGACGTTCCCGCTGAAGCACGACGCGCCGTGGTCGCGGTCGAGGACCCAGCGCATGCCGCCCTTCTCGGGCGACGCGAGATCCTCGAGGATCTTGCGCGCGCCGCGGCGCACGCGCGCGTCCGACCCGTCCACGCCGTACTCCGTCAGCAGGAGCATCGACCAGTGCGGCCCGGTGTACTTCGGCGCGTACACGCCGCCGCCGTTCCAGCTGCCCTCCGCGTTCTGCCGTCGGAGGATCGTCGAGATCGGCGGCGACGCGAGCGCGCGGCCCTGCGCCTCGCGCAGCTCGGCGTCGCGCGGCGACCGGTCGAGGATCTGCCGCAGCGTCGCCGCGCGGACGGCGGGGTCGCGCTTCTCGAGCAGCCATGGCAGGGGGTCGCCGCGCAGGAGCGCGCGCCACGAGCTCACTTCGACGTGCCGCCGATCGAGATGTCGGTGATGAGCAGCGTCGGGCTGCCGATCCCGCTCGGGCCGAACGTGAGGTCGTTCCCGATCCCGGCCACGGACGCGAGGAGGTGCGTGAGGTTCCCCGCGATGGTGATGCCCTGCACCGGATACGCGCGCTCGCCCTTCTCGAGGAGGTCTCCGGCCGCGCCGAGCGAGAACTCGCCGGAGATCGGATCGATGGTGTGAAGGTTCAGCAGCGACGTGATCGCGAGCGCGCGCTCGGCGCGGCCCGCGAGGGCGCGCGGATCGTCGGTGCCCGCCGCGACCTGCAGGTTCGCCGACGCGATCTGCGCCGGTCCGCCGTACGACCCGCGCCGGGCGTTGCCCGTCGGGCGCGTCCCGCTCTTCGACGCGGTCTTCAGCGAGTGGAGGTAGCCGCTCAGCGTCCCGCGGTCGACGAGGACGCGGCGCCGCGTCGCGACGCCTTCGCCGTCGAACGGCGCGCTCCGCATGCCGCCCGCGAGGCGCGGGTCGTCGACGATCGTGACCGCGTCGCTCGCGACCTGCTGCCCGGTCTTGCCCGCGAAGAGGCTCTTGCCCTTGAGGACGTTCTCCGCGGAGAAGAGGGGCGCGATCGCGCCGAGCAGCGCCTGGCCCATCCAGGGATCGAGGAGGATCGCCATCTTCTGCGTCTCGAGCGATCGCGCGCCGAGCTTGCGCACCGCGAGCTCCGCGGACCGCCGCCCGACGGCCTCGGGGTCGACGCGGTCCGCGCGGCGCGCGGCCTCGCCGTGATAGCCGATCTGCCGCTCGCCGTCCTGCGTCGCGACAGCGGACGTGCCCGCTCCGTACGACGTCTCGCGGTAGGTGCCGCGCATGCCTGCGGTCGTCGCGAGGATCGTCGTCGCCTCGCTCCCGCTGTACGAGGTCTTCCGGAAGGTCGTGATCCGTGGGTCGTACGCGCGCGCGGCGCGCTCGACGCGCATCGCGACCTCGGCCTGCTCCGCGACGGGTCGCGCGTCGACGCCCTCGTCCTGGATGGCGAGGTCGGCCGGCGCCGGCGTCTCGGTCGCGATGCGCAGGTCCGGATCCGGCTCCGTGACGCGCGCCATCGCGCGCGCCGCCTCGACGCAGGCCGCGATGCCCGCGGACGTCAGATCGCTCGTGTAGCCGAAGCCGGGGCGCGCATCCTCGATCACGCGCACGCCCACGCCGCGCTCGCCACGCGTCGTCACGACCTCGACCTGCCCGTCCTTCACCTCGACGCTGACGCCGGTCGACTCGCGCAGGTACACCTCGCCCGTCCGCACGCCCGCGCGGCCGAGACCGTCGAGCGCCAGGTCCACGGCCTCGTCGTTCCCGAGCCGGCCGCTCACTGGACCGTGCCCCCGACGACGACGGACGGGATGCGGATCGTTGGCTGCGCGTCGGCCACGGGCGCGCCCTGGCCGTCCTTGCCGCACGTCCCCACCGACCAGCCGAGGTCCGAGCCGACCATGTCGATCTCGCTCATGAGCTTGGGTCCCTGCCCGACGAGCGTCGCGCCGCGCAGCGGCTCGGCCACCCTGCCGTCGCGGATCCGGTAGCACTCGCTGATCTCGAAGGCGAAGTTGCCGCTGACGACGTCGACCTGGCCGCCGCCCATCTTCTTCACGAGGATCCCATCTTTCACGGAGCGCACGATCTCGTCCGGATCGGACGTGCCGGGCGCGATCATCGTGTTCGTCATCCGGCAGATCGGGAGGTGTCGGAACGACTCGCGGCGCGCGTTGCCGCTGCGCTCGATCGCGAGCTTCGCGGCGTGCTTGCGGTCGGACATGTACGTGCGCAGGATCCCGCGCTCGATCAGGACCGTCCTATGGGTTCGGGTCCCTTCGTCGTCCATCGCCTGCGTGCCGCGCCGCCCGGCGACCGTGCCGTCGTCGAGGACCGTGATGAGCTCGCTCGCGACCTTCTGGCCGATGCGGCCCGAGTACACGGAGAGCCCCTTCAGGTTCAGGTCGGCCTCCAGCCCATGGCCGACGGACTCGTGGATGAGCGTGCCGCCGGCCTCGCTCGAGATGACGGCCATGAACGTGCCCGCCGGTGCGGGATCCGCGCCGACGTTGAGCGCGGCGCGGCGGGCGGCGGTCCGGGCGACCGCTTCGACCGCGTCGTCGGTCATGATCTCGAAGCCCTCGCTGCGCGCGAGCGACTCGAACCCCGTCTCGAGGACGTCGCCCTCCTTGGCCGCGCACTGCACCCGCAGCACGAGGTGGACGCGGACGTCGCTCCGGTGCAGGCCCTCGCTATTGGCGATGACGACGTCCTGAGCGCTCTCGGAATAGGTAGCGGTGACCTGGTGGATGCGGGGGTCGACCGCCCGCGCGACCGCGTCGATATGGCGCAAAAGGGCCGTTTTCCGCTCGACCGGGACGGAACGGGGGTCGATCCGCACCGTGGTCGGCCGGGGGAGCTCGTCGGGCCTTCCGGCGTCGGGCGCGGCGGCGCTGGCGCCTTCGCCGGCGACCCACGACGCGGCCCGGCCGGCGAGGGCGAGCACGTCGTCGCTGTCGGAAACGTTGCCGTTCGCGTAGGTCGTGCGATCGCCCGACGTGACGCGGATGCCCGCGCCCTGCTCGACGCCGGTGATCGCGTCCTCGATCTTCCCGTCGTCGAGGCGCAGCGTGAGGGCGTGCCGGCGCTCCCAGAACAGCTCGGCCCACTGGCCGCCGCGCGAGAGCGCGGTGCGCAGCGCCTGATCGGCGTTGCGCGCGGTGATCGTCGCCGGACGCGCGAGCGTGACGGTAGTGATGAACGCCCTCCCCTGGAACGAGGAGGTGGATGTTAGCCGCCGCCCTCCCCGACACAGGTAATGGTCGCGGATCGACCGCGCGGTCCATCGAACTCCGCGAGATACACGCCCTGCCACGTGCCGAGATCGAGCGATCCCGCGCGCACCGGGATCGTGACGGAGGCGCCGACGAGGACCGACTTGATGTGCCCGGGTGAGTTGCCTTCCGCATGCGCATGGCCCGCGTCGTCCGGCACGATGCGCGCGAGCGACGCGAGGAGATCGCGCTGCACGTCGGGGTCGGCGTTCTCGTTGACGAACACCCCGGCGGTCGTGTGCATGACCGCCACGGTGCAGATGCCCTCGCGGATCCCCGACTTGCGCACCGCGTCGGCCACGCGGTCGGTGATGTCGACGGTGTCGACCGCGCGCTTCGTCCGGACCTCGATGCGGTCGTGCGCGACGGTCACGGCCGGGCGGACGCGAGGGGCCGCCCGCTGCGCTCGGCGATGATCCGCGCGAGCAGGGGCGGCTCGGCGTTCCCGCCGCTCACGACGAGGACGGCCCGCTGGCCGGCGACGTTCACGCGGCCGCTGCGCACCGCCGCGAGGGGGGCCGCGCCGGAAGGCTCGACGAGCATCGACAGCCCGTCGAGGTGCTCGTAGGTGGCGTCGGCGAGGGCCTCCTCCGACACCGTCACGACGTCGTCCACGACGCTCCGCCCGAGATCGACGTTCAGCTGCTGCGTGCTCTTCGCGACGAGCTTGTCGGCGATGCTGTGCGGCCGATCGAGCTCGACCGGATGCCCCGCGCGGAGCGACCGCCCGAAGGCGTCGGCCCCCTCCGGCTCCACCCCGATGACGCGGACGTTCGGCAGGCGCGCCTTGACCGCGACCCCGATGCCGCAGATGAGGCCGCCGCCGCCGACGGCGACGATCACCGTATCGAATCCCTCGAGGTCCTCGAGCAGCTCGAGCCCGATCGTCCCCTGGCCGGCGACGATGAGCGGGTCCGCGTACGGGTGCACGAACGTCCGGCCCTCGTCGACCTCGATGCGGTGCGCGAGCGCGAGCGTGTCGTCGTACACGTCGCCCTCGAGCAGGACGGTCGCGCCGTACGAGCGGCACACGCGGACGATCGCGGGCGACACGGACGTCGGCATGACCACGGACGCGCTCACGCCGAGCGCCCACGCCGCGTAGGCGACGCCCTGCGCGTGGCTGCCCGCGGACGCCGCGACGACGCCGCGTCCGCGCGCGCGCTCGTCGAGCGACGCGATCTTGTTCAGTGCCCCGCGCACCTTGAACGTGCGCGTCGGCTTGAACGTCTCGATCTTCAGATGGATCTCGGCGCCGAGGTCCTGCGAGAGGAAGGGGGAGAGCTCGAGCGGCGCGCGCGGCAGATATCGATCGACGACGCGGCGCCCGGCCATCACGTCATCGATGCTCACGCCCGCCATCGCGCCGACGATACTGCGGTGATGATCACGCGCGCGGAGGCGCGCGCCGACGCGACGGCGCGCCTTCGCCCGTCGACCGATCCGCGCCACCCCACCGCCGCGCTCGACGCCGATCTGCTGCTCGCGCACGTCTGCGGCGTGACGAAGGAGGTGCTCTATGCGCATCTCGACGCGCCGATGACCGCGGACGAGCTCGCGCGCTATTCGGCGATGGTCGAGCGGCGTGCGGCCGGCGAGCCCGTCGCGTATCTCCGCGGGTACAAGGAGTTCTTCGGCCTCCGGTTCACCGTCGACCCGCGCGTGCTCATCCCGCGCCCGGAGACGGAGGTGCTGGTCGAGGCCGTCCTCGCGTTCGCGCGCGACACCGCACGCATGCGGATCGTCGACGTCGGCACCGGATCCGGCGCGATCGCGGTCGCGATCGCCGCGAGCGAGCCGCGCGCGCGGGTGATCGCGACCGACGTGTCCGGCGACGCGCTCGACGTCGCGCGCGCGAATGCCGCCGCGAACGGCCGCGGTCGAACATCTGACCGGAGAGCGGACATCGCTCGCCTTCGAGCCGCACGTCGCCGTCGTCAGTGGACCAAACGGGCTCGACGTCATCCGCCGCTGCATCGATCAGCTGCCGGGGACGCTCGCGGTGGGCGGGGCGGCGTTCTTCGAGTGCGACCCACCCCAAGTAGATACCGTGCAGGACTTGCTGCGGGATAGGATCCACGCCACGACGCGGGTGCTGCGGGACCTCACGGGATCGCCGCGCGTCGTGGAGGGCAGGCGGGGGTGAACGGCTCGCTCAGCACGGGCTTCCTGTGGCTCATCTCCGGCGTGCCCGGCTCGGGGAAGAGCACCGTCGCCGCCGCCCTCGCGGCGAAGTACCCGAAGAGCGCGCACCTCCCGATGGACGACCTGCGGCAGCTCGTGCGCAGCGGTCTCGCGAGCCCGCTCGATTGGAACGCGGAGACCGCGCTGCAGTTCGAGATCGCCCGCCGCAACGCCGCGCGCCTCGCGGCGGACTACGTCGCGAACGGATTCACCGTCGTCATCGACGACGTCGTGCGCGAGGGCGACATGCCGCAGTACCTCCCGCACCTCGGTGGCCTGATGCCGCGCAAGGTCCTGCTCAGCCCGTCGATCTTCGTCGTCCACCGGCGCAACTTGCAGCGCACCAACAAGTCGTTCGACACGAAGATCCTCGAGCCCGTCGCCACGCGCATGCACGGTCAGCTCCTCGCGGGATGTCCGCCCGAGGCGGGCTGGGTCGTCCTCGACACGAGCACGCAGTCGGTGAACGACACCGTGGACACGATCCTCAAGCGCTTCGAGCGCGTGGCGGTCTAGCGGCGCGCCCGCGCCGGTGTGCAGAGCGCCCTCAGGCCCTGGACCGCGGGCGGTCGCTGCGGCGATACTCCGACGCATCGTGTCGGAATTCGCGGCGACAGCGCATCGCGCGCTCCGTGACTGGCCCGCCGGCCGCGTGACGCCACGCCTCCGTCGAATGCTCATGCGGACCTTCCGGACGTCAGGGGCCATGTGCTCCTGTCACGTGGGAGAGGCCGCCTAGCGCAGCGTCGCGAGGAGCGCCTCTCCCTTCCCGTCCCGGCCTCGGATCACCGAGATCGAACGAAGGAAGAGGTACCGCCCGATGAATGCTCTTCGCGCATCCGCGATCCTGGTCCTGATCATCAGTGCGTGCGGTGGCGCCGCCGTGGCGCCTGGCGCGACCGCATCCGGTGCACCGGCCGCTGCCACGCAGGATCCTCCGCTCGCCGAGCTCCGCGTCGACTACGCGACCTATTCGCCGCCGTCGCTCGTCCTCCGCAAGCACGGCTGGGTCGAGGAGGCCTTCGCCGGTACGGCCGTGAAGTGGGTGTACTCCGCCGGATCGAGCAACGCGCTCAACTTCCTGCAGGGCAACGCCGTCGACTTCGGCTCGACCGCGGGATCCGCGGCGCTCCTTTCGCGCGCGAACGGGAACCCGATCAAAGCCGTCTACATCTACGAGCAGCCCGAGTGGACCGCGCTCGTGGTCGCGAAGGGATCCGCCGCGAACGACATCAAGGACCTCAAGGGGAAGAAGATCGCGGCGCAGAAGGGCACCGACCCGTACTTCTTCCTCCTGCGGACGCTGGATCGCGCGGGCATGAAGCAGGCCGACATCCAGTACGTGAACCTCCCGCACGCCGACGGCCGCACCGCCGTCGAGCGTGGCCAGGTCGACGCGTGGGCCGGCCTCGACCCGCACATGGCCGCGGCGGAGCTGCAGTCCGGCGCGCGCCTCATCTACCGCAACAAGGACTTCAACACGTATGGCTTCCTCAACGCGCGCGAGGAGTTCCTGAAGCGCTACCCGCAGGCGACGCGGAAGCTGATCGCGCTGTACGAGCGCGCGAAGCAGTGGATCGTCGAGAACCCCGACAAGGCCGCGGACATCCTCGCCGACGAGGCGAAGCTGCCGCTCGACGTCGCGAAGCGCGAGCTCGTCGAGCGCATGAGCTTCAAGGCGAGCGGGATCCCCGGCGAGGAGCACGCGGCGGTCCTGCGCGCGGTCATCCCGATCATCGCGGCCGAGCAGCTCGCGAACCCCGGCGCCGACGTCGAGAAGTCCGTGAAGGATCTCATCGACGGGTCCTACGCGAAGGCGGCCATCAAGTAGCCGGCTCGGAGATCGCCGTGGCACGCCCGGCGGCGCGCGCGCGGCGCCGCCTGCCATCGGCGCTGCCGCTCGTCCTGCCCGCTGCGATCGTCGCCCTCTGGTGGGGCTCGGTCGAGCTCGGGATCTTCGCCGTGTATCAGCTCCCGCCGCCGCCGGTGGTCCTCGAAGCCGCGATCGGCATGTGGCGACGCGGGCTCCTGCAGCTGGACGTGATCATGACCGTGACACGCGTCGCCGAGGGCTTCGCGATCGGCTCCGTCGTCGCGGTCCTCCTCGGGACGCTCACCGGGCTTGCGCGGCGCGGCGAGGAGGCCCTCGAGCCGACGCTGCAGGCGCTCCGCACCGTGCCGACCCTCGCGTGGGCGCCGCTCCTGCTCCTGTGGCTCGGCATCGACGAGCCGCCGAAGGTCGCGCTCGTCGCGATCGGCGCGTTCTTCCCGGCGTACGTGAACCTCGTCGCGGGCATCAAGGGCGTCGACCGCAAGCTCATCGAGGTCGCGCGCGTCTACAACTTGACCGATCTCGAGATCGCCCGGCGCGTCGTGCTGCCCGCGAGCCTGCCGGGCCTCCTCACGGGGCTACGCCTCGGCGCGACGCAGGCCTGGCTTTTCGTCGTGGTCGCCGAGTTCTTCGGCGCGGCGGCAGGCCTCGGCTTCCGCCTCACCGACAGCCAGCAGTCGACGCGCGTCGACCTCATGTTCGTCGCGATCGTCGTCCTCGCGATCCTCGGGAAGGTGACGGACTCGCTCATCCGCGCGGTCGAGCGACGCCTCCTCTCGTGGGAGGACACGCTCGGCCAGATGGGGATCCCATGAGCCAGCCGCTGACGGTCCGGCAGGTCCGCAAGCGCTACGGCGACACACCGGTGCTCGGCGGCGTCGACATCGACGTCGGCCCGAGCGAGATCGTCGCGATCGTCGGTCCCTCGGGCTGCGGGAAGAGCACGCTCCTCCGTCTCATCGCGGGTCTCGACACGCGCTTCAGCGGCGAGATCGAGGTGGCGGGGTCGCGCGTGTGCGGACCTGACCCGCGCATCGGCCTCGTGTTCCAGGAGCCGCGCCTGTTCCCGTGGCTGACCGTCGCGCGGAACGTCGCCTTCGGGCTGCGCGACCCCGACGCGGCGCACGCGCGCGAGGTGGTGCGCGACACGCTCGCCGTCGTCGGCCTCACCGAATTCGCGGACGCGCTGCCGAAGCAGCTCTCCGGCGGGATGGCCCAGCGCGCCGCGCTGGCGCGCGCGCT
>WNFV01004499.1_pt1 | contig 17263 bp, 18 predicted proteins | sample 5400101 | NCBI WGS metagenome assembly WNFV01 (sample SAMN13153361, study PRJNA577476) | soil metagenome | isolation source: 115 cm soil or saprolite under grassland replicate 1 | place: USA:California | collected 2016-06-15
CGAGTGCACGACGACGTCGGCCCCCAGCTCGAGTGGCCGCTGCAGGTACGGAGTCGCGAAGGTGTTGTCGACGACCACGAGCGCACCCGCGGCATGCGCGGCCTCGACCACGGCGCAGATGTCGATGATGTTGAGCAGCGGGTTCGTCGGCGTCTCGATCCAGACGATGCGTGTCCGCTCGTCGAGGTGCGCAGCGAGGTCCTCGTTGATCTCCGTCGCGCTCAGATAGTCGAACAGGTAGCCCTTCGGCCCGTAGACCTGGGAAAACATCCGGTAGACGCCGCCGTACACGTCGTTGACGCAGACGACCTTCTCGCCCGGGTTGACGAGGTGCATGAGCGTCGTCGTCGCGCCCAATCCCGACGAGAACGCGACACCGTGCGCCGCTGACTCGAGCGAGGCGAGCGCTACCTGCAACGCCGTCCGAGTCGGGTTTCCGACCCGCGAGTAGTCGTAGCCCTTGTGGACGCCGACCTCGTCCTGCACGTAGGTCGTGGTCTGGTAGATCGGGACGATCAAAGAGCCGGTAGCGGGGTCCGGCGCCTGCCCTTCGTGAATCGCACGGGTCTCGAAGTCCATGCCTCGATGCTACCGAGCTACATGGGCCCAAACGGCCACTGGCGGCGACCTTCGCCTTGCGGCAGCCTTCGCGCAGTGGAGCCGGAGCCTCTTCTCTATCGCACCAAGACCGTTGCAGTCCCTGGCGCACTGGCCGACATCGTGGTTGAGGTTCGGGCGATTCGGAGACTCCCTGAGGAGGACGATGGCGAAGAAGAAGAGGAGGAGGAGTAAGGCGGAGTGCGAGGCGTGGGACGCCCACGTCGACGAGACGATTCGAACGCTTCGCGAGCTCGTGGAGAAGGGCCGGGAGGAACTTCGCAAGAAGGAGGAGGCTGGCCAGGCGCGGAGGCAGTCAGCGCCAGGGTGAGGGCAGTCGCGGAAACGTCACCTCGTCAGCGCCGAGCCAGCCCGCAAGGTCGTCGATCGCGCGACGCACGCTTGGCCAAGCGTTCGCCGGGGCGTCCGGCTCGGCATACACGGTGTTGATCCGCAGCACGCCGGCCTTCCGGTCGAACAGCGGGTCGATCCGCCCGATCAGGCGGTCGCCGTGGAGGATCGGGAGGACGAAATAGCCGTACTCCCGCTTCCCCTTCGGCACGTAGATCTCGAGGCGATAGCGGAAGCCGAAGAGCTCCTCGGTGCGCTCGCGATTCGCGATCAGCTTGTCGAAGGGGGAGAGGAGGGTCGTTCGCGGTCGGAAGCGCTGCTCGAGCAGCTCGGCGTGCGCGAACCAGTCACTGGCGAGGCCCTGGACGTGCACCGGGACGGCCCGACCCTCGCGGACAAGCTCCTGCAGCGCCCGCTCCCAGCCGCGTGGCCGGTCGTAGAGGAGGAAGCCGAACTGAGAGATCCGAGCGATCCCCCGCCGTCGGAGCTGCGTCTCGAGCACCCGCCGCGGGAGCTCCGGCGGACTGAGCCGTGGCTGCGCAACCGGGAGGATCCGTTCTGCGAGGTCCCAGAGACGCTCGTTCTTGTCGCGGCCGGCGATCGCGATGCGGCCCTGCGCCCAGAGGAGCTCGAGCATGCGGCTGACGTTCTTTCCTTCGTTCCAGCCGCCCGATCGCCAGGATTGCACCGCGCGGTCCTCGAAGTCGCTCGTCCGGAGCGGCCCTCGGCGCCGCAGCGACGCGAGCACATGGCGGCGTAGCTCGGCGTTCGTCTCCATCCAGGTGCGGGCGTAGAGCGCCCACTTCTGGTCGCCGTTCGGGAAGTGCCGCATCCCCTCGCGGTGGATCGCGAAGTCCGACACTGGGTAGATGAAGGCTCGGTACTCGAAGAGCTCGCGGTCGATGTGGATCAGCCGCTCGAGCTCGGCGATGTCGTAGCGGCCGAGTCGGCTCCAGAGCTCGAGCTGCTCCGTACGGGCCACCGCGCTCGTCGGGTCGATCTGTAATCCGCCGAGCTCGCGCACGATCTCCAGCACCGTTCTCGGCCGCGTCGCGCTGTGCAGCTGCGCCAGCACCGCGAGCCGGCGTGCCCGGGAGATCGTCAGCGTCGGAGTCGCCACGGGCTCGATGATCGCAGCCCCGGTCTCCCAGGTGACGCCAAAACCCCGACGAGGGCACCCCTTTCGGGTGTCACAACTGCGAAGGCCCCGTCGATTAGTAGATCACCATGGATGGTGTAGAAGAACACACTCTCGAGACCGAAGAGACCACGGAGCCGAGCCGAGAGGAACGCGAAGTGCTTCGTTGGCGCTTCCGTCAGATCCGCAGCCTAGGGATGGGCCCTGTAGAGGCTCGCCTGCTGGCGGAGACGGGCGCCGACCTGGGACTGTTGCGCCGCCTCACGGCGAACGGCTGCCCGCCGGATCTCGCGGTCAAGATCGCTCTTTAAGCGTCCCGTGGACGTTAGAGCGCCGGCGTGCCCTGGTGGTGCGCGAGGTACTCGAGCAGGTCCGACCGCGTCAGCACGCCTACCGGTCTCCCCGCGGCGGCCACGACGACCGCGTTCATCCGGCCGGTGAGCGTCCCGAACACCTGATCGAGCGAGTCGGCCGAGTCGACGGTGGCGAGCGGCGGCTGCATCGCCGCCGCCACGTCCTCGTGGAGTGCGTCGGGGTTCTTGAACACCCGCTCGAGGAGGTCGCGGTCCTGGAGCGAGCCGATCACGTCGGCTAGCGAGCCGAGCTGACCGTCGCGCACGACCGGCAGCTGCGAGATGCCGTGCTCGTGCATCAGCTCGATCGCCTCGCCGACCTTCTGGTGGGCGCCGATCGTGACGAGATCCGGCACCTCCTCCTCGACGTGCTTCGCGCGCAGGACGTCCTCGACCGTCGGCAGGGGGACGCGCCGCTCGAGAAAGCCGTGCTCGAGCATCCAGTTGTCGTCGTAGAACTTCGACATGTAGGAGCGGCCGGAGTCGGGGAGCATCGTCAGGATCGTCGCCTCGGGGCCGAACCGGGCGGCGATCTGCAATGCAGCCCACACGGTGGTGCCCGACGAGCCGCCCGCCAGGATTCCCTCCTCGCGCGCGAGGCGCCTGGCGACGAGGAACGAGTCGCGGTCGGAGACGCGGACCCACTGGTCGACGACCGACTGGTCGAGCGTCCCCGGCCAGGTGTCCTTGCCGATCCCCTCGACGAGATACGGGTGGACGATGTGGCTCTCGTCGGACGTGAAGACCGAGCCTTCGGGGTCGGCGCCCACGATCAGCACGTCGGGGTTTCGCTCCTTGAAGTAGCGGCCGACGCCGGTGATCGTCCCGCCGGTGCCGACCGAGATGACGATCGCGTCGACCTCGCCGCCGGTTTGCTCCCAGATCTCAGGTCCGGTGACCCGGTAATGCGCGTCCGGATTGGCGAGGTTCGAGTACTGGTCGGGCTTGAAGCCGCCCGGGATCTCTTCGGCGAGGCGCGAGGAGACCGAATAGTACGACTCCGGCGAGTCGGGCTCGACCGCGGTCGGCGTGATCACGACCTCCGCGCCGTACGCGCGCAGCATCGAGATCTTCTCCTGGCTCATCTTGTCGGGCATGACGAAGATGCAGCGGTAGCCCTTGGTGGCGGCGGCGATCGCGAGCCCGACGCCGGTGTTGCCGGAGGTTGGCTCGACGATCGTCCCGCCCGGCTTGAGCTTGCCGTCCCGCTCGGCCGCCTCGATCATCGCGAGCCCGATCCGATCCTTCACCGAGCCGCCGGGATTGAGGAACTCGAGCTTCGCGAGCAGCTGGGGCGCGACCTCGCGCCCCATCCGGTCGAGCCGGACGATCGGCGTCCCACCGACGAGGTCCAGCGCCCTCGGGTATTCGCGCGCCATCGCGCCGGAAGCCTATCGCTGCTCTGCTCGCCGGCGCCCGTCTTCGACGAACGCTCGGTAGGGTCAAGGCTTCGTTTCGAAAGGAGTTCCAAGTACCGGACACGTCGGAAGAGGACAGCCGGCTCGGCGACCGAGTGGCTACGCGAGCTGCCAAAACGGGTCAGTGAGGCCGAGCGAGTCGAGGATCGCCTGGTTCTCTTCGCGGGTTCCCGGGCGCCAGTCTCGAGCGAGGCGGTTGCCCCACCATGCGTGCGCGAGGTCGCACATCGTGCCGGCGGTGATCGTGGCTCCCGGTTCGCGGCCTGCTAGCCACCGTTCGACGTGCTCCTCCGACCGGAAGAGGTTCATCGTGCTTCAGGTGAAGACGATGTCGTCCCACCACCTCGCGGCCGGGACGAGCAGGTGAACAACCTGCTCGTCGGGAACCGGCCGCCGGTCGCGGACGTCGATCTGGATCGGCTCGACGCAGTCCGGGCACGCGCATGAGATGTGACCGTCGGCGCCGAGCGCGGCAGGGATCCCGAACGCGTCCCAGGCGCAGTTCGCAAACCAGCTCCGCCCCGCCGCCTCGACCCGGTAGCCCGTCGGCACCGCCGAAAAGGGGTTCGCCATGCGGATCTTTGGCGCTCCGCGCTCGAGCACGAGCGCGTGCGCGTCGTGGAGGCGCCGGAGCACGGCCTCAGCTTCGTCGAGGGAGAGTTCGAGCTCGTCCGCGATCTCAGCGAGCCGCGGCGCGCGCCCGAGCTCGACGAAGCGCCAATAGATGCGGTTCCGCGCTAGAAGATCCTGCTCATCCATGAAACGAAAGTGGCGTCGGGGGGGTGCTCACTATTGCGCCTGGAAGGCTAACGGGCCCGCTCTATGGGCGGCTTGGCCCGGTAGCCGTTGCCCCGCTGCGAAGCCGGGCTCTGCCCGGCGGGAGCAAGCAAGGAGACAGGAGGGGTAAGGGAACCTGGGGTTCCCGAAAACAGTGACGAGGGAGCGAAGACTCCCTCGTACGCGGCAAGCTCAGTGCCGGAAGTGGCGGCGACCCGTGAAGACCATGGCGCCGTCGACGGCGTCGACCGCGGCCGCGACCTCGGCGTCGCGCTTCGAGCCGCCCGGCTGGACGATCACGCGCACGCCCGCCTCGAGCGCGAGCTCCGGGCCGTCCGGGAACGGGAAGAACGCGTCCGACGCGAGCACCGCCCCGTCGAGATCGTGCCCGTGCTCGCGCGCGCGGGCGAGCGCGATCCGAACTGCGTCGACCCGGCTTGGCTGGCCGCCCCCGATCCCGATCGTCTGCAGCCCTTTTGCGATCACGATCGCGTTCGACCAGACGTGCTTGCACACGCGCCACGCGAAGAGCAGGTCGCCCCACTGCTCCTCGGTCACGGAGCCGGCGACGACGTTCATCCCCTGCCGGTCGACGATGTCGAGATCGCGATCCTGCATGAGCAGGCCGCCGACGACCCGCTTGACGTCCTTCTCGCCGGCGACGATGGCGCGCCGCTCGCGGTCGAGGAGGATTCGCGTGTTGGGCTTCTCCGTCAGGACGTCCAGTGCCCCCTCGTCGTAGCCGGGCGCGAGCAGCACCTCGACGAACTGCGACGCCAGCCGCGCGGCGAGCTCCGAGCTGATCGGACGGTTCGCGGCGATCACGCCGCCGTAGGCCGAGAGCGGGTCGGCTGCGAGCGCCTTCTCGTAGGCCGCCTCGATCGTGGCCTCGACGGCTACGCCGCACGGATTCGCGTGCTTGACGATCACGCAGGCCGGCAGCGTGAACTCCCGGGCGAGCAGCTTCGCGCCGTTGAGGTCGTTCAGGTTGTTGAACGAGAGCTCGCGGCCGTGGAGTTGGTCGATCTGCGAGAGCAGATGCGTGCGAGCGCCGTCCTCGGAGTAGTACGCGGCTCGCTGGTGCGGGTTCTCGCCGTACGGAAGCTCGGCCGCCTTCGTGAACGTGAGCGCCAGCGTCTCGGGGAAGGGCTCCGCCTCGCCGAACCAGCGCGCGATCGACGCCTCGTAGCAGGCGGTCAGCGCGAACGCCTCGGCGGCAAGCTCGCGCCGCGTGTCGAGCGAGATGACTCCCGTGCGGCGCAGCTCGTCGAGCACGAGCATGTACTGGTCGGGACGGCAGATCGGCGCGACGTGCAGGAAGTTCTTCGCGGCGCCTCGGAGCATCGACGGGCCGCCGATGTCGATCATCTCGAGCGCCTCGGCCTCGCTGACGCCGCGCCGGCTCGCTACGGCGCCGAACGGATAGAGGTTGACGCAGACGATGTCGAACGGCTCGATCTCATGCTCGGCGAGCGCCGCGACGTCGTCCTCGAGCTCGCGCCGCGCCAGGATCCCCGCGTGAATCCGCGGGTGCAGCGTCTTGACGCGGCCTCCGAGCATCTCCGGGAACTCCGTGAGCGACTCGACTCGCTCGACCTCGAGCCCCAGCTCCTCGAGGAACGTCGCTGTGCCGCCGCTCGCCACGAGCCGCACGCCGAGCTCGTCGAGCCCGCGCGCGAGCTCGTCGAGCCCCGTCTTGTCGTAGACGGAGATCAGCGCACGCATCTCGCCTCCCCGGCCGGCCTACCCTCCGGGCCGGCGGAGCCGGCCTCGTGGCCCCCTGACGCCGCTGACGGCACGGGGCTCTCCGGGCCCGTACCAGGACGTACTGTGCTCTCCGGCCCCGCACCGCCAGCGGCGCCCCGGGAAGCCGAGACGAGCAGCTCTCTCACCACCTTCGGCAGCAGTCGATGCTCGACGGCCTGGACGCGAGCGCGCAAGGTCTCGACCGTGTCGTCGTCGTAGACGGGGACGCGCTCGGACGAGATCACCGGCCCGGTATCGACGCCCTCGTCGATGTAGTGCACGGTCGCAGCTGTCTCGCGCACGCCCGCTGCCAGCACGTCCTCGATCGGGTGCGCACCCGGGAACTCCGGGAGCGGGGCGGAGTGCGTATTGATGATCCGACCCGCGAAGCGGTCGAGAAAGGGCGCGCGCAGAAGCTGCATGTAGCCGGCGCAGACGGTCCAGCGGGCCCCGCGCTCCTCCAGCCAGTCAGCCATCGCAGCATCGCGGGCGTCGCGGCTCTCGTACTCGCTGAGCTCGAACACGGCCGTAGGGATCCCCGCGGCCTTCGCGCGCTCAAGCGCGCGCACGCCGGGCCTGTTCGAGGCGACCGCCACGATCGGAAGCCCCTCGTCGATGAGTGCCTGCAGGTTCGTCCCCTCGCCGGAGACCAGCACGCCGATCGCACCCTTCTGGCCGGCGTCCCCTTCCGGCCGGCGGAGCCCTTCGGGGTCGCCTGACGCCGCTGGCGGCACGGTGCTCTCCGGGCCCGTATTGCTCATACTGTTCCCTCCGGCCCCGCACCGCCAGCGGCGCCCCAGAAGTGCGCGAGTCTCACGCGCGCTCGATTCGCCCGATCACGAGCCCGTCGCCCGGATCGGGTATGACGGCGCAGTAGCCGATTCCCAGATTGAACACGCGGCGCAGCTCTTCCTCGGCGACATGACGTGCGAGCCAGTCGAAGACGGGCAGCCGCTCCCACGCGCCCCACTCGATCTGCGCCCGCAGCCCCGCCGGCACGACCCGCTCCAGGTTGCCGAGGATCCCGCCGCCGGTCACGTGCGCGAGCGCCCGCACGTCTGCTCGCCTGCGCAGCTCGCGCACCTCGTCGAGGTAGAGGCGCGTCGGCGCAAGCAGATCGGGCCCGTCGTAGTCCTCCGCCTCGAGCACTCGTCTCGCCAAGGTGAAGCCGTTTGCGTGGATCCCGTCCGAGGCGAGACCGACCACGACGTCACCTTCCTCGACTCGCGACCCGTCGATCAGCTGCTCGCGCTCGACGAGACCGACGCACGTGCCCGCGAAGTCGAGCTCGCCCTCGAGGTAGATGCCCGGAAGCTCGGCCGTCTCGCCCCCGATCAGAGCGCAGCCGGCTGCGCGGCACACTTCCGCGGCGCCGTCGACGAGCTCGGCGACCTGCTCGAGGTCGATCACGTTCGCGGCGACGTAGTCGAGGAAGAAGAGCGGGTCGGCGCCGGTCGTCAGAACGTCGTTGATGCAGTGCGCCGCGAGGTCGGCGCCGGCGGCGTCCAGGCGCCCGCGCGCCCGGGCGAGGATCAACTTCGTGCCGACGCTGTCGGTCGAGGCCGCGAGCAGCCGCCGGTCGTCGAGCGCGAAGAGTCCGGCGAAGCCGCCGAAGCTCCCGATCGCCCCGGGCGTGCGCGTCGTCTCGACGGCCGCGCGAAGCCGCGCCACGACGGCGCCGGCAACGTCGAGCGAGACGCCCGCGTCGGCGTAGGTGTTCCCCTCCGGTCCCACGTCGGCGAGTGTAGACCGGCCGCTAGACGAGGCGCTCGGCCTCGAGCTCCGGCCGCCCGCGAGGGCCGCCGCCGACGAAGCGCACCGTCGTCCACCCGATCGTTACGCTCCCGATCGACGCCTCGAGACCGAGCACGCCGGCCAGGGCGCGCGCCTTGGCCGCCGGGTCCTCGGCCCGAAGCTGGAGCTCGAGGATCCGCAACTCCTCACGGTTTGAAAGCAGGTCTTCGATCCACTCGCGCGGCGGGTGGATCTCGAGCCGGAACGCCGAGCCCAGGGAGACGAACGTGCGCCGGCCGTCGCGCTCCTGGATCCGCAGGTTCTGCTCCGTCGCGCGGTCGAGCACGGCGTCGAAGCTGTCGATGTCGAGGACGACGCCCAGGTGATCGATCCGCGGCATCCGCCACGTCCCGGGCTGGATGACGACGTTGACGGCGCCGCGCTGGAGCTCGGTCAGCCGCGGCTCGAAGCCGATGCGGTCGAGGTCCTCCCACGAGATCCCCGACTCGAACGTCGCCGGCTCGCTGCCGAGCTGTCCGTACCGCGCTACCAGCCCGAAGCCGAGCTTGCCGAGGTAGCGCTGCTCGACGCGCCGCAGCTCGCTCGTGACGAGGTGGTAGTGGAAGACGTGCACATGCGGAGTATCAGGGCTTGACGACCAGACGTGCCAGTCGAGCCTTCCCGTCTCCGGCGATGGAGACGTCGGCGTAGAGGTTGCGCGAGCGAATCGCCCGCTCGTAGTCGATCGCCTTGCCCTCCTCGACGTAGAACGTCTCGATCCCGTAGCGGATCCGCGCCCGCTGCTCGAGCTGCCCGCCGTACTCGACGGTGCCGCGGATGAAGCGCCCTCGCGCCGGGTGGTGTCGCATGGCCCAGTGATCGCTCCAGGTGGACGCCGGGCCGTCGAGCGAGACGTAGACCGTGTCGCCCGGCTCGACTGACTCCGACGCGGGCAGCGACGAGATTCCGTAGCTGAGTGCGACGTACTCGCCCCGGAAGAGGTCGTGCGGATCGACCGGGACGACGGGGATCAAGACGTGTTGGCCGCGACGCAGCTGGAGCTCGCCCCAACCTGCCAGCCCGAGCGGCAGCAGGCCGAGTACGGCGACGACGACGAGGAACGCTCGGTTGCGCATCAGGCAGTGCCCCCACGACGCCGTTCGAGGAGAGCCCCGAGGGCGAGGACGGCGCCTCCGACGGCGACGAAGACGAGCGACCGGGGCAGCATCGGCCAACCCGGGTCGACGAAGCGCGCGACGAGCTGCAGCGCGGCGAAGGCAAACGCGGCCTGCGCCAGCCAGAGCTCGTCGTTGAAGTAGGCGACGAGAATCGCGCCGAGTGTCAGCACGAGGAGCAGTGCGGCGAAGAAGAGCGGATGGCCGGCGTCGACTCCCGTTTGGTACTCGCCGGCGTTCGGGCGCTCGGCGGCGAAAAGGGTCAACGCGACCAGGCCGGTGGCGCCAGCGACGACGGCGCCCTGGAGGACGTCGGTCCTCCGCGGCGGCAGCACCGCGAGTGCCGCTGCACCGGCGGACGCGCAAAGCGCGAGCACGATCAAGAGCGTGCGGATGCCCCCCTCGGGCCGTTCGTTGAGGTACACCGCCTCGCGGAACGAGAAGACGAGCAGCGCCACCGCTGCAACGCCGAAGCCGATCGCGCGGAGCGGCCGCGCGAACCCGAGCGGCGCGAGCCACGGCTGCGTCCGCGTCCCGACGGCGTACAGGGCGAGGCCGTAGAGGGCGAGCGCGCCGGGGATGTACTTGTAGCTCCCGTACTCGGGGCCGAGGGTGACGAGCTCGTGGACGATCCAGCCTCCGAACGCGAGCGTGGCGAGCGTCGCGAGCGGCGCGGAGCGGACGAAGAGCCCGACGGCCGCCGCGCCGAGCGTCCAGAGGAGCCAGGCCAGCGGATCGTGCGTGTCGACGTGGTACATCTGCCCGACGAGGAACAGGCTCGCGCCGAAGAGGATCGAGCCGACGAGCAGGAGCGCGTGGCCGACGGCAGGTAGGCTCGCACGAACTTCGCGCAGCCACCAGCCGAGCGCGTGGAAGCCGACGACGCCACTCACGAGCACGAGCAGGCGTACGAGGCGCGGGATCTCGCCCCAGTTCGCAGCGAAGAAGAGGATGACGCCTGCGCCGAAGGTCACGCCGCCGACGATCGCGAGTCCGCGGGCGATCCGGTGCCGTCGCTCGGCGGTCGCGTCGGCCTCGTCGCGGGCCCGTAGCGCCGGAATCTGCTCGGCGGTGATCAGCCCGTCTCGCGCCCAGGCCTCGAAGCCGCGCGAGCGGCTCGTGACGAGCACGGCCGCGGTGCCGCCTGTGGCCAGGCCGGCGCCGAGCACCAGGAGGAGCAATCCGACCTCGACGATTCCCATGTCCGGGTCGTAGCAGCGAGCCGCGCCGCTGACCATCACCCTTCCTACGAGCGGTCGGGTTTCTCCGACGACCGGCGACCCCAACACATACACACCCCTACACATGTGTAGGGGTGTGTATGCACACTGGCCCTTGTGGTCGCGCACGCGTCATGGCTGAGCTGGTCGGCGAATCCGCTGCAGCTCGCACCGATCGCCGTGGTGGCGTTCTTTTACTGGCGCCGCTCCCGGCGCCTCGCTCGCCGCGGCCAGCCGGTGCCGGCATGGCGTCAATGGCTCTTCGGGCTCGGCCTGGGCCTCGTCGTCGTCGCGGTCGCTTCGCCGGTCGACGCGCTCGGCGAGGACGACTTCTTCTTCGCGCACATGCTCCAGCACGTGCTGTTGGGGGACCTGGCGCCGCTGGCATTCGTGGCCGGATTGACGGGGCCGGTCCTCCGCCCGATGCTCGCTGTCCCCGTCGTCGACCGGCTGCGCGTGCTCGCCCATCCGCTCGTCGCGCTGCCGCTCTGGGCCGTCAACCTCTACGCCTGGCACCTGCCGTTCGCCTACCAGGGAGCGCTGCACCATGACTCGGTGCACGCCCTGCAGCATCTCCTCTTCTTCACCTGCGGCGCCTTGATGTGGGCGCCGGTGCTCGAGGTGCTCCCCGCGCCAACCTGGTTCGGCACCGGCGCGAAGATGGGCTACATCGTCGTCGTCAGGCTGATCGAGACCGTGCTCGGCAACGTCTTCCTCTGGGCGGGCACGGTCTTCTACCCCTTCTATGAGCACGACGCCGAGCGGTGGGGCATCTCGCCGCTGGCCGACCAGGGGATAGCGGGCTCGGTGATGATGATCGAAGGCTCGTTCGTGACGCTGATCGCGCTCGCGTGGCTCTTCCTGCGGCTTGCGCAGGAGGGCGAGCTCCGGCAGGAGCTGCTCGAACGCGGCCTCGACCCGCGCGCCGTCAAGCGGGCCGTTCGCTACGGCCGCGCCGACGGGCTCGCCGCCGGCGAGGAATTGGCCCGCCCACGCTGAAAGGTTGTGTCCGGTGCGCTCAACGGGCGTTCACCACGTGGATCTGGTCGTCTCGTCGATCGAGCGCAGCCTGCCGTTCTACCGCGATCTGCTCGGCCCGCTCGGATGGCACCGCATCAGTGAGGTCGAGGGCGAGCGGGGAGAGACGATCTGGTACTTCGGCGGGCCCGGATCCGGGATCGGGCTCCGCGAGGCCCAGAGCAAGCGCGACGAGCCGGTCGATCGCTACGAGCCCGGTCTGCACCACCTCTGCTTCGAGGCGCGCTCGCGGGCGGTGGTCGACGAGCGCGCGCGCTGGCTGCGCGATCAAGGCATGACGATCGAGAGCGGCCCCGAGGAGTACGGCTACCAGCTCGGGTACTACGCCGTCTTCTTCTACGACCCCGACGGCATCAAGCTCGAGATCGTCCACGTCCCGGGCCAGGCGGCCTAGACGATTGATTTCTAGCTGACGTGCCCGTGGGCAGGGCATGCACCAAGCAGCGTGGTCGACTCGAACGGTGGCAAGGCTGGATTGCCTTGGCGCCGTTCGAGGCGACCGCGATGCGCAGCGTGAAGGCCCCATCCGCGGGTGCGTCAGTTAGGAATCAGTTGTCTAGCCTCGGCGACGCCCATCTCCCATACTGTGCGCTTCGCGCGTCCAGGAAAGGAGAGGGAGATGGATCAGGAGGAGCAGCCGACTCAGCAGTCCGTCCCGCCGGTGGAGCCCCCGCAGCCGCCTTCGCCGCCGGGCCACACGATCAGCGTGAACCTGCCGCAAGCCCGGATGCCGGTTCCGGGAAACGCCGAATGGTTGCTCTGGCTCGTCGTGGAGATCGCCTTCGCGATCATCTGGATCGTGAGCGACGACTTCGACGCCGGCGGGTTCGTGGCGGCCACGACGGCGTTGACGGCCGCTTACCTGCTCAGCCGAGGGATCGCGAAGGCCAGCCGCGTCCTCGAGCACTAGCCGCCCGAATAGCGCCCTGGCTATTCCGGCCATGTCCGGGGTCTGGCACCTGCTCTCGCTCCGGGTGACCTCGAAGCGCCAGGAAATGGCTTGATCAAGCCGTAAACGGCCTGAGCGACGACGCCTTCCGCCAACTCAGGTGCCAGACCCCGGACATGGCTTGAAAAGGCAATGGCGCTGCGGACGGCGCGGGACTACGAGCGAGCCGGCTCGAAGCGGAGCTTCGCCAGCGCTTTGCTGTCCGGGATCCGCGTCGGATAGCGGCCCGTGAGGCACGCGCGGCAAAGTGCGTTCTCGGGCCGCCTCGTCGCTTCCGTCAGCCCCTCGAGCGAGATGTAGGCGAGCGACGTGGCCCCGATCTGCTCGCGCACCTCCTCGACGGTGTGGCGGGCCGCGATCAGCTCGTCCTCGGAGCCGAAGTCGATGCCGTAGAAGCAAGGGCCGATCACCGGCGGCGAGGAGACCCGCACGTGCACCTCTGCGGCGCCGGCCTCGAACAGCATCTGCACGATCTGCCTTGTCGTGTTGCCGCGCACGATCGAGTCGTCGACGACGACCACGCGCTTGCCGGCGACCTCGTCCAGCGGGTTGAACTTGAGGCGGATCCCCTGCTGGCGTAACGCCTGGTCGGGCTGGATGAACGTGCGGCCGACGTAGCGGTTCTTGATCAGGCCTTCGCTGTAGGGGATGCCGCTGGCGCGTGCGAAGCCGATCGCGGCCGGCGTGCCCGAGTCGGGGATCGGCAGGACGAGATCGGCCTCGACGGGCGACTCGGCGGCGAGCCGTTCTCCCATTCGCAGTCGCGCGCCGTGCACCTCGCTACCGTCGAGGCGCGAGTCGGGCCGCGCCAGATAGAAGAACTCGAAGATGCAGAGCGACCCGCGCTCGGCAGCTGGAACGGCCTGGACGACGCGGCAGCCCTCGTCGTCGACGATCGCGAGCTCGCCCGGCTCGAGGTAGCGGTCGAGCTCGGCGCCGACGATGTCGAGCGCGCAGGTCTCGGAGGCTGCGACCCAGTCGTCCTCGATGCGGCCGAGGCAGAGCGGCCGGAAGCCGTGCGGGTCGCGGAATGCGACGAGCTTGCGCTCGGAGAGCGCGACGACGGAGTAGGCGCCCTCGAGCCTCGCCATCGCGCTCGTGACCGCGTCTTCCAGCGGCGCGGGGTCGTCCGCGATCAGCGCCGCGATCAGCTCGCTGTCGGAAGACGTCCGCGTGCGCGCGCCGACCGCCGCGAGCTCCCCGCGCAGCGCGTCGGCGTTGACGAGGTTGCCGTTGTGGCCGAGCGCGACCGTTCGCGCCTGCCCGTGGTGGAGCAGCGGCTGCGCGTTCGCCCACCGCGACGAGCCCGTCGTCGAGTAGCGCGTGTGCCCGATCGCGACGTCGCCGAGCAGTCCGCTGAGGTTCTGCTCCGTGAAGACCTGCGTTACGAGGCCCATGTCGCGCAGCACTGTGAGCCGGCCCTCGTCGCACACTGCGATGCCCGCCGACTCCTGACCGCGATGCTGGAGCGCGTGCAGGCCGAAATAGGTCAGACGGGCGACGTCACGTCTCGGCGCCCGGACTCCGAAGATGCCGCACATCAGTGATCCACTTAGGTGTAGGCCTCCACGAGCTCCGTCAGTGAAACGCCGAGGATAGAGTCGCCTCCGGCCGTTCCGATCCGCGGCCAGGGCAACTGCTCGGCCACCTCGGGTACGCACGCGACGACAGCCTGGCCGCCGCTCTCGCCGAACAGCGCGACCGGATCGTCCGGCAGCTCGAGCTCGGCGCCGAGCCCGCTCCAGATCGCCGCCTGCGCGAGCGCGACCGCGAGGCCACCGCGCCCGGCGTCGTGGGTCAGCGTCAGCTGTGGCGCTGTTTGCCACAGGAAGCGGATCAACGCGGCCTCAGCCTCGAGGTCGAGCTCCGGGGCGCGACCGTGTGACGTGTCGTAGAGCGCCTGGTACTCCGAGCCGTCGATCACGACCGTCCCCGCGGAGGCGAGCAGGATCGCGTCGCCCTCGCGCCAGCCGCGCGGAACCTGCCGCACGTCCGGCACGAGCCCGACGCACCCGACCACCGGCGTCGGGTGGATCGGGCGGCCCTCCGTCTCGTTGTAGAGCGAGACGTTGCCCGAGACGATCGGGATCCCGAGCGCACGGCACGCGTCGGCCATCCCGTCGATCGCCTCGGCCAGCTCCCAGGCGCGCTCGGGCTTCTCCGGGTTGCCGAAGTTGAGGCAATCCGTGAGCGCGAGCGGCTCGCCCCCGGCACAGGCGACGTTTCGCGCCGCCTCGAGCACCGCCAGGACGCCGGCCGCGCGCGGATCGAGCCCTGCCACGCGGCCGGGGCCGTCGAGCGAGACGGCAATCCCGCGGTACGACGGCCGCAGCCGCAGCACGGCTGCGTCGAGCCCCGGTCGCCGAACCGTTCGTGACCCGACGAGGTGGTCGTAGCGACGGTAGACCCAGGCGCGCGAGCGGACGTTCTTCGACGCGAGCAGCTCGAGCAGCGCCTCGCGCGTCGCCGGTCCCGCAGGAGCGGCAGCCGGCGCCTGCGGCTCACGGGCCCGCAGCTCGAGCTCGTAGCGCGGACACTCGTCCGTCAAGAGGGCGGCGGGGATGTCGCCCACCACCTCGCCGCCGAAGAACGCGCGGAGGTGCCCGCTGTCTGACACCTCGCCGATCACCGCGTGGTGCACCTCCCAGCGGTCGAGGATCTCCTGCACGTCGGCGAGCAGCTCCGGCGGTACGACAGCGACCATCCGCTCCTGCGACTCGGAGATCATGATCTCCCAGGGCTCGAGGCCTTCCTCCCGCAGCGGCACGCGATCGAGGTGGAGGTCGACGCCCGCCTCGCCGCGCGCCATCTCGGCCAGAGACGACGCGAGCCCCGCCGCCCCGCAGTCCTGCAGTGACGCGACGAGTCCGCGCTCGACGAGCTCGGTCGAGACCTCCACGAGCTTCTTGCCGGTGAACGGATCGCCGATCTGGACGGAAGGGCGCTTCTCCTCCGATCCCTCGAGATCCTGGCTCGCGAGGACGCTGGCGCCGCCGATCCCGTCGCGCCCGGTCGCCGCGCCGAAGAGCACGATCGGGTTCCCGACGCCGGTCGCCTTGGCGCGAAGCACGCGCTCGGTCGGCAGCAGCCCGACGCACATCGCGTTCACGAGGCAGTTGTCCGCGTACGCCTCGTCGAAGACGACCTCGCCGCCGGCGTTTGCTATTCCGATCGCGTTGCCGTAGTGGCCGATGCCGCCGACGGCGCGCTCGAAGTGCCAGTCAGGCTCGCCGAAGCGCAGCCCGTCCAGGACGGCGATCGGACGCGCCCCCATCGCGACGATGTCGCGGATGATCCCGCCGACCCCGGTCGCCGCGCCCTGGAAGGGCTCGACGGCGGAAGGATGGTTGTGCGACTCGACCTTGAACGCGACGGCCTCGCCGTCGCCGAGGTCGATCACGCCTGCGTTCTCACCTGGCCCCTGCAGGACTCGGTCGCCCTCGGAAGGCAACCGCTTTAGCAGCAGCGCCGAGTGCTTGTAGCCACAGTGCTCGGACCAGAGCAAGGAGAAAACAGCGAGCTCGAAGTGGTTAGGGTCGCGATCCAACAGCTCCTGGATACGCGTGAACTCCCCGTCGGTGAGGCCGAGAGCACGATGGAGAGGTTGTTCCGCGACCTGCGTCAGAGCGCGCCATTCTAGCCGCGGTCGCGGACGCCCCAGGGGAGACCCGCCGCCGTTCCGCATGATGACTTTTTCTCCGAATTTGCAGCCGTTCCACCCAAACGGCCGTTAGACTCGAAGTGCAGTGAGCAAGCGATCTCCGGGACGTCTCACCCAGCCGCTCGTGCGTGAGAACGGCAGCCTCCGGCCCGCCACGTGGGACGAGGCGCTCGATCGCGCTGCGGCCGGGTTCAGCAGGCATAGCGGCTCCGAGTTCGGCCTCTTCAGCTGCTCGAAGGCGACGAACGAGATGAACTTCATGGCGCAGAAGTTCGCGCGCGTCGCCCTCGGCTCGAACAACATCGACAGTTGCAACAGAACCTGACACGCGCCTAGCGTCGTCGGTCTGGCGACGGTGTTCGGTGCAGGAGGCGGAACGAGCTCCTACCAGGAGATCCACGACTCCGAGGTGATCGTGCTCTGGGGCTCGAACGCGCGCGAGACGCACCCGATCTTCTTCCACCACGTGCTCAAGGGCGTGCATAACGGTGCAAGGCTCGTCGTCGTCGACCCGCGACGCACCGCCTCGGCGCAGTGGGCCGATCTCTGGCTCGGGCTCGACGTCGGGTCCGACATCGCGCTCGCCAACGCCGTCGCGCGCGAGATCATCCACGCAGGTCTGCACAACCAACACTTCATCGAGCATGCGACGAGCGGCTTCGAGGAGTACGCGGCGTGTGTCGAGCCGTACACGCTCGAGCACGCGGAAGAGATCACAGGCGTCCCCGCCGAGGCGATCCGCGAGCTCGCGCACGCGTATGCCGGCGCCGAGCGCGCCGTCATCTGCTGGACGCTCGGCATCACGGAGCACCACAACGCCGTCGACAACGTCTTCGCGCTGATCAACCTCGCGCTCCTGACCGGGCACGTCGGCCGCTACGGCTCTGGGCTCAACCCGCTCCGCGGCCAGAACAACGTTCAGGGCGGCGGTGACATGGGCGCGCTGCCGAACCGCCTCACCGGGTTCGTGCCCGTCGAGGACGACGAGCACCGCGCGCGCTTCGAGGCGGCGTGGGGCGTCGAGATCCCGCCGCGAAACGGCTGGCACCTGAGCCAGATGTTCGAGGCGATGGAGCGCGGCGACCTCCGCGCGCTCTACGTAATCG
>WNFV01006849.1_pt1 | contig 17254 bp, 17 predicted proteins | sample 5400101 | NCBI WGS metagenome assembly WNFV01 (sample SAMN13153361, study PRJNA577476) | soil metagenome | isolation source: 115 cm soil or saprolite under grassland replicate 1 | place: USA:California | collected 2016-06-15
TGCGTTCCCTGCGGCGCGTTGTTGCCGCTCAGGGCGACGTAGCCGCCCACGCCGGCGACCGCGACGACGGCGATCCCGACGACCACGCCCACGCCCACCTTCTTCTTCTTGGCCGGCGCGACCTTCATCGGGGCCCGCGGCATCGGCGTCGTGGGCGCGGTCGTGACCTCGGTCGGCGCGTCGGTGGCTACGGCGGCCGCGCCCGTGCGCGGCGGCGGCCGGCGATGGCTGGCCCGCTGCCCCGCCTTGGGGACCGCGACAGGCTGTTCGGGCCACACCGCGGTCGCCAGCTCTTCCATCGTCGGGAACCGCTGCGCGGGCTCCTTGGAGAGGGCGCGCGACAGCGCGGCGACGAGAAACTCGGGGGTGTCGGCGCGTTTGACGCTGACGCGCGGCACCTCCTCGAAGATGTGCTTATAGAGGATAGTGTGGACCGAGTCGCCGACGTACGGGAGCTCGCCGGTGACCATGCGGTACCCCACGACGCCCAGCGAGTACTGGTCGGCGCGGCCGTCCACCGAGGCGCCCTTCGCCTGTTCGGGGGCCATGTAGTGCGGCGTGCCGATGATCATCCCGGTGCCCGTGAACCCGCTCGCCGCCTGGAGCGCCTTCGAGATCCCGAAGTCGGTGAGCATCACGCGGCCGTCGTGGTCGAACATGATGTTCGCCGGCTTCACATCGCGGTGCACCACGCCGCGCTGGTGCGCGTGCCCCAAGGCGCAGGCAGCCTCCCACAGCACCCGCTGGATGTAGTCGATGGTGAGGGGCTGTTTCTGCTCGAGCACGTCCTCCAGGGACGTGCCCGCGATGTACTTCATCACGAAGTAGTTGAGCCCGCCCTCGCTCTCGACCCGGTAGATCGGAATGATGTTGGTGTGATCGAGCTTGGCGGCGGTCTTCGCCTCCTGCTGGAACCGCTTGACCACGTGCTCGTCCATCGCGATGTCGGGCGGAAGGACCTTGATCGCGACTTCGCGCTCGAGCGCGACGTCGTGCGCCAGGAACACCGCGCCCATGCCCCCTTTGCCGAGCATGCGCGTGATCTGGTACTTCCCCTCGACCAGGCGTTGCAGGCGCTGCATCAGTCCTTCGAGCGCGCCGGCGCTGGTGCTCGCGCCGGTGCCGCCGGTGACGTCCGCGCCGCAGGCGTAGCAGAACTTGCTGTTATCGGGCAGCGGGGTGTGGCACTTGAGGCATTCCATGGTCGAGCCCGCGGCGCCGGTCATGGCCGGGGTGTGTGCAGGGCGCGCAGCGGCGGCTTGCGGCGCAGCGGCGGCAAGCGGAGCGCGGGTTCGCTGGCCGCCGACAGCTGCGGCGCCGGAGCCGGAGGCGACGGGAACGGATCGGGGCAGCTGCCGATGCAGATCGAATAGCGGGTGGGCACGCCCTGGTAATCGACGACCACTGCGTAATAGTCCCGGCCGGGAGTGAGCAAGAACGTCCCGTCCTCGGTAGACCCGACTTTGTCCAGCCGCCCGCGTTCGACCAAGGTGTCCGCTCCAGGCGGCGCGGTGAGCACATAGACGTCGATGTCGCTGGAGTCGGAGAAGACCGGGACCAGGGCCGCCGTGCGAACCCGCACCGACGTCGCGATGATGCCGCCCACGCGAAACCGAATCCAGTCGACATCGTGCGGGTTGTCGATCGTGAGCGTGTCGCGGAATGTGGCGCCGGGCACGGTGACCGCAATGCCCTTCGCGTCCGCCGCATTGCAGAAATCGTCTTCCTCGCGCGGATCGGGCGGGAACAACGCCGGCTGCGTCGCGACGTACCCTTCGATCACGGTGAGACCGTAGCGGGCCGGCTGGCCGTAGAAGGTGAATGCGTGGATCGCTCCCGCAGGCATGGCGCGCAGCGCAACAATCGTGGACTCTGGCGCCGCCTCTGGGGGCTCGAAGATGTGGCCGTGGCAGTCGTGCGAGCCAGGTCCGATCGTCCAGGCGTCCGGCCCCAAGTGCACGCTGGTGTCGGCCGGGCTGAAGAACAGGTCGTCGGAGAGGAACGTGAGGAAGGTGCCCCGCGCCGCGGGAGCCGTGAGGATCAGCGTGAGATCCCGCGGCGTCGTCTGGTCGAACCGGTACCAGTCCGTGCCGACCGGCTGATCGCGCTTCAGCTGCTCGAACGCCAGCGCGGGGTTCAAGTACCGGAAGAACGGCAGCTGCGGGAAGGCGGGCGGGGCCTCCAGGTCGATGACCGTAGGCACCGTTTCGTTCGGCTCGTAGATGTCGAACGGCAGCACGCGGGTCGTGTCCTTCGCCCAGGCGAACACGCCCTTTCCGACGTACAGGAGGGAGTCCGTACGCGCCGGCGGGGGAACCCAGTACTTGATGGTCCCGAGCCCGGTGACCGAGTCGTGCGTGCCCGAAAAGAAATACTGGAACAGGTCGGCCCCGGCGAGCTGCGCCAGTACGATCGAGTCGACCCCCACGCCGAAGACCTTGATCGTATCCCCGTAGCGCACGAATTTCGGCCGCACGCTGTCCACCTCGAGCGGGGCGGACACGCGCAAAACGAGGTCGGCCTCCTGCGCCTGCTCGAACGCCACGGCCCGCGCGACGATGTCCACGCTCCCGCTGTTCACGCCTGTGACCGTAGCGTAGCCGCAGCAGTCCTTCTCCACGCGCGCGATCGACGAGCTGCCCGTGTAGAACGCGAAGTCCACGTTGGCGATGGCCTGGGTGTCGGTCCCGATCACCCGCCACGCCCGCGCGAACACCGACATGTCCTGCCCCCGCAGCACGACCAGCGACGGCGCATCGAGCGTGACGAATACGGCATCGCTCTTGTCGGTGGGGAAGGCGCAGGTGGCGCCAGCAAAGGCGAGGAAGATCGCAGCGAGCGAAGCGGAGCGGCTGGGGACACGCATCACGGGCTCATCCGGCATGCTTGAGGTCCGAAGATACTATACCCGGCATCCCCGAGCCAGACAGCGGGTTACATCGTCATAGCGTGCCGCGCCGCTTCAAATCGAGGTACTTCGACACGACCGCCTGCGCCGCGCGCTCCGGTGTGACGTCGATCACCAGCACCCCCGCGCGCCGCATGTGCGCCAGCGCCTCCTCGCGCGCGTGGAGCAGCTCCTCCGCCGCCGCCTTGCGAAACGCGCCGCGCAGCGCCGCCGGCGAGTCCGGTGGACGGAGCGCCGCCACCATGTCGAGCTCGGGATTCCGCAGCGTGACGGCGAGCGGCAGATGGCGCGGCCGCAGAGAAGCGACGTTCGCCACGAGCGCATCGGACGCGAACCGATCGATCACGTCGGTGAACCGACGAGCTTGGGCTGCACCACGGCGAGCACGTCGAGCACCCGGCGCACCCCCAGCCGGCCGCGCTCGGGCGCGACGAAGTGCTGCACGCCGTCGGCGAACGTCATGATCCCGACGTTGTCGTCGTGCTGAGCGGCCGCGTACGCCAGCTCGAGCGCCGCCTGCACGGCGAAGTCGAGCCGCGCCACCCCGCCGGCGATGTCGGCGGTCATGAGCCGTCCCGTGTCGAGCACCAGGAGCACCTGCTGCCGGCGCTCGGCCTCGTACTGCCGCGTGATGACCTTGCGGCGCCGGGCCGTCGCCTTCCAGTCGATGTGCCGGAGGTCGTCCCCCGGAACCCACTCGCGCAGCGACTCGAACAGCCGGCCCTCGCCCAGCTGGCGGATCGGTTTCATGCCGGCCTCGCGCCGCCGCAGCGCTTGCGCCACGGAGGCCCGCAGCCGCATCGAGACGAGGGGCGGGTACACGACGACCTCCCACGGCGTCTCGATCCGCCGGCGGCGGCGGCCCAAGCCGAGGGGCCCGATGCTGTCCACCACGAACCCGCCCCCGATCTCGCGTCCCCGCTGCCGCGGGACCACGGGCAGATCCTCACGCGTCACTCCGTCGGGGGGGACCGCGACCGGGCGCGGCGGCTGCGAGCCACCCAGGATCTCGGGGCGGATCTCGCGCACCCGGAGCCTGGCGTGGCGGCGCGAGGCGTGGGTCCACCGGTAGGTCACCTCCCCGGTGGCCGTGGGTAGCCAGAAGCCGAGCGCGCCAACGGGCGCCAGGGCGGCGGCCACCCAGAGGGCCCGCGGCGTCCAGAGCACGCCCGCCCATTCGCCGAGCAGATACCACAGCGCCAGGAATGCGCCGACGACGGACCCGACGAGCAGCAGCATGCTCAGGCGGTGGGTGCTTCGGTCTTGTCGAGAATCGCCTTGAGCGCTGCGTCGGCCGTCACGCCCTCGAGCTCGAGCTCGGGCGCGACGCTCACACGGTGACGCAGCACGGCCGGTGCGAGCAGCTTCACGTCATCGGGAATGACGAAGTCGCGCTCCTCAAGCAGCGCCGCGGCGCGCGCGGCCTTGAGCAGCGCCACGCCGGCGCGCGGGCTCGCGCCCAGGGTGAGCGAGGCGGCCTCGCGCGTCGCCCGGACGATCGCCGTGATGTAGCCGGTGATGCGCGGCTCCACCCGCACCGCTTCGACGGCCTGGCGCAGCCGTTCGAGCCCGTCGGCGTTCGTCACCGCCTTCACGCCGTAGGTGTCGGGCCGGTCGGCCTCGAAGCCCTGCACGTAGCGCGTGAGGATTCCCTGCTCGATCGGCCCTGCCGGGTACCCGACCAGCGCCTTGAGCATGAAGCGGTCGAGCTCAGCCTCGGGAAGCGGGTACGTTCCCTCGAATTCGATCGGGTTCTGGGTGGCGAACACCGTGAACGTGGCCGGGAGCGGGTGACTCTTGCCGTCCACCGTCACGGTGCGCTCCTGCATCGCCTCGAGGAGCGCCGCCTGGGTCTTGGCGGGGGCGCGGTTGATCTCGTCGGCCAACACCAGATCGGCGAAGATCGGCCCGGGCCGGAACGTGAACTCGTGCGCGCCCGTAAGCAGCGTGATGCCGGTGATGTCGGCCGGCATGAGGTCCGGGGTGAACTGGATGCGCATGAACCGCACGTCGAGCGCCAGGGCGAGCGTGCGCACGAGCAGCGTCTTGGCGGTACCCGGCACGCCCTCGAGCAGGATGTGCCCGCGCGCGAGGAGGCAGACCAGCACCTCGCGGGTGGTCGCCTCCTGACCGAGCACTACCTGCCGCATCGCTTCTAGAATGCGTCGCGCGTCGTGCGCGGGCGGAGCTCCTCCCACACGTCCTCCACGGCTTGGGCGGCGGCGAGCACACGCTCGACGCCTCCACGTTCATTCACCAGGTGCTGCAGCCGGCGCACTACGCCGCGCCCGCGGGCGCTCGGCATGGCGAGCTCCAGACCTCCAAGCCACAAGGATAGGTGTCTGGTGTCCCCAAGGGACGCGCCAGGTGTCAGCGCGCCGGTCCGGCTCAGCCGGCGGTGCAGACCCGACACGATCCGCTGCACCGCGGTGTCGGCGCCCGCGGCGCTCTCGAGCCCGGCGGCGAGCGCCTCGAGGTGCTCAAGGGGCGACCGGCGCCGGCGTTCGATCACGGAGCGCGCGGGGCCGAACCGCACCGCGGTCACCGCCAGCCACACCAGCGCGACGGCGACGAGCTGCAGGATCGCCCAGCCCGCCGGCGACGCCCGCACCCATTCCCACGCCAGCCCCGCCACCGACGGTCCCTCGCGCCCGAACCCTTGGTGATACTCGTCCCATACCACGCGGCCGCGCTGCGCCGGCGTGAGGAGCGGCAGGACGACGTAGGGAACGTCGCTGTCGCGCCATGTCTGGTTGCGGAACCAGCCGGCGTCGGCGGCGAGGGTGATGGTCCCGCCGCCGCCGTAGTGGAGCCGGACGACGACGGGAAGCCCGCTCGTCGTGGCGACCAGCGTGTCGACACCGCGCGCGACCAACGGCGCGCACGGGTCGTCCTCCGCTTTGGTGGCGCGCCGTTTGACGAGCCCCTCGACTCCCCGCGCCGACGAGGGAGGGGGAGGCTGCCGCTTCAGCACGCGCGCCACAGGCGGCAACCGGATCCCCGGCGGCGCGCGCACGGCGAGGCTGTCGACGGCGAAGCCGCGCGTCGGCGGCTCGGTGCTCCAGCCGGAGCACGCCGTGATGCCTCCGCCACCACCCGCCGCCAGCACCGCCCCGCCCCCTCTGGCGAACCGCACCACCTGCTCCAGCTCGGCGGGTTGCAGATGGATTGGCGGATTCAGCACCACGAGGAGACTCGGACGGACGCGCCGCGCGGTGTCCGCGGCGAGGGTGAAGAGCGCGGTGCGCCGCCGCTGGACGGGATGGCCGAGACGGACCAGCACGTCGTACAGCGCCTTGCTCCCGCGGGGGCCGCTCAGGAGCGTGGACGCGCGGAAGTCCGCCGGGGGCGGCTTCGGCGTACGCCCGGCCGCCACGACGGCGACGCCGATGGCGCCCGCGAGCAGCAGGGCGAGCCCGATCTCAAGCCGGTACGACATGCCGGCTCAGTTGATCTGCCGTGGCGCCAAACGCGCGGTACTCCGCCTCGTCGCACGGCACCGCGCCGAAGAGGTGGCGATACAGCCGCGCCACGAGCCCCGCGAAGGTGGCCCGGCCGGCATCGTCGAGCCGCGCCTCCCCCACGTACTCCGCCGGCGTCTTGGAGGCGTGGAACCGGAGAGCCTCCGCGCGCTCCAGGTCGAGCACCACCGCGAGGAACCTGTGTCCCAGCGCCTCGGCGTAGCGTCCGGCGCGCGCCAATTCCTCGGCGCGGGCGAGGTGCGAGGGAGCGTCGGCCACCGCAGCGGCGCCGCCCACCGCGGCGCCCGTCCGCGCCGACGGCCGCAGAATGCGCCACACGATGTAGCCCATGTGCGCCAACAGGACCAGCAGGACAGCGCTCAGCACGACCAGCAGCACCTTGAAGCCGGCGGGGTTCCGGTCGGCGAGGCCGTCGAGCCAGTTCATCACACGGTCCCACAGGTTCGTGAGCCAGAGGAGCGCGTGCCGCCGCTCCACCCACTGGAATTCGGGGCGGGCGAAGACGTCGCCCAGGGCCCGCCGGAGCGAGTCCGGCGCGACGCCTTGGGCGAACCCGAGCAGCGGCGCGATCAGCTGATCCCCAACTGCTCGCCGAGCAGCTGCAGGTCGAACGCCTCGCGCCGCACGCGCAGGTCGTAATACATCAAGGTGAAGACGCAGGACATGATGGGCGTCATGACGACCGGCAGCGCCGCGGAGATCACCTCCACCACGCGGCCGATCAGCGGCGACTCGATCGCGGCGTAGGCGCCGAGCCCGCTCACGGCGCCGATCGGCACGAAGACGATGAGATACGTCACGACGGCGATGCCGAAGATCTTGCGCTTGAAGGTGCGGGTGAGCTCCCACGAGCGACCGAAGGCGTCGAACGCGCCGCTCAGGTTCTCCAGCACGACGACGGGGGTGGTGACGCCATAGCCGCAGGCGACGAATATGAGGAACCAGCATCCGACCCCCACCAGCAGGATGGCGACCAGGGCGGCCCCGCCGCCCGCGCCCGCCATGGCGGGCACCGCGACGGCCGCCACGACCCCGACGAGCACGCCGATGAGGACGAGGATGATCGACTTGCCCAGCCCGACCAGGAAGAGGGGCCAGATTTTCGAGGCGCCGAGCGCCAGCGCGTCGCTCAGCTCCGGCGGGCGACCGAGGTAGGAGTCGGAGATGACGCGAATGGCGGCGGCCGTCAGGAACAGGCCGGCGAAGTACGCGATGAACTGGGCCACCGACCAGAGGATGAAGTGCTGCTCCACGCCTCCACTCAGCTGAATGTAGACGGTGAGGGCGACGGGCAGCCACAGGGCCACGACGCCGAGTCGCACGAAGACCCCGAAGTGGCGACGGAAGATGGTGAGCGCCCCATCCAGGATCTCGCCCAGCTCCATCGGCTTCAGGTCGGGCATACGGCTCTCGCTCCGTGCGCGGGATGGCGGTAAAATGAGGACGTGACGCCGTCCGCGCGAGACCCGCTGGACCTGCGCCAGCGCCACGGCGTAGAGACGCCGGAGCACGTGGAGGTGCAGCTCGAGCTGGCCGGCCTCGGCTCCCGCATGGCGGCGGCCCTCCTCGACTCGCTCCTCCTGTTCCTGACGCTCGTCCTGCTGTCGATCATCGCGAACGCGCTGATGGGCCCGGACGGGCCGCGCGGGCTGGCCGGCGGCTGGGCGGCGGCCCTCGTGGTCCTCCTGTTCTTCGCTCTGTTCTTCGGCTACTTCGCCGCCTTCGAGGCGCTGAACGGCGGCCGCACTCCCGGCAAGCAGTCACTCGGCATCCGCGTCGTCATGGATACGGGCCGGCCCGTGACGCCCGCCGCCGCCGTCGTCCGGAACCTCGTCCGACTGCTGGACTGCTACTTCCCCCTGCTGCCGTTCCTCCCCGCGGTGACGCTGATGTTCCTGCACAAGAGCAACAAGCGCCTGGGGGACATGGCTGCCGGCACGATCGTCGTGCGGGACCGGCCGACCGAATGGCTGCTGGGTGCCAAGGCCGAGCCGGAGCGGGAAGAGCCGGTGGAAGCCGGGCCCCCCGAGCTCTCCGAGGACGAGTTCCGGCTGCTGGACCGGTTCCTGGGCCGGCTGAACGAGCTCGAGCCGGCCGTGCAGGCGCGCCTCACGGCCGACCTGGCGCGGCGCTTCGCGACGCGCATTCCCCGCCGCACCGGGGATGCGCAAGCCTACTTGGTGCAGGTCTTCGCCGACGAGCAGCAAAAGCGCCGTGGCCGGTTCGCCACGCGCGCGCAGCGGGGGGCCGGGGCGGCCGGCCGGACGATGGTGACCGCGGAACGCTTCCTCGCGAGGAAGCGCGACGGCTGGGAAACGTTCCGGGCCGTGGCGGTCCGGATGGAGCGCTCCGGCGTGGGCGACCTCGCCGGGGGTGAGATCCCGTCGTTCGCGGCCCGGTACCGGGAGGTCGCGGCCGACCTCGCGCGCGCGCGGACCTACGGCGTGGACCCGCGGGTGATCGAGTACCTGGAGCGCGTGGTGAGCGCCGGCCACAACGCCCTGTACCGCGCGCGCGGCAAGGAACGCACGCCGCTAGCGCGCTATCTGCTACGTGACTTCCCCGCCGCCGTGGTCCAATCGTGGGCCTACGTGGCGGTCGCGTTCCTGCTCTTCGCCCTGCCCGCCGCGGCCGGCTACGTCATGATCCGGGAGCGTCCCACGCTCGCCGACGAGGCCGTGTCGCCCGTGATGGTCAGCCGGGCGGAGCAGGCCGCCGAGCGGCTGGCGGAGGGCCGGGGGTACGCCGAGGCGGAGGGCGAGGAGCGTCCCGTGATCGCCGCCGCGATCATCACGAACAACATCGCGGTGTCATTCTGGGCGTTCGTCGGGGGGCTGACCGCGGGCCTCCTCACCGCGTGGGTGCTGGTGTCGAACGGACTGTCGCTCGGCCTGGGGTTCGGCCTCTTCAAGAACTACGGCGCCCTCGGGTACCTCGCGACGTTCGTCGCGGGCCACGGGGTGCTGGAGCTGACCGCGATCTTCATCTCGGCGGGGGCCGGCTTCCGGCTCGCCCAGGCGATCATCGCGCCCGGGGACCGCACGCGGAAGGACGCGCTCGTGGTCGAGGGCGCGATCGCCGTCCGGATGGTCGGGGCGGTCGTGACGCTGCTCGCGATCGCGGGGACGATCGAAGGCCTGCTGTCGGCCAGCGATGCCCCCGCGGGGTGGAAGTACGGCGTCAGCGCGACGACGGCCGTCTTCCTGGTGCTGTACTTCGCGAGCGGCTGGGCGTACCTACATCAACCCCTGGGCGAGCGCCGCCAGCACGGCGGCGTCGGCCTGTGAGAGCACCTTCCCGCTTTGGGCGTTCACCAGGTTGATGAAGGCGCGCAGTGCGCCGCGTTTCGCGTTGTCGTTCCCTCGGCCGGCGACCGGCAGGAGCGCCACAGCCCGAGGCAGCGAACGGTATGTCATTGCCTCACCTCCCCCACTCGAGGAACGCGCCGACCCGCGGGCCGACGACTGAGACGCTTTGGCCTTCGCCGTTGATCGTGCCGAACGCGAGCTGGGCCTGGACGACGGCGGTCACCCGCTCATTGAGGCGGTACCGGAGGTCCGTGCCGGTCCGGACCAGGTAGCCGAGCAGCTCCATCCTGCCGGTCGCGGCGGTCAGCTCGTGCCGGAACTCGAGCAGCGGGGTGAGCGCAACCGTGGGCGACAGCGGCCGGTTGAGCCGTCCGCCGAGGGCGAGGACGCTGCCCGACGGCATAGGGACAGCGCCCGGCGCGTCGAAGTTACGGGCGCGCAGGCGCCGCATTTCCCAGCCGTAGAGCTGGAAGCTCGAGCGGCCCAGCGGCAGGCTCAGCGCCGCGTAGGCGAGCAGCCGGTCGCCGACGACGCTCTGCTGCGCTCCGCCTCCGCCCCCACCCAGCTCGTTGGCGCCGCTGGTCGTGTAGACGAACGCTCCCCGGAAATACTTGTTTGCTCCGCCGAACGGCCCCTCCACCCCGAAGCGCAGCCGGACCTCGCCGCCGGGCGACATCTCGGTCCCGCCCTCGACGGGGGTGTAGCTCGCGCCATAGCGGTAGCTGGCGCCCGTGCCCGCCGCCCAGTTCGCCCCAAGTTTGAACGCCGAGGCGAAGCCCGCCGTCAGCCCGCCCCCTGAGCCGAAATTGGGGGTGGTGAATCCCAGCAGGTCGGTCGCCGTGGCGCCGAACAGGGGGATCGTCGTGTCGGGGACCGTGCTGGCGCCGGTGGGAATCGTGCCCACGAGCGTGAGGATGAGCCGCCCCGGGATCACGCCGACAGTGGCGCGCACGTCGGTGTCGACGAACCCCGAGTGATCGATGGAGCTGCCGCCGGGCTCGCGGACCGAGGCGCTGGCGTACGCGGTCGCGAGGTCCACGACCACGCGCCCGCCGAAGCGCTGGGTGACGGCGACGGGGATCGTCAGCTCGCTGATGCGGTCGAAGGCCAGCCCGGACCCAAAGCTGTAGCTCTCGAAGGACACGCCCGTGTGGGCCGTCGTCGTCCCCACCTGGGCCGGCGCCGCGCGGGCGGCCCCCAGAGCGCAGAGGAGGAAGAGGGCGCGCGCGTGCATCAGGGGCGCCGGAAGATGATGCGCAGGACGCCCGAGGCCTGCGTCAAGCTCGTGATCCCCTGGCTCGCGGCCGTCAAATCGATCTGCGTCGTCGATCCGCCGGTGTTCTGCAGCGCGTCGGCGAGCGAAGGCGAGACATCGGTCCCGGCGGACGACAGCGCGGCATCCGAGGCCGGCTCGGCGCCAGCGGTCATCGCGACGACCGCCTCGACGACCGTGACGACGTCGGCGCCGCTGGACTGCTGCATGGTAGGCGCCGCCTGCGCCGCCTGCTGCTGCTGCTGCGCAGCCTGGAAGCTCGGGTCGGCGTGCGCCGCGGCGCCGAACGCTCCCGCGGCGGAGCGGTAATCGCCGCGGGCGAGCGCGTCCAGACCCTCGCTGTAGGCAAGGAAGGCCGCGAGGTTCTTCGGGCCCTGCCGCAGAATCCGCTGGCGCTCCGCCTCCGTGAGCTGAATGCCGAGCTGCGCGGCGAGACTGAAGACGAGCTGCTTTTCGAGGTCGAGCAGCTGCCTGAAGCCGCCGCTGGCCTGCGCGCCGGACCGCGCCGTCCCGTCCCCACGCACCACCGCCGCCGACAGGCGCACCGGCCCGTCCCGCGCGATGGCGGCCACTCCCTGGACCATCCGCTCCGCCCGCAGCAGGCGCCCCACTCGGGCCGCCGTGGCCGCGTCGGCGCGCTGGCTCTGACCGAGCTTCAGCTCGTCGAGCAGCACGCCGATCTGCACCCGCTCCAGGAGCCGCAGCGTGCGCACCAGGGCCAGATCGGACGTGAGCAATTCGGCGAGGCCGCGCGACAGGGGCTGGAAGGTCGAGTCCCCCGCGATCGTCAACGGGAGCACGGCCAGGGTCGACGGTTCGGGAGGCAGCGCGGTCAGCGTGGACTCGCGCGCCAGGGCCAGCCGCGCGGTCTGCTCCGCCTGGGCGCGCAGCGCCAGCACGGCTTTGGCGCGGACCGCCGCTACGCCCCGCGCCTTGGGGTGCTGCGCCGCGAACTCGCTGTACGTCGCGAACGCGAGATCGGGGCGCCCATTCTTCTCCTGACACGCACCCACCAGCAGTGGCCCGAGCACGTCGCCGGGCGCGAGGAGCTGGCCCGACCGCGCCACGACGAGCGCGGTGTCGGTGCGCCCGGCCCCGAGCAACGCGGCCGCGAGGCGGAAGCGAACGAGGGCATTGTTGGGCTGCTGGCGAGCTTGAGTCTGGAGGGCGGGAATGTCAGCGGGAGCGACGGGGGCCGGGCGAGCGCCCCCCGAGCAGGCGGCGCCGAGGCAACTCACCCCGAGGAGCAGGTACCGAAAATCGACCAAAGCCAAGCTCCGACGCCACAATTAGGGGGGGGAAAGATGCCCCGCGACCTAGGCTTCGCAAGGGGGCTTTATAGAGGAAAGCCGCGGCTGACGAGCGGCCAGCGCAGCCGGCGGCAGAGGAGTGCAGCGTACCGCGCCGGGCGCCACCACGCGGGGGGCGGGCAGTACCGCGGCCGATGCCGCCGGCTCACCCGAGGTCTTGGAGCAGCTGACGCATCCGGCGCGCCAGCGCCTCGATTTGCTTCAAGCTGGAGACCGTCTCCTCGTCGTACTTCTCTGCCGAGAGGAGCAGGAGCTGGGTTTCGGCGAGGATCGCGGACAGCGGGTTGGACATGTCATGCCGCAACTGCGCCACCCGATCGCGGGCGTCCGGCATCAGAGAAGGGAGCGGTACAGGTCGCGCAGGTGATGATCCCGCAGGTCCCGCACCGCCTGCCACAGATCCGGCTCGGAGGTCGCGCAGAAGATCTCCGCCGTGGTCCGCTCCGCCTCCGTGCCCTCGGCGCCGAACAGGATGCGACCCCGCCAGATGGCGTCTTCGGTGCGGCGCACCGAGAGGCGAATGTCTATCGTTTGTCCGTCGAAGCGAATCGGAGGCAGGTCGTGGACGACCGAGTCAGCTGCAGCTGAGGTGGATCGCGCCGGTTGTGCGGGCATGCCGAGCCAGTGGCTGGTTTGTGCAAAGATATAAGAACGTGGGAGTTACGCAATAGAGACGGGGCTACAACCGGAACGGTACCGGAGCGAAGGTGATGAGGAACAGGACCAGACTCCCCCATGCGAGCCAGCGGCGGGACCGCGGCAACGGCCGATACGCGTCGAGCACCGGCGGGTGACCCAGCCGGCCGCGCGACAGCGCCAGCACCACGAACCCCCAGATCAGCCAGCCGATCCAGAACCAGCCGAGCAACATGATGAGCACCCAGAACCCGCGCGCCACACGCTCGTGCCAGCGGGGCAGCGCGGCGAACAGGATGTGCCCGCCGTCGAGCTGGGCCATGGGCAGCAGGTTCAGCGCGGTGACGAACATTCCGAACCACGCGGCGAACGCGGTCGGATGCAGCCGCACGGCCGGTGCGGCGCCGAGCGCGAGGTGCCGCACGCCGTAGGTCACGAACGAATCGCCGAGCGGCCAGGCGACGGCGCCGCCGACCCACAGATGAACCCCACGCACGCCGCTGTCGATCACGGGCTGGCTGTGCGCCAGCCCGATCCAGAGCACCGGGAGAGCGACCAGGAACCCGGCGATCGGGCCGGCAGCGCCCACGTCGATGAGCTGGCGCCGATCGGTCAAGATCGTGCGCAGCCGGATGAACGCGCCGAGGGTGCCGATCAACACCGGAATCGGCGGGGCCGGCAGAAAGAACGGCGGCGATACGTCGAGCTGGTAGCGCCGCGCGGTGAGATAGTGCCCCAGCTCGTGACTCAGGAGGATGGCGAGCAGCGGCACCGAGAACGTGAGGCCGGTGGTCCAGGCGCGGAAGAACTCGGCGCCCCAGGTCCCGGGCGCCAGCACGACGCTCGGATCGGCCGGGACGGCGCCAGTGATGATCGCCCCGGCCAGCGTGGTTGTGAAGAGCGTGGCGGCGAAGAGCAGCGCGTGGAGCGGCCAGGCATCGCGGGTCCGCGGCACGGTGGGCCGGGTGAACACGATGTGCCGGCCATCGGGCTCGTCGGACCAGTAATGCGTGCCCGGCCAGCCCCGCAGCGCCTGCGCCAGCTCCGGCGAGGGCCCCGCGTGGGTCGGATCTACAAGCGCGTCAACGACTTCCCGGTCGCGGAGGGGAATCGTGCGCCACGCCACGAGGAACCTTGTGAGGCTCACGGTGGCGCGCTATTATTGTGCCTTCGCACGCCGCCACATTCCCAAAGTTCCATTTTCAACGCGATCACTCCCCCAGATCAGGGGTTCCCCCGCCGTAGCGCACACGGAGCTGAAGCACAAGTGGATATCGCCGAATTGAAGCGAAAGTCCGTCGCGGAATTGCACGCGATGGCCGAGAGCCTCAACATCACCAACTACTCAGGGCTCCGCAAGCAGGACCTCATCTTCCGCATCGAGCAATCGCTGCTCGACTCCGACACGGTGCTCCGGGGCGAGGGCGTCCTGGAAATCCTCCCCGAGGGGTACGGGTTCCTCCGCAGCCCGGACTGGAACTACCTGTACGGCCCCGACGACATCTACGTGTCGCCCAGCCAGATCAAGCGGTTCGACTTGCGCACCGGGGACACGATCATGGGGCAGGTGCGCCCGCCCAAGGAAGGCGAGCGCTACCTCGCGTTGCTCAAGGTCGAGGTCGTCAACGGAGAGGAGCCGGAGAAGGCGAAGCACCGCGTCGCGTTCGACAACCTCCGGCCGCGTTACCCCGAAGAGCGGCTGCGCCTCGAGCGTAAAGACGCCGACCTGTCGATGCGGGTAATGGACATTCTGAGCCCCATCGGCAAAGGGCAACGCGGGTTGATCGTGTCGCCGCCCAAGGCCGGCAAAACCATCCTGATGCAGAAGCTCGCCAACTCCATCATCGAGAATCACCCCGAGGTGTACCTCATCGTGCTGCTCATCGACGAGCGGCCCGAGGAGGTCACCGACATGGAGGAAAACGTCAAGGGGACCAATGTCGAAGTGATCTCCTCGACGTTCGACGAGCCGGCGGACCGGCACGTGCAGGTCGCGGACATGGTGATCGAGAAGGCGAAGCGGCTGGTGGAGCACGGCAAGGACGTGGTGATTCTGCTCGACTCGATCACCCGCCTGGGCCGCGCCCACAACGTGGTCGTGCCCCACTCCGGGAAGATTCTCTCGGGCGGCGTGGACGCCAACGCGCTGCAGAAGCCGAAGCGGTTCTTCGGGGCGGCGCGCAACATCGAGGGGGGCGGCTCGCTCACCATCCTCGCGACGGCGCTGATCGACACGGGCTCGCGGATGGACGAGGTGATCTTCGAGGAGTTCAAGGGCACCGGCAACTCGGAGGTCATCCTCGACCGCCGCATCGCCGAGCGGCGCACCTTCCCGGCGATCGACGTGCAGCGCTCGAGCACCCGCAAGGAAGAGCTGCTCCTCAATAAGGAAGAGCTGAACAAGGTCTACCTGCTGCGCAACTTCCTCGCCGACATGCCGCCCGTGGAGGCCATCGAGTTCCTGCTCGAGCGGCTCAAGCGCACGAAAACGAACGTGGAATTCTTCCAGACCATGGCGCAAGGGTGAGGGAACGTTGGAAGGATGGAATGTTGGAAGGACGTGACATTCCAACCTTCCAACCTTCCAACATGCCGCCGCAGGGTCGTCTCCTAGCCGTAGATTGGGGCCAGCGCCGCATCGGGCTCGCCCTGTCCGACGAATCCCAGACGCTCGCCCAACCCCTCGCCACCCTCACCCGCCGCCCCGGGAAACGCTTCCCGATGGCGCCGCTCCTGGAGCACGTCGCCCGCCATCAGGTGGTCGGGATCGTCGTCGGGCTCCCGCTGGACGAGCGCGGAGCCGAGGGGGACGCGGCGCGCGCCGCCCGGGCGCTCGCCGAGCAGATCGGCCGGCGGGCCAGTCTCCCCATCGCGCTGTGGGACGAGCGGATGACCACGGCACGGGTGCTGGCGGCGGTTCGCGAGATGGGGGGCTCGACGCGCGGCCGCAAGGCCGACGTGGATGCGCTCGCCGCGGCCTTGCTGCTGCAACACTATCTCGACGCAAGGCGGGGGTCGGCCCTGTGACAACGCGGAAGTCGGAACGCGGAACGCGGAACAGCACCTGGAAGATCACGGGTACGTTCCGCGTTCCGACTTCCGCGTTCCGCGTTCTGTTGGCGGGGGCTCTCATCTCCTGCGGCGGACAGGACTCCGCGGGCGAGCCCAAGGTGACGGTCACCATCCCCCGCGGCGCGACCTTCGCCCAGGCCGTCGATTCTCTCGCCGCGCGCGGCGTCATCGACCATCCCGGGTGGTTCCGGCTCTACGCCCGCGCGCGCGGGCTCCCGGCCGCCCTGAAGAGCGGCATCTACACTTTCCCGATGGACGACGCCTGGAACGACGTCGTGGCCACGTTGAAGACCGGGCGCGGCGTCGAGGTGCGCTTCACGGTTCTCGAGGGCATGATGGGGTTTGAAATCGCCGAGCGCGCACGGGCGTGGCTCGGCATTCCCCGAGACTCGCTCTTCGCCGCCGTGCGCGACACCTCGCTGCAGCGCGAGCTCGGCATCCGCGCGAGTCCGGCGGGCGTTGAGGGCTACATGTACCCCACGACCTACACCGTGCCGGTCGGGATCAAAGCGCGCGACCTGGTCCGCGTCATGACGCGCGAGTTCATCCAACGCTGGCAGCCCGAGTGGGACGCGCGGCTCGCCCAGGTCAAGATGACGCGCCACCAGCTCGTGACGCTCGCCTCGATCATCGAGGCCGAGGTGCGGTACCGCCCCGACCGGCCGTACGTCTCGGCGGTCTACCACAACCGGCTCAAGCGCGGCATGGCGTTGCAGGCGGACCCGACAGTGATCTACGCCCACGGCCGGCGGCTGCGACGCGTGTGGGAGCGGAACCTGCTGATCCGCTCCCCTTACAACACGTATCTCCACCCCGGCCTCCCGCCCGGGCCGATCAGCCAGCCGAGCGACTCAAGCATCCTCGCGGCCCTGGAGCCCGCCCAAGTGGGGTTTCTCTATTTCGTGGCCCAACCCGACGGGAAGCACATCTTCTCGGAGACGTACGCCGAGCACCTGGCGGCGATCCGGCAGACGCGGCGGCGGCGCTAACAGGCGACGGCAGTCAGGTCAGGGCAACGCGCAACTCCCGGGCGGCGGTCGCAGGGTCGCTTGAACCGAACACCGCAGCGATGACGGCAACGCCGACGGCGCCGGCCAGGATAATGGAGCCCGCGTTCGCTGCCGTGATCCCGCCGATGCCGATCACCGGAACTCCTTCGGGGGCGAGCCGCGCGAGAGCGGCGAAGGCCTCCGGCCCGAGCACGGGACCCGCGTCGGGCTTGTTTCCGGTCATGAAACAGGGCCCGATGCTCCAGTAGTCGGCAG
>WNFV01009583.1_pt1 | contig 17253 bp, 13 predicted proteins | sample 5400101 | NCBI WGS metagenome assembly WNFV01 (sample SAMN13153361, study PRJNA577476) | soil metagenome | isolation source: 115 cm soil or saprolite under grassland replicate 1 | place: USA:California | collected 2016-06-15
AGCTCGCTCAGCTTCGCGTTCGCCAGGGCAACATCGGCGAGCCACACGACGAGCAGCGAGGTCAGCAGGAGGGACGCGAACGCGCGCAGCGATGCCAGGCGCAGCCCGGCGGTCACGTCGTTCTGTACCGCTCTCGCTGGCTCAGCGTTCCGACCAACCTACGCAGTGCCCGGCGCCGCCCTGAAGGCAGTGCACGAGCACCTTTGACGCGGCCGCGGCGAGCTGAATGCCGCGTACCTCCTGCCCCGTCGCGCAGACCTGCGCCTCGAGCTTCCACTCGCCGTTCTCGTACCGGCGGAGTTCCCCTGCGGTCGTGCCGGTCAGAAGCGGGAGATCGGCGAACGGGACCGAGCGCGCCGGGGTCGCGCTCGGCGCCAGCGTCGGCTTCGGCTCTGGTGTCCGGCAGCCCAGGAACTTTGCGGGGTACGCGAACCAGTTATCGCCGCCAGGAGTCCCAAGGACCTGCGCGATGTCGGAAGGCGGCCTCGGCGCTCGCCGCGCCCGTCCCCGGCTGATCGCCCGGAGGCGGCGGTTGCGCGACATCGAGCTGAGGCAGCTGCCCGCGATCGCACTCGGGCAGCGCAGGACCGCTGGGGCTCGGCGGGGGCTGCGCGGCTGAGCGCACCTGGAAGATCGAGAGCGGATACGCGCCTGAGGTCGGATCGCGCCCTTCACGCTCGAAGAACACGCCGACCCAGTCGCCGACTTTCACTCCGCTCGCCGCGATCGTGGGAGCCGCCGGGATGATCTCCGTGAACTTGTCGGCTCGGAGCAGCGTGGGGTTGCCGAACTCCTGCGACGCCATCGGGCTCTCGAGCTTCACGCGGACGGTCTGCAGGTCGACGATCTCGACGACGTACCCGGGATAGGGCGCGCCGCGCCGGTCCGGAAGCGCGTCGAACGTCGGCGGCCAGCTCGCGTCGGACCCCAGCCTGGTGCCGATCGTCTCATTGGATCCGGCGACCGAGAAGAACAAGCCCCACTTGGCCGGACCCGTGTCGATCAGTCCCATCTGGGCCCGGATCTCGCCGGACACCGCGACGACGCACACCATTCCGACCTCGCTACGCCCCGTCCCTGCGGACGGCGCCGATGTTGCCGAGGATCCGGGACTCGTGTTCGCGCGCGCCGCAGGTATCGCAGGAGCGCGGGAGCGTGGAGCGCATAGGCGCGCTCCCAGTCCACCGCCCGCTCGCCCGCTGCGGCCTGTGCGGCGATCGTGGTCTCCGTCCTGTTCCCTGACATCTACAACGAATGACGGACGGGAATGGCCAGGGGTGCGGGGCCGCTAGCTCACAGACGACGACGCGGGCCCCGTGTCCAGCAGCTCCTCCGCCGGGAACCCCGCATCGCGCACGAGCTGCAGCACGCTGTCCGCGTGCGCGCGGTCGCGCGTGTCGACGATCACGTCGAGCCCAACGCGGCCCAAGGTCGTGTACGGACCGAGGCGGTGGATGCCGACGTGGAGGATGTTGATGCGCGCGGCCGTGAGGACGCCGGTCAGGTCATGTAGACGGCCGGGCCGATCGTCGAGCCACGTCCGGAAGGCGAGATAGCGGCCCGCGCTCGCGAGACCCTGCTGGATGACCTTGCCGAGCGTGTTCGGGTCGATGTTCCCGCCGCTGATGACGATGCCGACGTGCCGGCCGAGCGGCGCGGGGCTCTCGAGGACCGCGGCGAGCGCGGCGGCGCCGGCGGGCTCGGCCAGGAGCTTGTGGCGCTCGAGCAAGAGCAGCAGCGCGCGGGCGATCTGCTCGTCCGTCACGGTCCGCACCTCGCTCACCGCCTCGAGCGCGAGCGCGAGGGTGCGGGCGCCGGGCCGTCCCACCGCGATGCCGTCGGCGATGGTGTTCGGTGTCACCTCGACGAGCTGATGCGCAGCGAAAGACCGGGCGAACGCAGGAGCGCCTTCGCTCTGCGCGCCGATGAGCCGCACGCCGCGCGACGACGTCACGAGACCGCATCCCGCGAGCAGTCCCCCGCCCCCGACCGGGACGACGATCGTGTCGAGAGCCGGTTCGTCCTCGAGCATCTCGAGCACGACGGTCCCTTGGCCCGCGATGACGTCCGGATCGTCGAACGCGTGCACGTACGTCACGTCCTTCTCCGCGGCCATGCGAAGCGCGATGGCGTGTGCCTGGTCGTACCCAGCGCCCTCGACGATCGCCTCCGCCCCGGCGCGCTGGATCGCGGTGAGCTTGGCGAGCGGGACGCTCTCGGGTAGCACGATCCAGGCGGGGATCCCCAGAAGCTTCGCAGCGTGCGCGACGCCCTGACCGTGATTACCCGCCGAGGCGGTGACCACCCCGCGCGCGCGGACGGCCGGATCGATCCCGAGGAGCTTGTTCAGTGCGCCGCGGACCTTGAACGCGCCGGTCTGCTGGAGGTTCTCGAGCTTGAGATGGACGTCGGAGCCCACCAGTGCCGAGAGCGCGTCAGAGCGCTCGAGCGGCGTGTGACGGACAAGACCGGAGATCGCGCGTGATGCTTGCTCGACATCCGCGAGGCCGAGGCGCGCGGTCACTCCGGTGCTCACTGCTGCGTCATCCGCGATCAGACTAGAGCGGCCATCTACTGACCAACGGCCGAAAGAGCGGAGCCCGATCGCGAGGGCCACGGCGCGCGCGGGCAACGAGCGGGATCGCTACTCCGTGGGCCAGTGATCCCATGGCGACGTCGCCGCGGGCTTCGGCACGGCCGGAGGCTCGCTCGCCGCGGCCGGGATCTCGGCCGGGATCGGCACGGTCTCGGCCTTCCGCCACGGCTGCTCCTCGAACGGCTTCGGCAGCTGGAGCGGCTTGCGCTCGAACTTCGTCGCGATCTCCGGGTGCGCCTCTTCGACCATCGCGAAGATCTCATCGAGCTCCTCGCCGATGAGCTCGCCCTTCTCGAGCAGCGCGTTCGCGACAGCGTGGACCGCGTGCGCCTTCTCTCGGACGAGCGCGCGAGTCTCCGCGTAGAGCATGTCGAGCATCTTGTCCGCGATGCGCATGAGCGGCTCGGGCACGCCCCCGAGCGCGTTCTGCGACGGCACGGCGAGCAGGCTCGGACCCATGCCGTGCTGACCGCAGTAGGACATGGCGAGATAGGTCGCGGTCTGCATGTCGGAATCGGCGCCCGTCATCTTCGTCTGGAGGAACTCCTCCTCGACGGCGCGTGAGCCGAGGGAGATCATGATGTCGGCCTCGATCTCGTGCGCGCGCCGCGTGTAGCGCTCCTCGCGGTCGGAACGCTGGACGACACCGAGCGCGTCGCCCATCCGGATGATCGACGCCTTGAGGATGCGGTGGTCGGTGCGCACGAAGTGCGCGACGACCGCGTGCCCGGCCTCGTGGTACGCGAGGGCGCGCCTGTCGTCCGCGGTCATCTTCGTGATCGGCTGCTTCAGGCCGAGCTGCCGCATGTCGCGCGCGCTGAGCCAGTCGCGGTACGTGAGGCGGTCGCGCCCCTGGTCGTGGGCGACGATGAGCGCCTCGTTGATGTTCGTCTTGATGTCGACGGGGGTCCACCCGACCGAGTCCTGGACCATGAGGTCGATGTTGATGTTCGGGTCGTGCGCCTTCTGCGCGAGGTAGAGGTCGATGATCTCGCGGCGGCCCTCGCCGTCCGGCACGTACACGTTCAGCTTGCGGTCGAGACGGCCGGGTCGCGTGAGCGCGACGTCCAGGACGTCGGGACGGTTGGTCGCGCCGATGACGAAGACGACCGGCTTCGGCGGGACCGGGCCGCGGACGAAACCGAGCCAGCGCAGGAACTTCTGCCACCGGCGGTCCTCGATGTGCTGCCCGAGCGAGTCCATCTGGTTGAGCATCGTGTTCAGCGCGAACCCGCTCATGCCGCCCATCATGCCCATCGGGCCCATGCCGCCCTGCTGCTGCCCGCCCATGACGCCGCCGCGCGAGCGGCCGATCGAGTCGAGCTCGTCGATGAAGAGGATGCACGCGCCCGGGTGCCCCGGCTTCGCGTACTTCCGCCCGAGCTTGCGGGCCTTGCCGAACAGCGACATGACGATGAGCGCGTCCATGCCGAACCACATGCTGGTCATGGAGCTCGCGTCGACGTAGATGAACGGGAGGTCGGCCTCGGCCGCGATGATCCCGGCGAGGAAGCTCTTCCCGGTACCGGGCGCACCCGCGAGCAGCATCCCCTTGGGCGGCTCGCCGCCCATCGCACGGAACTTGTGGATGCCCTGGAGGATCCGGACGGTGCTCTTGGCGTGCTCGAGCAGATCCGGCTGGCCGCGGTAGTTGTCGAAGGTGAGGCCGATCTGCGGGCTGTCGGGCGTCACGGTGTACGTGCGCGGCCGCGACAGGAACCACATGAGGACGCCGAACTGCGCGATCATCGCGAAGGCGTAGAAGAGGAGCAGCACGAGCATCGAGGGCGCCTGGGCGATCAGGCCGACGAGCCCTTCGATGAGCCCCCGCACGCCGAACGTGAGGACGGCAAGGGTCATGATCAGGAGGAGGATCAGCAGGCGCCGGCGGTTCCGTTCCCACATGTAGGCGCCGTGATCGAGCATCTTGTCCATCGGTGCCGCCTCGACACCGACACCCGCCGCCTGGGCGGCGACGCTCTTCGAGGTCATGTCTGGGCTGCTCAATTCACACCTACGACCTTCCCGTCGCGCACGCGGAAGACGATCCCAACGATGACCTTCTCACCGGACTGGGCCCGGCCGCCGGCCACGTATGCAGAAAGGATATCCCCCTGCCTTTCCGTGGCGCCGGTGAACATGACCTCATCGATGTCGACCAGGGGCTCGATCGCTCCTGCCAGCCGCTGTAGCAATTGCGGGTCCAGGGACCTGGCGAGGCCCCGCGCGTCGTCCTGGAGCAGGAAGCTCGTCAGCCGGGCGGCCGCGGCGGGCTCCTCGACGGGCGGCAGCCCCCGCCAGGGGCTCTCGGGCGGCGCGGGATTCGCGAGCTGCGCCCCGAAGGCGCCCGCGATGGCGCCGCCGAGGAACACGACAAGGCCGATGATGGCCTTCGCCTTATTCACGCCGCACGACCTTGCCGCTGGCGAGGGTGAGCGCGAGCGGGAAGAACTGTCGCTGCCCGCCCGCGGCGCGGATCTCGATCGCGTAGATGTGCACTGCGAGCGATCCGGCGGTCCGCCCGCCGAGGTACGTGAGCGAGATCGGCGTGATCTGCCCCGTCGCTTCCTGCGACTGCGCGTACTGCATCGCGCGGTTCACGACGTCGGTCTTCGGGGAGAGCGAGACGAGGGTGTCGGACTCGTTCTGCAGCAGGCCCAGCATGTACCGGCGCGACGCGGCACTCTCGTGGACGCCGAACACGGCCTTCTCCTCGAGGAGGCCGCCGCCGATCGCGGTGACGACGAAGCTGAGCAGGGCCCCGAGCACGAAGACGATCGCCCACGGGCGCAGTGCCCGCAGCATCCCCACCGACCGAGTCTAGGCGGGACCGGCGGCGCGTAGCTGAGGGACCGCTAGGACGACCCCGCCGAGGACGACGAGGACCAGTCCGGCGCTGCCCGCGACGGCGAGCGGGACGCCGAACGCGATGGCGAGCGCGCCGAGGAGCGGTCCGTTCACCACGCGCAGACCCTGCGTGCCGAACGTGTACGCGCCCATGACGCGCCCCCGGATACGGTCGGGGGCCGACAGCTGCAGCGTCGTGTTCGTCAGCGACGCGGTGATGACCCCCGCCGCGCCCACGACGAGCATGAGCGCGAGCGAGACCGCGTACTCGCCGGAGAAGGCGAACAGGAGGATGGCGAGCATCTCGACCATCGCGGTGAGGGCGATGAAGAGCGCCGGGCGCTTCCGCTCGCGCGCCGACCCGAGGTACACGGCGGCCACGATCGCGCCGACGCCGCTCGCGACGAGCAGGAACGGATACGCGAGCGGGATCGTCGGGAAGCGGTCCACGGCGAACACGACGAGCAGCGAGTTGAACGTGTGCCCGAGGAAGATGACGGTCACGGCCTCGATCCCGATGAGCGAGCCCAGCAGCGGGCGCTGGCGCACGTAGCCGAGACCCTCGCGCAGCGCGTCCATCGCCGGGCGACGCTCGCCCTCGTGCAGCCGCTTGATGTGCACGAGGGAGAGGAAGACGAGCAGCGGGATGAAGGTCATCGCGTTCACGAGGAACCCCCAGCCGGCGCCGAACGCGAGGAACACGAAGCCGGCGACGGCCGGCCCGATGACCTGCGAGAACTGCCGCATGGTCGAGTTCAGGCTCACGGCGGAGAGGAGCCGCTCCCTCCCGACGATGGAGTGGATGAGCGTCTGCTGCGCGGGATTGCCGATCGCGCCCGCGAACCCGTGGACGAGGAGCAGCCCGAAGATCCACCAGACCGTCACGATGTTCGAGAGGGTCGCGATCGCGACGCCGAGCGCCGCTGTCAGCAAGAGGAGCTGCGCGACGATCTGGACCTTCCGCGGGTCGTAGCGGTCCGCCAGGACGCCGCCGTAGAGCGCGAACACGGTGAACGGGACCCAGTGCGCGAACACCATCATCCCGAGCCAGAACGGCGCGCCCGCGAGGCCGACGAGCTGCACGACGAGATATCCGCGGATGACGTTCTCCATCCCGTCGCCGGTCTGCGAGATCCAGCTCACGATCCAGTACCAGCGGAACGTCGGGACCTCGAGCGCCGCGAAGCGCGTGCGCCGCGGCGCCGCGAGGACGCCGAGGGTCGGGGCCGCGACGACGCCGAGGGTCGGGGCCGCGACGACGGCGGGGTCCCGCTCGGTCAGCTCGGCCATCTCGTCGTCAGTCTGAGCGAGATCAGGGCGGCGTGATGAACATCTGCGTGAACATCCGGCCGTAGGGCCCGGCGCTCATCACGCCGATGCCGATCCGCGTGAATTCCGGACGGAGGATGTTCTCCCGGTGGCCCTCGCTCGCCATGAGGCCCCGGTGCGCGACCGCGACCGACTGCGCGTACGCGAGGTTCTCGCCCGCGCGCGAGTACTTGATCCCGGCGGCGTCGAGCCGGTCGAACGGCGACCCCTTCACCGGCGACTGATGTCCGAAGTAGCGCAGCCGGAACATCTCCTCGGAGTGCTGCCGCGCGACCGGGACGAGCCGCGGGTCGATCGTGAGCGGCTGCAGACCGACGGCGACCCGCTCCTCGTTCAGCAAGGCGACCATCTGGGCCTCCGCCTGCGGATCGGCCTGCAGCTGCAGGTCGGCGGGCAGGTCGAGCTCCTGGCGGCGGTCGGCGTCGATCTTCGTGACGAAGAGCGCGCTCGCGTCGCCGCCGAGGATCTGCCCGAGATACGGCTGCGCCGCGGCGACGCTCGAGACGAGCGCGCGGCCGAGGCGCGACCCGTCGATCGCGTTCCGCACGTCGTTCCCGACCGGCAGGACGATGAGCGCCGCGAGCCCGATCGACGTGACGACGAGCGCGCGCAGCACGGACGGCACGACGCCGAACGCGCGGTCGATGATGCGGGCCGCGCGGCGAGCGTGGACGGCGCGGACGAGCGGCCAGATCGCGAAGCGGCCGCCGAGCGCGAACAGCCCCTCGACCGCGAGCAGCACGACGACGAAGCCGATCGCGCGCGCCGCCGGCGCCGGGACGCCCGTGAGGTCGACGACGATGCGCGCCGCGCTGCTCAGCAACGCGAATGCGACGAGCAACGAGAGCAGCCAGCTGACGAGCCCGTAGAGCGTGGCGATGAATCCCGACCGGATGCCGCCGACGACGGCGAGGACGAGGACCGCCACGACGAGCAGATCGACCGGGTTCAACTGGCGACCCCCGCGAGGTCGCGCCGCACCGGCGAGAGCCGCCCCTGGCTGAGCAGCTCGCGCAGGAACTGGCCCGTGAAAGACCTCCGTACCTTCGCGACCTCCTCGGGAGTGCCCTCCGCGATGATCTCGCCGCCGGCCTTGCCGCCCTCGGGGCCGAGGTCGATGACGTGATCGGCCGTCTTGATCACGTCGAGGTTGTGCTCGATCACGACGACGGTGTTGCCAGCATCGACGAGGCGGTGCAGGACCTCGAGCAGCCGCTCGACGTCCGCGAAATGCAGGCCCGTCGTCGGCTCATCGAGGATGTACAGCGTCCGGCCGGTCGCGCGGCGCGCGAGCTCCGTCGCGAGCTTCACGCGCTGTGCCTCGCCGCCCGACAGCGTCGTCGCCGACTGGCCGAGGTGGATGTAGCCGAGGCCGACGTCGTTCAGCGTCGACAGCCTGCCCCCCACGCCGGGCACGTTCTGGAAGAACGCGAGCGCGTCCTCGACGGTCATCTCGAGCACGTCGGCGATGCTCTTCCCCTTGTAGTGGATCTCGAGCGTCTCCCGGTTGTAGCGGCGGCCCTTGCAGACCTCGCAGTGCACGTAGACGTCCGGCAGGAACTGCATCTCGATCTTGATGACCCCGTCGCCCTGGCACGCTTCGCAGCGCCCGCCGCGTACGTTGAACGAGAACCGGCCCGGCGTGTACCCGCGCAGGCGCGCCTCGGGTACCTGCGCGAAGAGCTCGCGGATCGGCGCGAAGAGGCCCGTGTACGTCGCCGGGTTCGACCGCGGCGTCCGTCCGATCGGCGACTGGTCGATGTCGATGACCTTGTCGATGTGCTGCACGCCCTCGATCCGGGTGTGCGCGCCGGGGCGGTCCTTGGCCTTGTAGAGCACCTGCGCGAGGCGGCGGTACAGGATCTCGTTCACGAGCGTGCTCTTGCCTGAGCCCGAGACGCCGGTGATGGCGACGAACACGCCGAGCGGGATGCGCACGTCGATGTCCTTCAGGTTGTGCTCGCGCGCGCCCTTCACGACGATCGCGTCGCGCCGTGGCGACCGCCGCTCGGTGGGGAGCGGGATGCGCCGCCGACCGGAGAGGTATGCGCCCGTGATCGAGCGCGGCTCGGCCAGGATCGCGTCGAGCGTGCCCTCGGCGACCACGTGCCCGCCGTGCTCGCCCGCGCCCGGGCCGATGTCGATGATCCAGTCCGCGGTCCGGATGGTCTCCTCGTCGTGCTCGACGACGATCACGGTGTTGCCGAGGTCGCGCATGCCGAGGAGCGTGCGGATGAGCCGCGCGTTGTCGCGCTGGTGCAGGCCGATGGAGGGCTCGTCGAGGATGTAGAGGACGCCCATGAGCCCCGACCCGATCTGCGTCGCGAGCCGGATGCGCTGCGCCTCGCCGCCCGACAGCGTCGTCGCGGAGCGGTCGAGCGTGAGGTAGTCGAGACCGACGTCGACGAGGAACCCGAGGCGCTGGCGGATCTCCTTGAGGACCTGGCGCGCGATCTTCCGCTCGCGCGCGCCGAGCGGTCCGCGGTCGCGCTCGAGCGCGTTCGACCACTCCATCGCCTCGAGCACGGTCATCTGCGTGACGTCGACGATGTTCTTGTCGCCGATGAGGACGGCGAGCGTCTCAGGGCGCAGGCGCCGGCCCTTGCAGACCGGGCATGGCCGCTCGCTCATGTACCGCTCGATGTCCTCGCGGATGTGCTCCGACGTCGTCTCGCGATGATCCTGCTCGAGGCGCGGGATGACGCCTTCCCACTCGATCTCGTAGGAGCGCCGCTGTCCCGAGCGGTTCTCGTAGGAGAGCTTCAGCGGGTCCGGGGTGCCGTGGAGGATCGCGTCGACCGCCTTCTTCGGGAGGTCGCGGACCGGCGTGTCGAGCGAGAACCCGAGCTTGCGCGCCAAGCCCGTGAGCGCGGCGAGCCGGTACTGCGCCATGCCGCTCGTCTTCGCCCACGGCAGGATCGCGCCCTGCCGGATCGAGAGGTCCGGGTTCGCGAGGATGAGGTCCGGGTCCGGCTCGAGCCGCGTGCCGAGGCCGGTGCACGCCGGACACGCGCCGTGCGGCGAGTTGAAGGAGAACGTGCGCGGCTCGATCTCGCCGATCGAGAAGTCGCCGTGCGGGCAGGCCAGGCGCTGCGAGAACAGCCTTTCGGGCACGCTCGGCTTCTCGTCCGCCGATGCGATGAGCACGAGGCCCTCCCCGAGCCGCAGCGCTGTCTCGACCGAGTCCGTCAGCCGCGGGCGCTCCTCCTCCGCCTGCGCCGCGGCAGGCACGACGAAGCGGTCGACGACCACCTCGATCGCGTGCTTCTTCATCTTGTCGAGCTGGAACTCGTCCGAGAGGTCGTGGACCACGCGGTCGACGCGGACGCGCGCGAATCCCGCGCGGCGCGCCGTGGCGAAGAGCTGCTGGTGCTCGCCCTTGCGGTCGCGCACGAGGGGCGCCAACACGAGGAGTCGCGTGCCCTCCGGGTACGCCGCGATCTGGTCGACGATCTCCTGCGGGGTCTGGGCGACGATCGGGATGCCGTGCGTCGGGCAGTGCGGCACGCCGGTGCGCGCGAAGAGGAGGCGGAGGTGGTCGTAGATCTCCGTCACCGTGCCGACGGTGGACCGCGGGTTGCGCGTCGTCCCCTTCTGGTCGATCGACACCGCGGGCGAGAGCCCCTCGATGAGGTCGACGTCCGGCTTCTCCATCTGACCGAGGAACTGGCGCGCGTACGCGGAGAGCGACTCCACGTAGCGGCGCTGGCCCTCGGCGTAGATCGTGTCGAACGCGAGCGACGACTTACCGGATCCGGACAGGCCCGTGATGACGACCATGCGGTCGCGCGGGATCCGCACGTCGATGCCCTTGAGGTTGTGCTCGCGTGCGCCCTTGACGTAGATGTGCGTCGGGGCGCCGAGCGCCGTGCGCTCGCTCACAGGCTAGTGAGAGCGATCAGCGGCAGCTCGCTGACGCTGGAGCACGAACGACGCCTGTATGTGCGAAGCACTTACGCGGTCTGACGGAACTCGGTGACGACGAGCCGAAGGTAGATGAGCCAGATGGGCAGCGCGACGATGCCGCCGCCGAGCGCGTCGGCGCCCTGACGGAAGAAGGTCTCCGGCGTCGCGAGGAGAACGTTCGAGAGCGCCTGATAGATGCCGGTCGGGAGCAGGATGATCGTCGCGAGGCCGAAGACGATCGTGCCGAGCATGAGATAGCCGCGCCGAAGACCGGACATCGTCGCGTCGACCTCGCCGACGCCGCGGCGCGCGGTCCAATGCGCGATCCAGAAGATCGCGCCGAACACGGTGAACGTGATGCCGCGGATGAGATCCTCGTCCCGGCGGCGCTCCGTCTGCTGCTTCATCTGGACGCGCTGCTGCTCGAGCTGTTCCGGCGTCGGCTCGACGCAGCCTTTTCCGATGGCTTCGGGCGGGCAGCGGACCATCGCCGGAACGGGGCCGGCGCCGCCGTAGATGAACTCGAGGCTGACGGCGCGCGCGAGCCCGTAGTTCACGATGGACGCGAGGCCGATCGCGAGCACGACGATCCCGGCGAGCGACGCGAGGTACAGGTAGAGCCGCAGGATCCCCCGCGGCGAGAGATCGATCCCCTCGCGGCCGCGCTGCAGGAACAGCACGACGATGAGCGCGAGCGTCGCCAGGACCGCGATCGGCGCGAGCACACCCAGGATCATCGTCGTCCCCTCCGTCCACGGATGACCCGCTTCGTGCGGGCCCCGTCGCCTGTGGCCGTCCCGGCCATCTGCTCGAGCGTGCGCACCTCCGGCGAGCTCTGCTCGAGCACGAGCAGGCCCCGCAGCTCGACGATCTCGTCGCGCAGCGCGGCAGCCTCCTCGAACTTCAGATCGCGCGCGGTCTGCTTCATCTGCACCTCGAGGTCCTTCACGAGGCGAACGAGCTCGTCACGCGGCATGTCCTTCGCGCGGAAGACGCCCTTCTCGTAGCGCTCCCCCTGCTCGGCCACGGCGCGGAGCTTGAAGCCGATGTCGCGGATCGCCTTGACGACGGTCTGCGGCTCGATGCCATGCTCCGTGTTGTACGCGACCTGGATCGCGCGGCGGCGGTCGGTCTCGTCGATGGCCTGCCGCATCGAGTCAGTGGTGCGGTCGGCATACATGATCACGGTGCCCTCCACGTGGCGTGCCGCGCGGCCGATGACCTGGACGAGCGAGCCCCTCGACCGGAGGTATCCCTCCTTGTCGGCGTCGAGGATCGCGACGAGCGTCACCTCGGGGAGGTCGATGCCCTCACGGAGGAGGTTCACGCCGACGATGACGTCGTAGACGCCGAGCCGCAGGTCGCGCAGGATCTCGATGCGCTCGAGCGTCTCGATCTCCGAGTGGAGGTAGTGGACCTTCACCCCCATCTCGCGGAGGTAGTCGGCGAGGTCCTCGGCCATCTTCTTCGTCAGCGTCGTGACGATCGCTCGCTGGCCCTTGTCGACGCGCGCGCGGATCTCGCCGAGGAGGTCGTCGATCTGTCCCTCCGTCTTACGGAGATGGATGACGGGATCGATGAGGCCGGTCGGCCGGATGATCTGCTCGACGAAGCGCTCCTCGCCGCCGACCTTCTCCGACTCGTACGGTCCGGGGGTCGCGGAGACGTAGATGGCCTGCCCGAGCCGCTCCTCGAACTCGTCGAAGCGGAGCGGCCGGTTGTCGAGCGCGCTCGGCAGGCGGAACCCGTAGTCCACGAGGATCTCCTTGCGCGAGCGGTCGCCGCCGTACATCCCGTGCACCTGGGGGATCGTCATGTGCGACTCGTCGATGAACGCGAGGAAGTCCGGCGGGAAGTAGTCGAGGAGCGTCCACGGGCGGCTGCCCGCGGGGCGGCGCGCCAGGTGGCGCGAGTAGTTCTCGACGCCGTGGCACGTCCCCGTCTCGCGGAGCATCTCGATGTCGAAGTTCGTCCGCTGGCGCAGGCGCTGCGCCTCGAGGAGGCGTCCCAGGCCCTCGAGCTCCGCGACGCGCTCCGCGAGCTCGACCTCGATGTCCTTGATCGCCTCGATGAGCTTGTCGCGGGGGGTGACGAAGTGGCGCGCCGGGTAGACGTCGACCTTGTCGCGCTCGGCGAGCACCTCGCCGGTGAGCGGGTCGAGCTCGGTGATGCGCTCGATCTCGTCGCCGAAGAACTCGACGCGGACGGCGAGGTCCTCGTACGCCGGATAGACCTCGAGCGTGTCGCCGCGCACGCGGAACGTCCCGCGCGTGAACGCGGTGTCATTGCGCTCGTACTGGATGTCGACGAGATGACGCAGGACCTTGTCGCGGCGCTCGCGCTCGCCGCGGCGGAGCCGCACGGTGACGGCGCCGTAGTCGACCGGCGCGCCGAGGCCGTAGATGCACGAGACGGACGCGACGATGATCACGTCGCGGCGCTCGAAGAGCGAGCGCGTCGCGGCGTGGCGCATCTTGTCGATCTCCTCGTTCCGCGACGAGTCCTTCTCGATGTACGTGTCGCTGCGGGCGATGTACGCCTCGGGCTGGTAGTAGTCGTAATAGGAGACGAAGTAGTGGACGGCGTTGTTCGGGAAGAACTCGCGGAACTCGCCGTACAGCTGCGCCGCGAGCGTCTTGTTGTGCGCCATCACGAGCGCCGGGCGGCGCGACCCTGCGATGACCTTCGCCATCGTGACCGTCTTCCCCGAGCCGGTGACGCCGAGGAGCACCTGGTCCCGCTTGCCGGCCCGGATGCCCTCCTCGAGGGACCGGGACGCGCTCTCCTGGTCGCCGGCGAGCGGCCACGGGAGCTCGAGGCGGAAGTCCGCCGCTCCAGCAGGTCGATCCAGGGGCAGATCGAGGACTTCCGTGGGGTCCACGCTCACATCCTAGAACAGGCGTTCGGTCGTCCGGACGGCCCGGGGGTACTGCTTCAGTCTACGACCGCATAACGCGGCCCCGATGTGGGCGATGGACGAGACGAGCGTGCTCTTGACGTACAGCCGGCCTACGCAACGATCGATGCCTGTGACCAGGCTGCGTCGCTTCATGGCCGAGGACAGCGGCCAGAACCTCGTTGAATTCGCGCTCCTGCTGCCGATCCTCATGTACATCCTCATGGGGATCATGCAGTTCGGGCTCATCTTCGCCGCCTACATCACGGTCAACAACGCGGTCCGCGAAGGCGCGCGCTGGGGCTCGATCTACGTCTACGACTCGAGCTCGAGTCAGACGCAGGCGACGAACGACACGGCGCGGCAGAACGGGATCCTCGAGCGGCTCGTCGCCGGCCGGGGCATCCTCAACATCCCCGCGGTCGGCAGCTCGACGAACAACTTCAACGCGGGCACGACCAGCACGTGGACGAGCACAGCCGTCGCCGACTGCTTCAACCAGAGCCCGGTCCCGAACTCAGCCGCGTTCCGCGGGGACGTCACGATCTGCTACACGATCCCGACGGGGGTCACATCGAATGACGCCCGGCGTGGTTATTACATGGAGGTCACCGGCTGGTACCACCAGCAGATCTTCATGCCGCTGCTCGACACGTTCCTGCCCGACGACACGTCGAAGGGCGCACAGCAGACGCAGTGGCTGCGTCTTCCCGGTCGAGTGACCGTCGTAATCAACTAGAGTTAAAGGTCTTCCGGGCCGAGCTGAGGAGGGGTCTTTCACATGGATCCGAGACGTCGCGCGCGCATCATCCTGATCTTGGGCGTCCTGCTAGCGCTCGGTGCCGGGGCCGGCACCTTCTTCTATGCGTCGGGCGCGCAGACCGCTGCTCCGCCCCCCGCGGCACCGACGGTCGACGTCCTCGTCGCCGCGCGCGAGCTTCCGGCGCGCACGTCGATCAGCGCCGCTGACGTCAAGGTCGCGAAGGTGAACGCCGACGTCGCGCCTCCCGCCGGCCTGAAGGACCCGAAGGACGCGATCGGCAAGGTCCTCGTCACGAACGTCTCGACCAATGAGCCGCTCCTCGCCTCGAAGTTCGCCGCGGCCGAGCGCGCCTTCACCGTGTTCCCCGCGGGCGAGAAGGTCGAGGCCGGGTCGCCGAACTACCGCGTCATGACGATCGGCGTCCCCGACAACTTCGCCGTGGGCGGCATCCTCGTCCCCGGCGACAACGTCGACATCATGTACGTCTTCGCGTTCGACCCCGCCGCGAAGCTCCAGCTGCCGCCCGGCGCGACCGGCACCGGCACCGGCGGCGCGGCCGGGACGCAGTCGAAGATCGCCGCGGACACGGTCGCGAAGATCATCCTCGGCCCGATGGCGATCCTGTCACGCGCCGGCAGCGTGTACACGATCCGCGTCGACGCGACGCTCGCCGAGCGCATCGCGTACATCCAGGCCGCGGGCGGTCAGCTGCAGATGCTGCTGCGCGCTCCGACCGACGACCGCGTGATCACGACGACGGGCGCGACGTTCGCGAACGTGTACACACAGTTCAAGTTCCCGCTCCCCGAGAGGATCGCGCCCTAGCCTTCGACGCCTCGTACGCGGCCCGGACCTGCGTCCGGGTCGCCTCGCGGTCCCCCGCGTTCTCGATGACCACGTGTGCCCGCGCGCGGAACTCCGCGTCGCTCCGCTGGTGTCGCAGCCGCGCCTCCGCTTCGCCCGCGGACATGCCGCGCTCGCGCAGCCGCTCCATCATCACGTCGCGCGGCGCGAGCACGACCCAGATCTCGTCGTACGAGCCGCGCATGACCGAGTCGAGGAGCTTGATGGCCTCGACCACGAGGATCGCGTCGTCGGCGAGCATCGCGCGCGCTTCGAGCACGCGCGCGACGACGCGCGGGTGGATGATCCGCTCGAGCTGCTCGAGCTTCCGCGGATCGCCGAAGACCTCCTCCGCGAGCTTCTTCCGGTCGATCTCGCGGTCCTCGCCCAGCACGTGCGTGCCGAACTGCTGGACGATCGCGGTGTAGCCGAGCGTCCCGCGGCTCTGCTCCTGGTGCACGATCGCGTCAGCATCGATGACCTTCGCGCCGAGCTCGCGCAGCATCTGCGCGACGGTGCTCTTCCCCGCGCCGATGGGTCCGGTGAGGCCGATGGCGTAGGCGGTCATCCGTCGCGCGCCGCCCACTCCTCGTACAGCACGCGCAGCGCCTGCTCGAGGGTCGCGTGCTCCTCGCCGACGCGCCGTGTCTCCATGTAGTTCCCGCTGCGCGCGACCTCGGCGAGGCGGTCCTCGAGCTCCTTGACGCGCGCCTCCATGTCCTTGATGCGCTGCTCGAGAGCAAGGACGTGCTTCTCGGCGCCTCGGCTCGCCGCCACGTTGCCTCGCGGGTCGGCGTCTCGCTCGCGGGTCGGCCTCCCCAAGCGCTCCCCTCGTCGCTTCGCTCCTCGGGGCGCTCGGTACCCCTCCACTCCCGCTCGCGAGATCGCCCGACCCGCTCGACCTGTCGGCTTCGCCTCGGCGCCGAGCCGCTGTGCGCGCTCGCGCTGGAGGCTGGTCCAGTTCCCTTCGTGCCTCTCCAGCGTTCCCTGGTCGACGAGCCACACCTCGGTCGCGAGCTTGTCGATGAGGTAGCGGTCGTGCGAGACGAAGAGGAGGGCGCCGTCGTAGTCGAGGAGCACGGACTCCAGTGCCTCACGTGCGGCGACGTCGAGGTGGTTCGTCGGCTCGTCGAGGACGAGCAGATTCGCTTCGCGCGCGGCGAGGCGCGCGAGGGCCAGGCGTGAGCGCTCGCCGCCCGAGAGGACGCTGACGTCCTTGAAGACATCCTCGCCGCGGAAGAGGAAGCGCGCGAGGAGGTCGCGCGCGCCCTGCTCCGGGAGGCCGGTCGCTTCCTGTATCGCGTCGAGGACGGTGCCGCCGCCGAGGTCGTATTGCGTCTGCGCGAGGTACGCGACGCGCGCGGTGGGCGCGCTCGCGACGTAACCATCGATCGCGGGCAGGTCGCCGATGATCGTGCGCACCAGCGTCGTCTTCCCCGCCCCGTTCGGACCGACGACGGCGACACGCGCGTTGCGCGCGATGCGCAGCGGCGGCGTGCGCACGATGGGGGTGTCGCGGCGATGGCCGACAGCGAGCGCGGTCGTCTCGACGACGGCGTCGCTCGCCATGTGCGCCGCGTCGAGACGCCAGCCGTGGCGCGCGAGGCGCTCGGGCGCCTCGATCCGCTGCACGCGCGCGAGCTTCTTCCCGCGGCCGCGGGCTTCCTTGGAGCGCTGGCCCGCGCCGTACTTGCGGATGAACGCCTCGGTGCGCGCGATCTCCTCGGCCTGGCGCTCGGCGGCCTTCGTGAGCGCGGCGTCGCGGTCGGCGCGCTGACGCGCGTAGTGCGAATAGGCGCCGCGGTATTCGACGACGGTCCCGCGCTCGAACGAGAGCGTGCGCGAGGTCACGCGATCGAGGAACCACCGGTCATGACTCACGATCAATGCGGTCGTGTCGCGCTCGACGAGGAAACGCTCCAGCCACTCGAGCGCGGCGATGTCGAGATGGTTCGTCGGCTCGTCGAGCAGCATGAGGTCGGGGTCGTCGAGCAGGAGGCGCGCGAGGCCGAGGCGCGTGCGCTCGCCGCCGGACAGCGTGCGCACCTCGCGGGCCGCGAGCGGGGCCAGGCC
>WNFV01006437.1_pt1 | contig 17251 bp, 12 predicted proteins | sample 5400101 | NCBI WGS metagenome assembly WNFV01 (sample SAMN13153361, study PRJNA577476) | soil metagenome | isolation source: 115 cm soil or saprolite under grassland replicate 1 | place: USA:California | collected 2016-06-15
GGCCCCAGATTATGAGCACGCCATGGTCATGCTCGTCGAACGCGATTGGGGCGGCGATAAACCCGCGGCTCCCTTCCAGCCGCAGCACGAGCTTGGCAAGCTGGGCTGCCTGCGGCGACATGTTGGCCTCGATCACTGTGCGAAAATCTGGCCAGAACACGGTGCGATGCTGCCCCAGCACGAGGTCATACGGCGGGGTACGCGCGGGGATGCCTATCTGGGAGATATATAGGCCCGTGGCATGGTGGAGGAGCGTTTCGCGGCCGGCGGGCGCTTCAATGTAGTACACCACCAACTGCCCGCGCGCAGGCTCCTCTAGCAGAACGGCCATCCGCAAATAAACCTTCTTCAGCGCCTGGGTTGTGATGGCGAAGAGTTCTTCTGCCGACTGCGCCGTTAGCAGGCACGGTGCCACCCGGTTGAGCTCGAGCATGAACTGTTCGCGGCGGTGCGCGAGCGAGCCAAGGTACACGATCAACGTCACGCGCCGCAGCGGATCGCCATCGATCGCGATTGCCTGAATCTCGGCCTCAACCGGCTCCGATCCCGCCTGCTTGATCTGAACACGGACGAGCGGCGAGTCGGCGGCATTTCGCGCCAGTGCCGCGGCAAGTCTCGGGCGATCTTCCTCGCGCACGAGCAAGCCAACCTGCGTGTCCACCAATGCCGACTCATCCGCGCCGAGCAAATCTCGCATCGCCTCGCTGAGGGCCAGTATCTGGCCATCTGCAGAGACTAGGATGAGCGGCCAGGGGGTGTCCCTGACGATATCCTGGAGTGGATCGTCGAGCGAAGCCACGATTGTGCGGCGGTTGGACATACAACGCAGCCTTCTGTCCGGCGAGTGAACGCCGAATGCGAACGGGCACTTCAACCCATGGAGACCTTGCGACCACCTATCTTGTGTGGCCACAGTATTTTACCACCTGTCGGATGGGCTGTGATAGAATGGACCGGTCAGTCTGTGACGAGTGACGAGTGACAAGTGACGAGTGGTTTTGTCACCCTGTCTCCCGTCTCCTGTCTCCTGAGGAGCTACTCCATGACCACACCCGCTTTCGATACGTGGGGCGATCGTTTTGGCGATGCTGAGCGCGCGCTGCTGGCGCCGTTTGTAACCGATCTGGACGCGCCGATCTTTGGGCTGCGCAATCTGCCCGAGGTGGTCAAGGGCGCGCTGTTTTCGCGCTACAGCCGAACCGACAAGAGCCTGCGCCGCATTCTGCTGGATGAGTTCATCCAGGCGCCCGAGTCGGGTTTCGCCGCGATCGTGGGCGGGGCGGCCGCCACCGGCGTCGAGCAGATCGTGGCCGTTCGCCAGGCCGAGGCGTTCTACGAGCGTGTGCTGGTTGGCTATGGCGATGACTCGGTGGCCGAGCTGGGCGGCGCGCACGTGGCCTGCGAGGGGATCAGTAATATTGCTGCGAAGGCGCTGGAAGACAGCCGGCTGGGGATCAGCCCGCTCGAGAAATCGACCCGCTATGTGGTGTTCAACCGCAAGCTGGATGGCCGCTACCGCTACGCCCGCGAGCCGCGGATCATGGCCTCGCGCCACGCCGAGCGCTACGAGGCCGCGCTGGATGGCCTGTTCGATGCCTACTCTGCGCTGCTGGAGCCGACGATCGCATCCGTGCGCACGCGCACCCCGTGCGACGCGGGCACATCCGAGCGGGCCTATAACAGCGCCACACGCGCCAAGGCCTGCGATCTGCTGCGCGGGCTGCTGCCGATGGCAACGCTCACGAACGTCGGGCTGTTCGGCAACGGCCGGGCCTTCGAATACCTGCTCACGCGGCTCTACGCGTCGCCGCTGGCGGAGCTGCCGGCGCTGGCGGCCGCGATGCAGACGGCGCTCGACGCGCTGATCCCCTCATTCGTTAAGCGCGCCGCCAGCGAGCGCGGTCGCGCGCAGCAAGCGTATCTTCGCGGGATGCGTGAACGTGTCGTTGCGGCGATTGGCGGTTGGGGATTAGGGATTGGGGATTCGGAGCGGAGTCCCCAGTCCCCGATCCCTAGTCCCCAGTCCCCAGTCGCCTTGGTCACTGGAACAGGTGCGCGCGCTGGTGAGCGGGCTGGCGGCCGAAGAGCGGCTGGCGATCATTCGCGCCTATGTCGGCGAGCGTGGCAGCCGCTTCCAGCGGCCCGGCCGGGCCTTCGAGGAGCCTTACTATAGCTTTGACATCCTGGCCGATTTGGGCGCCTACCGTGATCTTCAGCGCCACCGCATCCTGACACAGGATCGCCAGCGCTACACCATCCAGCACGGCTTCGTGACCCCGGTTGAGCTGGAGGACGCTGGACTGGCGCGAACCTATGTCCAGGCGCTCGAACGCGCCGCCGAGGTGGTCGAGACGATCGCCGCCGATCTGTGCGCAGCGCGCCGCAGGGCCACCCGTCCTACCGGCGGATAGCGCAGGCGATCTACGAGCGGATTCGCGCGGCCCACCCGGCGCTGGCCGAAGGCATGCGCTTCGTGGATATGGGCGACTACGAGCTAGAGCGGCTCGACGCCGAGCGCCGGCTGGACGCCAAGCTCAGCCGGGCGACGAAGACCTAATGCAGCTTCAGCTTTACAATTGGCAGGTATGGGGGACGCAGTCGCTCCAAGATACTTTTCTTTTGTGCCGCGCTGCCAGCGCAGAGCGCTGGCAGCGCGGCACAAAAAAGTGTGTTTGGCGCGGCGAAGCCGCGCCAGCCCCCACTACCAAGTATAATGGCCCGATTTGTGCTACTGCCGGGCAGGGGTACAATACGACGTATCGTAGGATGGTTAGTGACCGCATCGACGAAAAGAGGAGCATGAATCGTTCTTTCTATAGCCGCATCCTCGTCTACAGAAAGGAAACCTAGCTGTATGTGTCAACCAACAGACCACCGCCACTCGATCTTCTGCATTCTTCCACCGCACATTCTGCGCGAGATCGCGATGAACGGGACTGTCCCGGAGCGCGCGGCCGCGCTCGATACGCTCGCGACCGACCAGACCTTCCGTGCCATGCGCGCCGACGAGCGGCTCGCGCCGGCGGCGCCGAAGCGCGCGGGTGTGCTGGCGGTTGAGGGCGAGCAGCGCCGGACAATCTACTCCGCGCAGAATCAGCAGAACTTGCCCGGCGGGATCGTGCGGGCCGAGGGCGCGCCACCTACCGGCGACGCGGCGGCGGATGAGGCATACGATGGCCTGGGCGCCACGTTTGATTTCTACTGGGATGCCTACCAGCGCAACTCGATCGACGATCAGGGCCTGCCGCTTGATGGCACGGTTCACTTTGGCCGCAACTATGATAACGCCTTCTGGAACGGCGAGCGCATGGTTTTTGGTGATGGCGATGGCAAGCTGTTCAACCGTTTCACGATTTCGCTCGACGTGATCGGCCACGAGCTGACCCATGGCGTCACTCAGGATGAGGCGCGGCTGGCCTACTACGGCCAGTCGGGCGCGCTGAACGAGGCGGTCTCGGATGTGTTCGGCTCGCTGGTCAAGCAGCACAAACTCGGCCAGACTGCCGACCGAGCCGACTGGCTGATCGGCGCAGGGTTGCTGGCTTCTGGTGTCAAAGGCGTAGCGCTGCGCTCGATGAAGGCGCCCGGCACGGCCTATGATGACCCAGTGCTTGGCAAAGATCCGCAGCCGGCACATATGCGCAACTTTGTGCGTACCTATCAGGATAACGGTGGCGTGCATATCAACTCCGGCATTCCCAACCACGCCTTCTATCTGAGGCGCTGCGTGACTCGAAGCTGCGGCCGAACTCCGGCTTTCGAACCTTCGCGCGGCTGACGGTGGCCAATGCCGGCCGGCTGTATGGCCAGAACAGCCCTGAGCAGCGCGCCATCCACGACTCATGGACAGGGGTTGGCGTGGCGGTGGCTGCGCTGCCAACCACAACCCCCGCGCCCAAGCCGGCAAGCCGGGCTAGGGTTGGGTCGTAATTCCGCGTGAAGGGGTAGTATTTACAGCCTGATGCTTGCGTTATTCGGGCAGCATGCGTAGAAAGACCGCAACATCGATCTTCGCATGCCGCCCGCGTACGGTCGGATGACCGTGAGGAGGTTGCTATGCGGATTGAATTGCAGACCGAGGGAGGGATCGCCTTCTTTCCAGGCTTGAATAAGCCGGTGGTTGTGGACAGCGGCGATCTGCCAAAAGAGCAGGCCGCCCAACTCCAGCAGCTGATCGATTCGACGCACTTGTTTGATCTGCCCGCGGCATCCCGATCGCTGCCGAAGGGCGCGGCCGACATGCGCCGCTACACGATCACCGTCGAGGATGACCGGCGCCGCCGCACCGTGCGCCTGAATGACCCGATCGAGGATACGCGCCTCCAGGCGCTGATCGATTTCTTGCAGGGTCAGCGCGGCTCGCAAGGTCGGGCAGCGGACTCATCCACGCCCTCCGATCCGCAGTAACGCGAGATTTGCTTTCTGGGAGTTTATCTGAAAGGGACTAGTACAACTTGGTTGAGGCTCGTTTCTGTTTGCCATGCCGCATGACGAAGGACGGAAGACGAACGATCGCTTCGTCCTTCGTCGTTGGTCCTTCGTCCGAACCAGCAACAGATTTTCGCCAAGCGGTACTAGCATGGGAGACAGGAGATAGAGCGGCTTGAGTAATCTCCTGTCTCGGGTCTCGTGTCTGCAAAGATGGGGAGTCTTATCGACTGTTCTGCTCGTCGAACCAATCCTGCGCCGTCGCCCAGACGGCCTCACGCTCGGCTTCGCGCGGCAGCTAGTGGCCGCTACGCTGATCATCGTTGATCGTTCGCTGCTTTGTCCACATAGCAATTACATCTCTACGATACCCCACATTACACCCTTCTGGATGACTGCTGTCATGCGCTGTCATCCCTTGCGCCAATGGTTACAAAACCATTACAGTGACCCGATTCTGGCTCAATATGCCAGATCTTGCATTGACAAGCGCGGCCCCAACGGCGTAGGATCATAAGCGTTCACCGGGTACAACCACCACTGCGGCAGACCACCAGCTGTGAGCATCGACGCTCAGTTTGCTTCTGTGTTCATTGTTCGATGGAGCGTTTATGTCGCTGCGCTTCCAGCAAAAACTCATCATTCCCGCCACCGCGCGCCCGCTGGTCGAGCGCCCACGCTTGCTGGCTGAGCTTGAGCAGGTCGTCACCACTCGGCGCGTGGTCGCGCTGGCGACGCCGGCCGGCTGGGGTAAGACCACCACGCTGGCGCAGTGGGCCGCCGGCAGCTGCCTACCGGTGGCGTGGTATACGCTCGATCCAGCCGATCGTGACCCGCAGCTGTTTCTTGATTACTTGCTGCACAGCGTGGCCGCGTTCGTGCCCGCCGCCGCCGAGATAGTGACCCGCCTTTCCACCACCGCGCCGCAGGGCTTGCCCGAGCTGATCCACGCCGCCGCGCTGGCGATCTCGGCCGCGCCTGCGCCGTTTGCGCTGGTGCTCGACGATTTCCACGTGCTGGACGAGGAGCCGCGCTCGGCGCTACCCGGCGCAGTGTTGGTGTTCGACCTGCTGGCCTCGGTGGCGCAGTACGCCGGCAACTGCCACCTGGTGCTGGCATCGCGCACGCTGCCGACGCTGCACGGCCTGGTGCGCATGGTCGCCCAGCAGCGCGCGGCGGTGTTCGATTACGCCGCGCTCCAGTTCAGCATCGCCGAGATTCAGCAGCTGGCCGGCAGGGCCTACGCGCTCACACTCTCCGATGAGAGCGCCGGTCAGCTCGTGGAGCAGCTGGGCGGCTGGGTGACCGGGATTGTGCTCTCGCTCGACCAAGCGAGGACTGAGGGCCGAGGACTCAGGGCCGAGGAGCGTGGTGCCGAGCACTCAGTCCTCAGTCCTCAGTCCTCGGTGCTGATCGAGGCCGACACCACCCAGGTCTACGCCTACTTCGTCGAGCAGGTGATCCTCCCGCTCGATCCCGAGCTGCTGCGCTTCCTGGAGGACACCAGCGTGCTGGAGGATCTCTCGCCACGCCGCTGCGAGGCGCTGCGTAAGACCGGCGACTCAGCGGCGCTGCTCGACGAGGTCAAGCGTCATGGCCTGTTCGTATCGAGCCGCGCCGGCTGGCTGGCCTACCACAGCTTGTTCCGTGATTTTCTACGCACGCGGCTGGCGCGCGACCCGCACCGCCATCAATCGCTGCTGCTGCGCGCCGGCGATCTGTACCGCGATGAGGAGGATGTGGAGCGCGCGCTGGATTGCTACCTGGCCGCTGGCGCCGATGATCAGGCGATCGATCTGTTGCGCACCGTCATCCCCAGCTTTCGCCAGCGCTCTCGCCAGACTACGCTGCTGGCATGCTTCGAGCGCCTCCAGAAAAGGACTGAGAGCCGAGCGCGGAGGGCTGAGTTAGACGTCCCTCAGTCCTCCGCGCTCGGCCCTCAGTCCTCCGCCTTCCTGCCGCCCGATCTCCTGCTGGCCCAGGCGCGCGTCTACAGCGATCTTGCGCTGTGGGAGCAGGCTTACCTGGCGCTCCAGCTGGTCGAGACGCTTGGCGATCAGGCGACGCGATGGGAGGCGCGCATGCTGTGCGCCGATTTTCTGAATCTTCAGGGCGACTACGGGCGCGCCCGCGCCGCACTCGACGATCTGCCGGCCACCAAGTTGCCACCACGGCTTCAGCTCGAATACCATGTGATCGCCGGCCGCGTCCAGATTCTGAGCGGCGAGGTCACTGCGGCGATTAAGTCGCTCGAAAAGGCGCGCGCGCTAGCGCCGGCCGACAATGCCCGTGTGCTGGCCGATATCCACGATAACCTCGGCTGGGCCTACGCAACTCAGGGCGATCGGTCGGCCGCGCTACGGCACCTCAAGCGCGCCGATGCATGCTGGCAGGCCTCCGGCAACAGCGGCCGGCGCGCGCTAACCTTGAACAACCTCGGCACGCTGGCAATGGAGGAAGGTCACTTCGACGAGGCCCGCGCGGCGATCGAGGCCGGGCTCGATATCGCGCGCGCCACCGCTCGCCGCCGCGAGGAGACGCTGCTGCGCTGTAGCATGGCCGAGGTTGATATCATGGAGGGCGAGCTGGATCAGGCGATTAGCCGCTTTACCGAGGCGCATACGCTTTCGATGCGTATGGACGTGACCAGCAGCGTCGAGGCTGCCGCCGCTGGAGCGCTGTGGGCCGCAGCGCTGGCCGGCGATCTGGCAGTGGCGCAGGCCTGGCTGGATATTGCGGCAGCGATCGTGGCGCCCGGCCAGCCAGAGGTGCGCGGGCGTCTGGCGCTGGGTCAGGGCCTGCTGGCGCTGCACCAGCCGCGCCCCAACCTGTATGATCTGGCCGACCTGGCCGCCGAGGCCACCGCCGCGGAATCCTACCTGAGCGCGCCCGAGCGGGCTTACCTGGCGCTGTTACGTGCGACCCTGACCTTCGAACGCATCGGCTGGCCGCGCGCAGCCGGCGAGTGGGCGACCTTCACCAGCCGCGCCGCCGACCTGTCCGACGCGCTGCTGCTGCGCTTGGTCCCACCGCACCAGCGAATCTTCGAGGCCGCCGCCGCAAGCTCGCCGTTGGCGCGCCGCCTGGTCGACATCCTCAAGCAGCCGGCGCCCAGCCGCTGGCAGATCAGTATGCTTGGCTCGTTCGCCTGCCTGATCGATGGCGCACCGTGCGATCTTTCGCCGCTGCACCGCGCGCTGCTGGCCCGCCTGCTCGACGCCGGCCCGCAGGGGCTGACGGTCGAGCGGCTGTGGGAGTCGGTCTGGGGCGATAACGAGATCTCGATGGCGGCGCTGCACCAGGCGCTGCGCCGGCTGCGCGTGCAGACCGGCCTGGCAGTGGCGGCGCGCGATGGTCACTGTGCGATTCGATCGAGCTGGGATGCGATCGAATATGATGTGCGCGCGTTCGAGCAGGCGCTCGTGCCGCCAATCAACCGCGAGGCGGTTCAGCGCGTGATCGCGCTCTACCGCGGCGACTTTCTGCCCAGCGCGCCGCTCAGCGCGGCCCTGTGGGTCGATACGCGCCGCGCGCACCTTCAACAGCGCTACCTGGATGCGCTGGAGCAGCTAGCCCACGCCGCCGAGCGCGACGCGCCGCAGATGGCGATTCACTACTACCAGCAGGTGCTCCAGGTCGATGGCTGCCGTGAGCAGACCGCCGCGCAGCTTATGCGGCTGGCCGCGCGTTTTGGCAATCGCTCGCTGGTCAATGCCACGTTCGAACATCTCAAAGGCTCGCTGCGCACCCTTGGCGCTCAGCCCGAGCCATCCACCGCCGCGCTGTATCAGCAGTTGCACTAACATAATTGAAAATAGCAGATGTGATTCTTGGAGGGCAAAGCCCTCCAAACCTCCCTACTGGGAGTTTGCCGGCAGTATCATTTGTGGGATGTTTTTTCGCCCGGCCGGGCGAAAAAACATCCCACAAGGGGTGAACCCCTTCGGTTGCAGACTACGAGTCGATCGTAAAGCTCGCCAGCATGCGCTCGAACGTGACCTTGTCGCTGCCAAACCTTGTCTCGGGCGCGTCGAAGGTGATCAGATACGTCGCATCGGCGGCCTTGTCGCTTACCGCTACGCCGACGACATGGAACAGCACGCCATCTGCATCCTGGTAGACATACTCGACCCGCAGACCATCGCCGCCGGCCACGCGGGCGGCCTGCATGTCGCCGCGCCTCGCGAAGCCTGGCTCCTGGCTATCCGCATCAAGTAGATCCTTCAGCATCGCGCGGTTTGCGGTCGCGGGCTTGCCTTCGAGCGCATAGACATCGACGCCGAGATACGCGCCGTTCGCGTCTTCCTGATTGGAAAAGACAACTTTATCGGTGCCGGGCGATGTGGATTGCCAATCCTGCGGATAGTCGATCTGGAAGCCCAGCTGCTCGTCATGGAATGCCAGCGTGTCGGCTGCCGCGCCGGTCTGTGGCGTGTCGAGCGCGGTTGGGATGGCCGGCGTCGCGCTGCCGGCCGGGCTATCGACGGTCACGTTGCTGTATTGGTCGTTGATGTCGCCGGCCAGGTTTTCGACCATCAGGCCGATCACATAGTTGCCGCTGGGCGCATCGCCCTCGAAGGCGGTCAGTGGCGAGCTGCCGAATGTGATCGGCGCGCCAGCGGTCGTACGATCCTCGGCATCATCGTTGTCGGTAGCGTAGGAGACGATGTCGGGCGTGAATGTATCGCCGGCGCGCGGCTTCAGCTCGCGTGGGCGCGGGTTGTCGGCGCCATTTTTGTCGAAGGCCCAGACGTGCTGGAGTGTGCCGCGATCTTGTATCACCACGAACTCGATGCTGACCGGGAAGCTCTTGCCGGTCTTGCGGGTGGTATAGGTTCCATCCACGCTGTAGGTGCTCGACCCGTAGTCGATCGGCGTAAACGGCGCGAGCACAACATCGGTGCCGTTGCTGATGTACCAGCTGGAAGATCGCCAGGTCAGCTGCACAGCGTCGCCGTTGCTCCAGGAAGGGATGGCATCGTTCAGGGCCGCGCCGGGCGGGTAGAGGTAGTCCATGCTTAGAATCTGAACCGTATTCGGGTCGGCGGGCGCGACCTGGCCGACGAAGTAGTAGACATAGACGGTGTCGTCGCCGCTGATCGTAGCCTGAAGGTTGATCGGCTCGTCGGGCCGCGCGGTCAGGCTGTTCAGCGTGGGCTTCGAGATGGCGGAGCGCGCCGAGTCGCTCTTGCCGCCTTTGTAGAACGCCTGGAGGAATTCTTCCCAGTGGGTGGCCTTAGTCAGCGGCGAGCTTTTGACATACGTAGAGTCATAATGTTTCTTCTTGCGCGGAAAATAGATCGAGATCCCGCTGGATTTCGGATGGTCGGCGCCGTGGCCCTGGGCGATCCGCGCGGTCTTGATCGTCTGGCTGAGCGCGCGGGCCGCGTCGGCGACTTGCTTGTCGGCGCCGGCGGTGATCAGCGAATCGGCGAAGTAGCCCAGGTCGATCGCGCTGATGTCGGTGTCGCCCGAGGCGTACTCGGCGGCGTAGGAGCGCGCTTTGCCGATCGACTTGAAGGACTTCGGCATGGCCGCCATCATGACGTTCGAAAGCGCGTCGAGCTGGCTGGTCATCAGCTCGATCTTGCTTAGGTCGAACGCCGCCAGTGTGACCGACGGGTCATCCTCTTTTTTATAGAATGCCGTGAAGCTCTTGATGATGCTCGGCGCCAGCGCGGCCGCATCTTTGGGAGGCTTCGTCGCCAGCTCTTTAAGCCAGGCATTCCAGGCCCAGCCCTCGCCTGGCTCCAGGTCGGCGCTGCCGATCGCCACCTGGCCGAACGGAGCGATCGCCTGCAGCACGTCGATCTGGCCCATCAGACAGGCGTCGAAGCCGATCAGGTCGAGCTTCTGCACGCCAGTTTTCTTCCGCAGATCGGCCAGCGCGCCGGCCAGCTCGGGCAGCGTGATCAGGTCGCTGTCGCTGCTGTCGTCGTTGGCGACGCCCGGCCAGGATGCGCCGTGATCCCAGAAGATCAGGGCGTAGTGCTTGGCCGGGTAGCTTTTGATGCCCCACGATGCGAAATCGACCAGCCTACGCTGGTCGCCCATGTTCAGCTCGCCCAGGTCGGCCAGCTGATTGCTCTTGGTCGGCTTCTTGCCACGCTCCACACGGAAGCGCTTGACGTCGCTCCAGTCGCCATTCGAGGTGTCGTCCCAATCCTCGCCGGAGGCGATCCGATCGAACTGCACGACGATATTCAGCTGCGCGTTCGAGCCGACGCTGGCCATCTCGGCGTAATCGCCGATCGCATCCTCTTCGAGGTTGTTGTCGCCGTCGAGATACACGAGCACTGTCCAGTCGGCGGCTGCATTGCTGTTGGTTGCAGCGCTGGCGGGGGCCGGCTTGGGGGTAGCGGTCGGGCGCGCGGCGGCCGGCTTCGGTGTGGTGGTCGCACGCGCTGTTGGTGGCTTGGTCGTGCTTGGCGGCGAGTCTTCCAGGCAGCCGCTCAATCCGCCGGCCAGCAGTAACAGGGCCAGGCAGCCGCCAAGCTGGCGCGGCGAGATGAGTCGGAGGCGGCGGGCAATACGGGCAAGCATGAAGTGATCTTTCTTTTTGTGTAAAGTGCTCCTCATTTGAGCATACCCGTCTTCGAGCGAATCGGCGTGTACAAATAGCAAGCGATTTACGTACGGAATAGCCGATCTATCAGCGGCGTGGAATGTGAAGCCGATCGTATATCGTTCCAGCACCTCCAAAGGCGTGCGGCGCAATGGCCGTAATCAATCGGCGACTTTGAAGCGCAAGAAACGGATAGCTGCCTGGCGTGGCGCTGGGTATACTCCAAAGGCGAACATGGCATAGCGCCGAGGAGTATGATCATGGCGAATCAACACGTTTTTCGTTTTGGTGTGATCAATGAGCAGACTGCCGCGCCTGATGCGTGGATCGCCCATGTGCGGCGGGTTGAAGAATGCGGCTACAGCACCTTTCTCATCCGCGATCATTTCGCGCCCGATTACTTCGGCGATCAGTTTGCGCCGTTTGCGGCACTCACGGCGGCGGCGTGCGCTACCACCAGCTTGCGAGTGGGGACGCTGGTGTTCGATAACGACTACCGCCATCCGGTGATGCTTGCGAAAGAGGCCGCGACGCTGGATCTGCTGTCGGGCGGGCGGCTGGAGCTGGGGATCGGGGCGGGCTGGCTGCAATCGGAGTATGACCAGGCCGGGATGATCTATGATCCGCCGGGCGTGCGCATCCAGCGGCTGAGCGAGGCGATCGCTGTGCTGAAGGGGCTGTTTGCTGAGCCGCCACTGACATTCGCAGGCGCCCATTACACGATCAGCAACCTGAATGGCTTTCCCAAACCGGCGCAGCGACCGCACCCGCCGATCCTGATCGGCGCTGGGCACAAGCGCATGCTGATGCTGGCCGGGCGCGAGGCAAATATTGTCGGCATTCTGACCACCTCCGTCGCCACCGGGCGAGTGGTCGATGACCCATTGGCGCGCATGGCCGATCGGGTGGCCGAGCAAGTGGCCTGGGTGCGCGCTGGCGCGGGCGAGCGCTTCGCCGAGATTGAGCTCAGCACAGTCGCCACAGTGATCATCACCGATCAGCGGCGCGCGCGCACCGAGCAGTGGATTCGCGAGCGCGGCTGGAGCGGAGTGACGGCCGAGCAGGTCTGGGATATGCCAGCAGTGCTGATTGGCTCAGTCGATCAGCTCGCCGATGATCTGCATCGCCGGCGTGAGCAGCTGGGCTTCTCGTACTATGTCGTGTCTGATCAATCGGCCGCGGCCGCCGCGCCGCTGGTGGCGCGATTGGCTGGTGCGTGAGGCGCATTGGCGCGGGCATTCTAGCAGATATCGAGCTTGACAAAGCGCACACCTTCTCGTATTATGGCCGCACTCACAGTGGTATAGACCTCCATACATATAGTACTTCTACAGATTGGATCTCTGCGTGTTAAACAAGACCAGCCCGATCCCGTTGTACTATCAGCTTGCCGAATTGATCAAAGAGCAAATCCGGCTTGGCGAGATCAAGCCGGGGGATCAACTCCCTTCAGAGCGCATTCTGAGTGAGCAGCACATAATCAGCCGGATGACGGCGCGCCAGGCGATCGCTTATCTGACACGCGAGGGGGCGCTTGTGGCGCGGCATGGCCTGGGCACCTTTGTGGCCGAGCCGAAGCTGACCCAGGACACCTTGCACCTACTTGGCTTCACAGAAGAAATCATGCAGCTTGGCGGGAACGCGGTATCGCGCGTTGTGGAGCAGACGATCGTGCCATCGCCGGCGCGCGTGGCCGGCGATCTGCGGCTCCATGCCGATGACCCGGTCGTCAAAATCGTTCGCTTGCGGCTCTCGGATAACGTGCCGCTGCTGCTGGAGACGACATTTATTCCCGCGCGGATCTGCCCAGGCCTGGAGCGCGAGAACATGGCCACCCAATCGCTGTATGCCCTGCTGGAGCAGCGCTGCGGTCTGCAACTCAAGCGTGCGCGGCAGACGCTTGAGGCTACGGTGGCGAATGACTACGAAAGCCGGCTATTCGGGGTGGCACTTGGTATGCCAATGATTTTACTCGAAGGCGTGACATGCGACGAGCACGAGCGGCCGGTCGAATATTTCAAGGCGATCTACCGCGGCGACCGCTTCAAGTTTGCGTTTGAGAGCGAGCGGTCGGTTTATTTGAACGACGTGCCCGGCCTGCCACGGGTCAGCATTGTGCTGGCGTAGTGAGGTTCGCGTGGCTTCTGATATTTTATACCTGCAATGGAGCTTGATATGAGCTATTCACCTTCTCCGCGCCCAACCTTTGATGGGCCCGCTCATATCCCCGCCGCGGCAGTCACACGGCATCTTTGGGGTGATCCGGTTTCGGGCGAGGTGGCTGACTGGATCTATGTTTCGAGCGGCAAGATTCATCAGTTAATCTTTGGCCTGCTACCCGGCGCGATGTTCCGCCACTCCGAAGAGTATCGCACGATCTTTGGCGCCGATGAAGTGTTGTATGTGCTGAGCGGTATTCTGCTGCTCAACAACCCCGAGACCGGCGAGGTTCACCGGGCGCTGCCGGGCGAGGCGATCTTTTTTCGACGCGATACCTGGCATCACGCAATGAACGGCAGCACTGAGCCGCTGCGTGTGCTGGAGCTATTCGCGCCGCCGCCCTCGCAGGGTACCTCGGGCGCGTATGCGCGTACCAAACCGTACCTGACCGCGCCGAAGTATACGCAAGATCAGTGGATCGGGCGCTGGCCGATGGCGCGCGAAGAGGCGATGCGCGGCTTCTCCATGCAGATGCTGCGCGATGCAGACATGCTCTGGCGGCTGGAGGGGCGCGAGCGCCAGGTGCTGGTTGGCATTCTGGCGTCGACCGAGCATCTGACGGTCGGCAAAGTGTACCTACTGCCAGGGCAGCATACGGATGTTCAAATACACGGCGGCGATGAAAGTCTCTACCTGCTGGAAGGCACGCTGCACGTGCGCCTGCCGGAGCACCAGGGTGCGCGCTGGTGCGAGCTGAATCCGGGCGATGGCTTCTACATCCCTCAGGGCGAGCCACATCAGTACTACAACGTCTCCGATACGCCAGTTAGCTTACTATTTGGCGTGGCGCCAGCGTACGCGCCGGAGGAGCGCTAATGAACCGGGGGCAAGCGCCCTACGCGATCGGCCTGGATGTCGGCGGCACCAAGATCGCCGGTGGCGTGGTGGCGATCGACACCGGCCAGGTGCTAGCCCGCCGGGGGATCCTAACTCATGCTGGGCGCGGCGGTGAGGCGGTATTGGCCGATGCCATAGCGCTCGCCGAGGCACTGTGCGCGGATGCCGCCGGGCTAGGCGTAGGTGTGCATGGCATTGGTGTGGGCGTCCCAGAGCTGGTGGATTTGGCAGGCGCTATCACCAGCGGGCACGCGATCGCATGGCGCGGTATGCCGGTGCGAGAGCGGTTCAGTCGCCTTGGCCCGAGCGTGATCGAGTCCGATGTGCGCGCCCACGCGTTGGCTGAAGCGCGCTTCGGCGCAGGCCGTGCGTACAGGCTGTTTGTGTTTGTGACGGTCGGCACTGGTATTAGCTGCTGCCTGGTGCAGGGTGGCGTTCCCTACGCCGGCGCGCGGGGTAACGCGCTCATTCTGGCGAGCAGCCCGCTCACGACTGCCTGTACGACATGTGGCGCGGTACTCCGGCCGGTGCTGGAGGATTTCGCATCCGGCCCGGCGCTCGTGACGCGCTACAACCAAACCGGCGCGGGACGAGCCGGGCGCGGCGAGGATGTGCTGGTGGCCGCGTCGGCGGGCGACCAGGCTGCGGTCAAGGTTGTCTCTACGGCCGGTGAGGCGCTGGGCGCCAGTGTCGGCTGGCTTGTCAACGTGCTTGATCCCGAGGCCGTGATTGTGGGCGGGGGATTAGGAACGACGGGCGGGTTGTACTGGGATAGTTTCGTTGCCGCGACCAGAGCGCATATATGGGCTGATACAAGCCGTGAGACACCGATCCAGATGGCGGCGCTCGGCCCCGACGCTGGGCTGGTTGGCGCGGCGGTAGCCGCAGGTGCGGCGGCAAGCCGTGCATGAGCTGATAGTCGGTTGCCCCCATCGCCGCGAGTACGGTCGGCTGAAACGCCAAATAGTATGGCGCTGAGCATAATGAGATGCCCTAATCAAGGAGGAACCGACCATGGAGTCTCGAAACAAGGATGCGGTGCGTGGGCGGATCGATCGTCGAGCGTTCCTGCGCCTGACCATGCTGACCGGCGGCGCGGCGATTCTGGCCGCGTGCGGCGGGGGCGCGGCGCCAGCCGCGCCGGAGCCGACCGCCGCACCGGCAGCTGCGCCGACAGCAGCGCCGGCTGCTGCCGCGCCAACCGCCGCGCCAGCGACGGCGGCCCCAGTCGCGCCTGCTACGATCGCGCCATCCGCCGGGAAGACCACGATCACCTGGTTTAATCCGTATACCACCAAGACGACCCAGGAGGCGTTGCCGCTCGTGATGGCTGAGTTCGAGAAGCAGAATCCCGACCTCAAAGTCGATTATCAAAACCCCGGCGGCAGCGGCGGCGGCGGCAGCTACACCGAGGCGCTGCTCTCGAAGATCGCTGGCGGCAACCCACCCGATGTCGCGACGCTTTTCTCGACCCCATCCGAGTTTGCGGTCAGCGGCTCGTTGCTAGCGCTCGACGACTACATGTCGGCGGCGAAGACGGCTAAGCCGGATGCGTTCTATCCAGCGCCACTCAAGTCATGTCAATGGCAAAGCAAGACCTACGCGCTGCCATCGTCGGCAGGCGCAGGCGCTATCTATATGAACACCGGGATATTCAAGGCCAAGAATATTCCTACTGATCGCAACCAGTTCCCCAAAACCTGGGATGAGCTCCAGCAGATCTCCAAGGAATTTGTTGTGATGGAGAACGGCGAAGTGAAACAGGCCGGGATCGTGCCGTTCGTCGGTTCGACCTGGCTGTATCCGGCCTGGAGCGCCATGAACGGTGGCAAGATCTTCGACTCCGCCAGCAATAAATACGTGCTTGACAGCGACCAGAACGTCCAATGGCTGGAATACTGGGTCAAATGGCTCGACAACCAGTATGGCGGCGATCTGGAGAAGCTCAATACCGCCGGCAAGTGGGAAGGCGCCTACCCAGATAGCGCGTTCGGCCAGGGCAAGGCGGCTATGGCGCCCGAGGGCAGCTGGGCCACAACCGATGCCGAGTTCGCTTTTCCGTGGGAGGTGGCAAAGTTCCCGGTTGGGCCGAGCGGCAGCAAATCATTCACCGCATTCTGGCCGAACTGGTGGGCGATTCCTAAAGGCGCGCAGAATCCCGAAGCAGCGTTCCGGTTCCTCGAATTTATCAGCACTACCGGCTGGGAGATCTGGTATGGGTTCATCATGGACACGCCCGCCTGGAAGCAGTTCCCATCAACGGTCATAACCAACAAGCTGGTCAGCGCGGTCGGCAAGGATCGCGCCACGGAGGTGAACACGTTCTTCGCCGATTACCTCAACGACGCGGTGGAGATGTGGACTTCGCCGGTCGAAAGTTTTGCCACCGATACGCTCAGCGCCGCGGTCGGCGAAGTACTCAGCAAGAAGAAGTCGGCTAAGGACGCGCTGGCCGAGGTGCAAAAGCTCTGCCAGGATAAGCTGAACGAGACGGTGAAAGCCTAGTACAGGCGCAGCTCACCCAGCGCAGGTCGCACGCTGGTAAGCGAAACCTGTGCCCTGGGCCAGGTGAGCCGCGTGAGGATCGCTATGTCTACAATTGCATCCTCGGCTGAGAAGGTACGGCGCCCGCTGTTGAGCCGGCAGCTGCGGCGTGATCTGCACGCGTATCTCTTTCTGTCGCCGTGGCTGATCGGCTTGCTGGCATTTACCGCCTACCCAACGTTGGCGTCATTCTATTTCTCGCTGACCAAGTACAACATTCTGACCCCACCGCGCTGGGTCGGCACCGATAACTACGTCAAGCTGTTCACCAAAGACCCGCTGTTCTGGACAACTGTCTGGAATACGTCCTATTACACGCTGATCTCAGTGCCACTAGGACTGGCAGTGGCGCTGGGGCTGGCGCTGCTGCTCAATCAGCGCCGCGGCGGCATTGGTATCTACCGTACCGCGTTCTACCTGCCGAGCCTGGTGCCGGCGGTGGTGATCACACTGATCTGGTCGGTGATGCTCGACCCGCGTCTGGGGCTGGTCAACACTACCTTGCGCGCGATCGGCCTGCCCGGCCCTGGCTGGCTGCGCAGCGCGGCATGGGCCAAGCCGGCGCTGATTATGATGGCGCTCTGGAGCGGCAGCGGCGCGGCGATGCTGATCTTCCTGGCCGGCCTGAAAGATATCCCCGCGTCGCTGCTGGATGCG
>WNFV01004504.1_pt1 | contig 17250 bp, 21 predicted proteins | sample 5400101 | NCBI WGS metagenome assembly WNFV01 (sample SAMN13153361, study PRJNA577476) | soil metagenome | isolation source: 115 cm soil or saprolite under grassland replicate 1 | place: USA:California | collected 2016-06-15
AGATCTGGTGCCAGCTCTTCAGCGAGCCCAGCGCCGGGTCCGACGTCGCCGGCCTGTCGACGCGGGCGGTTCGTGACGGCGACGAGTGGGTCGTCAACGGCCAGAAGGTGTGGACGAGCCTCGCTCACCTCTCGAAGTGGGGCATGCTCCTCGCCCGGACGAATCCCGACGTCCCAAAGCACAAGGGTCTGTCGTACTTCGTCGTCGACATGCAGGCGCCCGGCGTGACGGTGCGACCGCTCGTGCAGATCACGGGCGACGCCGAGTTCAACGAAGTGTTCTTCGACGACGTGCGCATCCCCGACTCCATGCGCGTCGGGCCCGAAGGCGACGGTTGGCGTGTCGCGATCACGACGCTCATGAACGAGCGCGTGTCGCTGTCGGGCGCGGGGTCGGTGAGCGGCGACACCGTCGGCGGCAGCCCCATCTCTCGGCTCCTCGACCGCCACAAGGGCGTCACCGATCCGATCACAAGGCAGCGTCTCTCGCAGGCGTACATCGAGAGCCGGCTGATTCGCATCAACAACGAGCGGGCGGCCGCCAAGCGCAAGCGCGGGGGCGAAGTTGGGCCGGAGGGCTCGATCACGAAGCTGATGTCGGCGGAGTTCAACCAGCGTCTCCAGAGCCTCGCTCTCGACCTCGAGGGTGTCGGAGGCGTCGCGTGGGAGGGCGAGCATGCGCAGCGTGGTCAGCGCGGCCGCCCCACCTGGCTAGCCGACGGCACCGACCGCGGCACGTTGGCGCGCGGCTTCCTGCGTTCGCAGGCGAACACGATCGAAGGCGGGACGTCCGACATCATGCGCAACATCCTCGGCGAGCGCGTCCTCGGTCTTCCGAAGGACCCCGACGTGTCCCGAGAAGTCGCGTGGAAGGACGTCCTCCACTAGCCCTCATGGTCGCCGTCGCAAGCTCCGGCTCGTGCGGCGCCGGTCGGCAAAGCCGCCGTCGCCGCGGGCGAAATCGTCATCGGGGGCTGGCGGGCCGATGAACCGAAAGCTGCGGTCGTACCTCCGCAAGCGGGGCGCTCCGCCCGATGAGATCGCCCGCGCCGAGCGCGGGGACCGGCTGCTGTTGCTGGCGTTCGACTACCAGCTCATGCCGGGACGGCCCCGCTACACGTTCGCGGAGGCGTGCCGTCGGGCGAGCTTCGATGTCGAGACGGCGAAGCGACTCTGGCGTGCGCTCGGCTTCCCCGACGCGCCGCCGGAGGAGCGACTGTTCCGCGACGAAGACGTCGAGACGATCATCACGATGCGGCGCCAGATCGACTCCACGATCGTTCCCGTCGGCGAGGACTACGTGCAGCTGGTGCAGATCGTCCGGGTCGTCGCCGGGTCGTTGGCGAAGATCGCCGAGGTCGAGAGCGACGCGCTGGCGACCGCAGTACGGGAACGACGGCAAGAGGGCGTCCCGGACGAACAGATCGCGATGCAGCTCACCGAGTCGTTGGACTGGTCGAGGTTGTCGCGGCTCATCGACTATGCCCTACGGCTCCAGCTCCGAGCGTCGGCGCGTCGCAAGCTCACGGCTACCGATCCGCAAGCGATCGGCGCCGACGAGCTGGCGGTCGGATTCGTCGACCTCGTGGGGTACACGGCACTGAGCCAGGAGCTCGAGCCGGAGGAGCTCGGTGCGCTCGTGAGCCGGTTCGAGGAGCTCGCCTACGACACCGTGGCCGAGCACGGGGGTCGAGTCGTGAAGACCATCGGCGACGAGGTCATGTTCGTCGCCGCCGACACGGGCAGCGCAGCGCGGATCGCTTTGCGCCTCACCGAGCGGTCGGCGGTCGACGCGGTGCTGCCCGAGGCGCGTGCCGGGCTCGCCAGCGGCACGGTCCTCGCCCAGGAAGGCGACTACTACGGCCCGGTCGTGAACCTGGCGAGCCGCCTGGTGGAGCTGGCGCGTCCCGGAAGCGTGCTGGCATCCACCGAGCTGCATGCCGACCTTGCCGACGACCCTGCGTTCGCGTGGCAGCGGATGCGCAGCCGCCGCATCCGTGACATCGGGCGGGTCGAGATCTGGGCGCTCGAGGGCGCCGAGCAATACGTGCCGGAGCCGTAGGCCGTCAGCAACCGCGGCGGGGTGCGATACCTTCGTCGCGCATGGCTGCCTCCCCCCGCGACCACGCAGGCAACCCCCTGACCTTGCTCGCCGTGCACGCGCATCCTGACGACGAGGCGTCGAAGGGCGCCGGCACGGTCGCCAAGTACACCGACGAGGGCATCCGCTGCGTGCTGGTGTGCTGCACGGGCGGCGAGGCGGGCGACATCCTCAACCCGGCGGCGGATACGCCCGAGGTGCGCGAGAACCTGCGCGAGGTGCGCATGGCCGAGCTGCGCGCCAGCGTCGAGGCGATCAGCTATGCCGAGCTGTACCTGCTCGGTTACCACGATTCGGGTATGCCCGACACCGAGACCAACGCCCGGCACGACAACTTCGCCAATGCGCCCCTCGACGAGGCCGTCGGCAAGCTCGTCGAGGTGATCCGGGCCGAACGTCCGCAGGTCATCGTGACCTACGCCGACGACCGCGAGTTCTATCCGCACCCGGACCACATCCGCGTGCACGAGATCTCCGTGCCCGCGTTCGACGCCGCCGGCGATCCCGACCTCTACCCGGAGGCGGGCGAGCCATGGCAGCCGTCGAAGATGTACTACATGGGCTGGTCGAAGCGCCGCGTGCTGGCGCTGCACGAGGCGTACGTCCAGCACGGGCACGAGAGCCCGTTCGAGCGGTGGTTCGAGCGTGGCTTTCCCGACGACGGCGACCGGTTCACGACGCACGTGGACGTCGGCGGCTACCTCGACCGGCGCCGCGCCGCGCTCCTCGCGCACCGCACACAGGTTGATCCCGAGGGCTTCTGGATGAAGCTTCCTGACGAGGTCGTGCGGGACACGTTCCCGTGGGAGGAGTACGTCCTCGCGCGGTCTCTGGTCGCAGGCGGCGTCCCCGCCGGCGAGCCTGCCGAACCGGAGACCGACCTCTTCGCCGGCATCCGAGCAGAGGTGGGAACCCGCCGCTAGCCGGGCGTCACGACGTGAGGGCCCGGCAGGCTTTCTCTGCGCTCAGGATCTTGTTCGCGGCCTTGTACTTGCGGCCGGCTGATCGGAACGTCTGCGAGAGCTTGGTCCCACCCTCCGTGATGTCGTTGCCGATTCGGGACGCGGCCGCCTTGAACTGCGTCACATCAGCCGTGTCGAGGGTCCCGGCATCCTGCTGACCTGTGGCGAAGATGTCCCGCACGTCCGTCATCGCGTTCTGGAACAGTTTTTCGACCTTGCGTCCGTCCTTGAAGTTCGGCGTTCCTGCCTCGTCCAACTGCGTCAGGAGCGTCTCGGTTTCGCTCACGGTGTTCCCCAAGAAGGTCACCAGCGAGTCCTTGACCTGCGCCGGGTCGGTCGAGCTTCCTCCGGCTGCCCGGAACTCGCTCGTGAGGTCTCTGATGCTCGTTTCCCAATCACCCAGGGACGTGCACACGGAATGCGCCCATTCCTTCGGAGGAACTTTCTTCGCCGGTGCCGGAGCAGCCAGCGGCGCCCGCGGCTCGATCGCCCACGCCGCCTCGGCCGGCATCACCAGCAAACCCGCCACCGCCAACCCGAGAACCCCTGCCAAGACCCGCATCTCTCGCTACCTCATTTCGCTCGCTCGTCGAGTGCTCCGGAAACATACCGAAGATCGGCGTACCGGGAGTGGCCTGGAGCCGTATTGGGTACAAAAAAGCTTCTGCCCTGTGGAAGGAGACCACGATGCTCCAGGTCACGACGAGCGCGGCCACGACCCTGGCCGACGCTCGAACCCAAGTTGGGCTCCCGGACCATTTCGGTATCCGCATCTTCCGTGGTGTGACCGACGGGAGGTCGGCGTTCGAGTTCGACTTCGTCGAGGAGCCCGAGGACGGCGACGAGGTCGGCGAGATCCAGGACACGCGCTACTACGTGGCCCCGGAGGTCGCCCGGCCGCTTGCCAACGCCGTGCTGGACGCCGAGGAGACGACGCAGGGCCCGCAGTTGACCCTCAAGAAGCAGGAGTGACCACCCGCGCACCTGTGCGGTAGTGCTGGAGCGGCCGATCGGCGACAGTAGGCGACCGGCTGCTGCGCGCGTACGCCGAGAACCGCGCCACCTACCGCGTCGACGTCGTGTTTCCCGCGGTCCTACAATCCGCGCACCAGGACCAAGGGAGGACCGCGCGATGGCCAAGTACCTCTCCCAGGAGTGGCTCGACGAGGTCACCAAGATGGCCGAGGGGCAGCCCGAGCGCCCCGGTGCCTCGGCCCGGATGCAGTACGTCGTCACCGGCGGGCCCGACGGCGACATCAAGTACTACTGGGCGCTCGAGAACGGGAAGCTGCTCGAGAACAAGCTCGGCGAGGTCGCCGACGCCGACTTCACGCTCACGCTGACGTACGACGACTCGGTGAAGGTGCAGAAAGGCGAGCTCGACGCGAACGCGGCGTTCATGCAGGGCCGCATGAAGGTGACCGGCAACATGGGCAAGCTCATGCAGCTCATGCCGCTCACGAACTCGCCCGAGTACAAGGACCTCCAAGAGCAGGTCCGCGAGATCACCGACTTCTGACGATTTTGGCGTCGCTGAGGCCCGCTATGGGTGACTGAGCGACGCCAAAACGCTTCGGATCAGAGGGTGAGCTTGGCGTTGCGGAAGACCCGGCTGACGCGCGCGCCGGCTTTGGCGTAGAAGCCGATCGGACCGACCCAGGCGATGTCGGCCTCGGCTAGGCCGCCAGCCTCGAGGTCGGCGCACAGCGCTCCCAGCATGGCCCGACCGGCGCCGGCGCGTTGTCGATCGGGGTTCGTCGCCATCGGCCCGATCCAACCCCGCCGGTTCACCGAGTGGCACGCAAAGCCGATCGTGTCCCCGCCGGCACGCGCCGCGTAGCACGTGCCGGCGGCGGTTCCGCGCTCGACCTCGTCGACCCAATGCGGGAACGAGCGCGCCGCCAGGACCGCCGCGCCGTCACCGGTCTCGCGCTCGACGACGACGCCGGAGGGCGGATCGGCCCGGAAGCTCGTCGCGATCGCCATGTTGCATGCAGCGCCGTACGGCTCGAAGCCCAGGGCCTCGAAGAGCGAGAGGGCGGCGGTGAAGCGGAAGTCGACGCCCGGCCAGACGTAGCGGGGGATGGCGGTCCCGAGATGGAGATCCACTGCGCCCGCCTCGCGCGCCCGCGCTGCGGTTTTCTCCACGAGGGCACGACCGCGGCCCTCGCGCCGGTGGTCCGGGTGCACGGCCAGCAGCACCAGCCATGCCGCGGCCAAGTCGCCGAAGCGCTTCACGCTCAGCACCGCTGCCGCGCCCTCGTCACCGACGACGTCGGTGTCGGGCCCGTAGCAGCACGTCTCGAGGTCGGCGACCGTCAGCCCCTCGTCGGGCAGCGCAACTGAGACGAGACGGGCTAGCTCGGAGGGCGTGAGCGTCACGTGGCGCGCTGGAGCTCGCGCAGCTGCCGGTAGCCGATCAGTTGCGCGCCCGCCCGCTCGACGAGGTCGCGCAACGACGGATCGTGACAGAGGTACTCGTGGTCCTCGACCCGCCCGCCCCAATCGGTGTACGCCGCGCGCAGCTCGTCGGTGTCGATTCCGGGATGCAGGTACACCTCGGTGACGCCGGGCCGTAGGTCGAACAGCACCCGCTCGATGCGCCGCCGCGCCCCGACCGGGCACAGCACGAAGTGGTCGGGGAACACGATCCCCTCCTCGTTGGCCAGCCGCCGGAACGGAAAACCGACGACGCGCTCGGCGCGTGCGCTCGCCATGCGCAACGGCAGCCGGAAGTCGACCGCGAGCTCCAGGTACACGTCGAAGAAGTCCGCCCGCTGCTGCAGCGTGCCCATGTGGCTGTCGAGGTGGCTCACGTCGAAGCCCCACACGATGGCGCGCTCGACCTGGGCCCGGCACTCCCGGCGGACCTCGTCGAGATCGGCGTGATCCCACGAGTCTTCGACGGTGCGGGGAAAACCGCCGTCACCGTCGAGCAAGCTCGACGAGTGGGTGATCGGTCCCCAGCGGTACGTCTCCCACTCCGCGTTCAGAGTGAGGTGCACGCCCACGTCCTCGCCGCGGTACTGGGCGGCGGCGTCACGCGCCCATGGGCACGGCACCATCAGCGAGGCGCTCGTCGCCACGCCGTTGCGGAGCGCGTCGTACACCGCGACGTTCGCCGACCGCGTCGAGCCCAGGTCGTCGCAGTTGACGACGAGCAGCTTGGCGTCCGGTGCGTAACCGAGGCGTTCCGCGAGGGTGGTCACGAACAGAAACTACCGCCCGACCCGACCTGGGTCGGCCGACAACACCCACGCCAGCTGCTCCGGGTGTCGCTCGCGCGGGGCCTCGACGAAGAGGCGGGCCTCCTCCTCGAAGTCGAATCGCACCTGGGTCCGGACGCCGGCCCGCTCGATTTCCGCACGCACGAGCCGAGACCGGCCGACGACGCCGAGGAGCTTGCCCGCCTGCGTGGGCACGCGCGCGACGTCCCACACGAGGATGCGCTCGTCGCTGACGCCGACGACGACGGCCGCGCCGGCGTCGGGCAAGCTCGTGCCGGTCGAGTCGACGATGCGGCACGGCACCTCGACCAGGAGCTCTTCGCCTCGCCGCAGGCCGCGCGGCTCGGACCTCCGCCACGGAGGCACGGCGTCCCCGGCTACCCGAAACGCGAGACGAGGAGCTCGCCGGCGCGCCGCACGGTCGCGGCGTCCGCGAACGGCAGGTTGAAGATCAGCGCGTCGAGACCCGCGTCGACGAGCGCCGAGACCTGGTCGACCACCGCGGCCGGCTCGCCGACCGTGAACCGCTCGCCGAACTCGTCGCCGGCGGCGTCGCGGAGGAAGCCCGACGTCTGCTCCGCCTCCTCGGGCGAATTGCTCAGGAACAGCGAGCCCAGACGCGTCGTCGTGATCTCGGCCGGATCACGGCCGACGTCCGCGCAGTGCCCGTGCAGCACACCGAGGAGATGGCGGATCGTGGCGGGGCTGCCGTTGACGTTGCACATGTCTGCGTACTGCGCGACGAGCCGCAGCGTCCGTTTCTCGCCGCTGCCGCCGACCATGATGCGAGGCCCGTCGGGTTGGATCGGACGCGGCAGGTTCAGCGCCTTCTCGATCCGGTAGTGCTTGCCGGTGAAGCTCGGCGCCTCCTCGGTGAACATGGCCCGGCAGATCTGCAGCGCTTCCTCGAGCCGGTCGAGGCGCTCGCCGGCGCGCGGGAAGTCGAAGCCGAGACCGACGTGCTCCTCCTCGTACCACGCCGCGCCGATCCCGAGGATCGCCCGTCCGGCCGACACGATGTCGAGCGTCGTGACCTCCTTGGCGAGGAGCGCCGGGTTGCGGTACGTCACCCCGGTGACGAGCGTGCCGAGCTTCACGCGCTCGGTACGCGCCGCGAGCGCGCCGAGCAGCGTGTACGCCTCGAGCATCGGCCGCGAGGGACCGCCGAGCGGCGGGAGCTGCCAGAAGTGGTCCATGACCCAGACGGATTCGAAGCCCGACTCCTCGCCCGCGGTCGCGAGGTCGGCGACACGTTCGAACATCGACTCCTCGGGAACGCCCGGGAACGTGAAATTCGGGATCTGGAGCCCGAATGTGGTCATTGCCCCGCCCTTTCGAGAATCGTGCCCGTGCCGAGACCGCCCCCGCAGCACATCGTCACGAGCGCAAACGTCCCGTCGCGGCGTTCCAGCTCGTGGAGCGCGGTGGTGACGAGCCGGGCGCCGGTGGCGCCGACCGGATGGCCGATCGCGATGGCGCCGCCGTTGGGATTCACGCGGTCCATGTCGGGCTTGAGCTCTCGCTCCCAGGCGAGCACGACCGACGCGAACGCCTCGTTGATCTCGACCGTGTCGAGATCCGACATGGTCATTCCCGTGCGGTCGAACAAATGACGGGTGGCGTCGATCGGGCCCGTCAGCATCAGCACGGGGTCGACGCCCACGAGGCACTCGTCGACGAACCGCGCGCGGGGACGCAGACCGAGCTCGTTGGCCTTGGCCGCCGTCATCAGCAGGACCGCAGCTGCGCCGTCGGTGATCTGCGACGACGAGCCCGCCGTGTGGACGCCGTCCTCGCGGGCGACAGGCTTCAGCGCGGCGAGGGCCTCGAGCGAAGTCTCCCGCAGGCCTTCGTCGCGATCGACCCGGTGCGTGCTCCCCGTGGGCTTGCCGTCCTCGTCGAGGTCGGGCGCGTCGATCGGGACGACCTCACGCTCGAAGCGGCCTTCGGCCCAAGCCTGCTGCGCTCGCTCCTGCGACGCCAGGCCGAAGCGATCGCAATCCTCACGGGTGACGCCCCACTTCTCGGCGATGCGCTCGGCCCCTTCGAACTGCGACGTGACCTCGTACTGGGGGAAGTACGACTTCGGGATCGGGCGGCCCGGGCCCTGCCGGACGGTCGTGCCGAGCGGGACGCGGCTCATCGACTCCACACCGCATGTGAGCGCAACGTCGACGACGCCGCCGCGCACGAGCGCGGCGCCGAGGTTCGTGGCCTGCTGCGACGACCCGCACTGCGAGTCGACGGTTGTCGCGGCGACGCCGATCGGGAACCCGGCGGTGAGCCATGCAGTGCGGGCAATGTTGAACGTCTGCTCGCCGGTCTGCGTCACGCAACCGGCGATGACCTGTCCCACGTCGGCCGGGTCGATGCCCGAACGCGCGATGACGGCCCGCTGCACCTCGGCGAGCAGGTCGGCGGGATGCACGGTCGACAGCCCACCGTTGCGGCGTCCCAGTGGGGATCGGGCCGCCTCCACGATGACGACATCGGTATCGGCGATGGGGGCCACGGCAGTCTCCAATGCAGATGGGACGACTCGGCGATCGTACTGCCGCGGTCTAGCGTCGTCCGCGGGCGATGGCGGCTTTGCCGACCGTCGCCGCAAAGCCGGAGCTTGCGACGGCGACAAGGAGAAGGGTGAGGAGAGCTGGGATCGCTCGGCGCGCCGTGCCGTTGGTTCTCCTCGTTGCGCTGCTCGTCGCGAGCTGCCGCGGGTCGTCCGACGCGTCACCGCGGTTCCGGCAGTCCCGGAACAAGGACGCGGTTGCCGGCACGTGTGGGATCCGTGCGTCGACCGTCAGCCGGGAGAGCGCGCAGGGCCCCGAAGTCTCGCTGGTGCAGACGGCCAACGTGTCGCGAGACGCGTGCACCGACGACGTGCGCTTCGAATTCGCGTCCGGCGACATCGACCTCCCGCCGCGCTACGTCGCCGGATACCAGGCAGGGCCGTTCATCGACTTCAACCAGGACGTGCCCGCTTCACCCGGAGGGACCGTCTTCCTCGTGATCCGCTTCGAGAAGACGACGTCGAGCTACCTCGGGAGGAGCACGTACCGCAGTCGGGAGTCGATCGAGCCGGGCGGCATGCACCATCTCCAGGACGTCCGGATGGTGCGCGCTCCCGACAACTCAGTGGAGTTCGTGATCGGACTCGATCAACAGCGGCCGTTCATGGTGGACGGCGCGCCGTCACCACCGCACGTGCTGGTGCGGATCGCCTGAGCTAACTCGAGCAGGCGCGGATCGCGGCGTCGGCGGCGGTCTTGGTGGCCAGCTTGGCTCCTTTGGCCAGCCGGGCCATCTGCGGGATGCGGCCGGGGTGCTTCGCAAAGTACGCCGCGACCGCCTTGGCGTTCGGTGTGCCGTCCTGGTTGCTCAGACGGAAGATCTCCTCGTCGACGCTCCCGTCGGACGCGCGGTCGCTGATCACCCGGAACACGGACCACGGGATCCCGCGCTTCTCGCAGCTCTCGGCGATGGCGGCGGTCTCCATGTCGAGCGACACGACGCCTTTCGCGCGCAGCCCTGCGAGGATGTCGGAGTCGGTGAGCAGGACGTCGCCGGTCCACATCTTTCCGCTCGGTGTGCCGTCACCCAGTGGTGCCGGGCGGTACTCGGTGCCCGTCGCGCTGTTCACGACGACCTCGGGGAGGATGAGCGTCCCGATGGGCGTCTCGTTCTCGACCGCGCCGGTGATGCCGACGACGACCACCCGGTCGACCGGCATCGTGTCGAGGAGACGCTCGGTCGCTTCGGTCGCCAGCTGGGTGCCCATACCGGTGACGATCGCGACCACGTCGCGATCGCCGAGCGTTCCGGTGTGCACGGTGACGCCGGCGATCTCCGTCTTCCGCAACGAGAGCTTCTTGACCAGCGGCGAGAGCTCCATCGGCATCGCGCAGATGAACGCGATCGGGCCGGCGCTCGACGTGGGTTCCATCGGCCCAGCTTGCCGGATCGACCGCAGGGGCGGCCAGCCCCGTGGCGCCGACGCTCGTGCGAAGCTCACGGCGGAGAATGCTGCGATGGCGGGACTGATCCTCTTCCGACACGGCAAGTCCGACTGGGACGCCGACTCTCCGGGTGGTGACGCCGCCCGCCCGTTGGCACGACGCGGGCGGAAAGCCGCGAAGGCGATGGGAAAGTTTCTGGCTCGCGCCGGTCAGGTTCCCGATGCTGCGATCACGTCGCCCGCGGTGCGTGCGGCGGACTCGCTCCGGCTGGCCATGGAAGCCGGCGGATGGACGTGCGCGACCCGAACGGCGGATGCGCTCTACGGCGGCGGCGTTGCGGGTCTGCTGACCGAGATCCGCAAGGAGCCCGACACGACGGGCGTGCTCCTCGTCGCGGGACACGAGCCCACGTGGTCGGAGGCGGTGACCGCGTTCATCGGCGGCGGGCGCGTGCGCGTCCCGACGGCGGCGGTGGTGCGCGTGAACTTCGACGTCGAACGCTGGAAGGACGTCGGCATGGGCACCGGTGAGCTCGCGTGGTGCGTGGTGCCGTCCCTGCTCACGAGATGAGGGCGTCCGCCGCGATCTCCATATGGCCGAGGTGCTGGTAGAGCTCCTCGAGCACGTGGATCACGAGCGCGCCGTCGGACTCGTCCCCGCCGAACAAGAACACGAAGCCGGTCCGGTCGGCCTGCGTGTCGCCCCGGCAGATCCGGTCGAGGTCCTCGCGTGCCGTGGCCACGGTGGCGTCGACCATGGCGTGGAGCTCGGCCAGGGTCGCCGTGCGCGTGAACTCCGATTCGCGATCCCGGTGGCTGGGGCGACCCAAACCGACGTGACCGAGCCAGAACTCCGTCACCTCGCAGCAATGGATGATGAGCGCCGCTACCGCATTGGTGCGCGGCCCGAGCGGCCGTTCGTTCACCTTGGGCTCACCCAGGCGGTCCGCCACCTCCAGCATCTGGGTGAACGCGTGGCGCGTGTAGAGCTCCGCCGTTGCCGGCTCGAGGTTCATCAGCCGCGCGTGAGCACGATCTTGCCGAGCTTGCCGCCGGCCGCGAACCGGTCGTAGGCGGCTTCGGCCTCGCTCATGGGGTACGTGGCCGCCACCGGGATCTGCAGGCGTGGCTTCTCGCCACTGAGGAACGGGAGCACGTTCGTCTCGACGAGCCGTGCCGTCAGGGCCTTCTCCTCGAGCGGGCGAACGCGGAGGGTGGAGGCGTGGATGCGGCCGCGCTTCGCCATCAGGGCCACCAGGTTGACCTCAGCGGTCCCGCCGCCGCCGACCCCGATCACCACGATCCGTCCGCCGACCGCGAGCGCGTCGAGGTCCGAAGCGATGTTGGGTGCCCCGATCAGCTCGAGCACGACGTCGAACGGGCCGCGTTCCACGAACGCGTCGGGGGCGACGACCTCGACGCGCCCGACGCGCGTCCCGATCTCGGCGACATCGGCGCGCAGGTCCGGATTGCGTACGGTCGCGGTCACGCGGGCGCCGGCGAGGGCGGCGAGCTGGACGCCGGCGATGCCGACGCCGCCCGCCGCCGCGTGTATGAGTGCGTGCTCACCCAGGCGCAGCGCACACTGGCTGAAGAGCGCGTCGTGCGCGGTGGTGAACACCTCCGGGAAGCCACCCGCCTCCGGCCACGACAGGACGTCGGGCACCGTCATCGCGACGCGCTCGTGCACGAGCGCCAGCTCGGCCTGCCCGCCGCCGCCGACGAGCGCCATGACGCGGTCGCCGATCGAGAAACGCTCGACGCCGCGGCCGAGCGCGACGACCTCTCCCGCGAGCTCCATGCCCGGGATGTCCTGCGGGCTGCCGGGCGGCGCGGGATACAGGCCGCGGCGCTGGAGCATGTCGGCGCCGTTGAGGCCGGCGGCGCGGACGTCGACCAGGAGCTCGCCCGCGCCCGGCGCGGGGTCCGGATGCTCGCGCCACTCCAGCCGGCCCTCGGCCACGGTCACCGCCCGCACGGCCCCACACCCTACGAGACCGCCCGGGCCGCCCCCCTCTGACCAGGGCAAACAGGGTCCACCGGGGACCCCGGCCCGGGGGCGCTACCTTCCCGTCATGGCGTTCGGCGACCCCACCCCCGAGGGCTCCCTGGCCTTCGTCGACGACGACGGCAACCGGGTCGTGCTCGACGCCGCCGAGGCGCTCATGTTGTTCGGGCTCACCGACGGCGTCCAAGAAGCAACGGTGTCGGCGTGTCCGACATGTCGCAATCGAGTCCTCGCCGTGGTCGCGTTCCTCGACGTCCTCGAGCGCGGTCCGCTCCTTGCGCGGGCCGCCGACCTTGCCGAGCTCGCCGACGAGGCCCCCACGCTGCACCTCTACATCGAAGACCTCACGACCGAGTGCGAGCACGACGACTGGCTCGATCCCGGATTCACGGAGTGGTCCGAGGCGGTCGAGGAGATCCCGGGCGTGCGCCGCCCGGCGCCGTAGCCCGACGCGGACGCAGCCCCGCGGCGACGTCGAGCAGCGCGCCGAACGACTCGTCGAGGCAGTCGAGCAGCGTCGACGGATCGCTGACCGCGACCGGGTCGATGTTGATCCCCATGTCGAGCGAGTCGCGGTAGCTCAGCAGCGTGATGTTCAGCGCGCACGCGGCGCGCGGCCCCATCGGGTAGTTCGCCTCGATGCGAGCGCCGCCGAGATAGAGGTCGACCGGGCTGCCCCGCAGGTTGGACGTCGCGAAGTCGATCGTGTGGGCCTGCGCACGGGTGAGCGCGACGAGCATCGACGTCGGGAGCGCGGTCAGCAGGCCGGCGAGGGAGCTGGCGGCGGCGATCGCCGGCTCGCCACGGAGGTCGGACAGGCGCTCGTGCACGAGCTTGAAGCGCGCGGCCGGGTCCTTCGGCTCGGTGGGCACGAGCACCCGGCTAGGGGTGAAGCTGGTCGCGCTCTCCTCGTCGTCGCCGCGCGTGCTGATCGGCATCGCCATGCGCAGCTCGCCGCACGGTGCGCCCATGCGTTCGTGGTACAGGCCGAGGGCGCCCGCGACGCCCGTGACGTACACGTCGTTCACGGTGCCACCGAGCGTGGCTGCGGCCTCCTTCGTCCTGCCCAGCGGGACGGCGAAGGACTCGAACCGGAAACCGAGCGAGCGGTCGCGCATGACCGGCGAGCGGGCAGGCTCGGTGACGAACAGCTGTCGCCGGACCGAGCCGGCGAGCCGGACCGCGTTGTTGAGGCTCTGGCGCGCCGCATCGGTGCTGGCGAGCGCGCTGACGGCCGATTCCAGGCCACGCCGCGCCCGCCCGAGCTGCCGGCTCAACGTGTACGTCACCGCGTCGCCGACCACGTCGGCCGTCGACGTCCGGCGCACCGGGTCGGCGGCGGCCGCGGCGCGAGCCTCGGCTTCGGCGTCGACCGCGACGCGTTGAGCGGGCGAGGGAGCCTGGGGCGGGGGTGGATCGGGCTCGAAGTCGAGCAGGCTGAGCGAGAGCCGCACGCCACCGACGCCGTCAGTGATCGTGTGGTGGACCCTCTGGAGGAGCGCGGCGCGCCCGCCCTCGAGCCCTTCGACCACGGTGAACTCCCAGAGGGGCCGCGCCCGGTCGAGGGGCGTGGCCGCGGCGGCCGCGGCAAGGTCGAAGAGCTGCCGCATCCCGCCCGGCGCCGGCGCCGCGACCCGGCGGAGGTGGTAGTCGAGGTCGAGGTCGTGGTCGGGCTGCCACTCGGGCGGGGCGAGGCGGAACGGCGTCGACACGACGCGGTCGCCGAGACGCGGGATGTCCTCGAGGGCCTGCTCGACCTTCGCCCGCACCCGGGCGACGTCAGGCGCGTGCTCGAGGATGCTGATGTTCGTGAAGTCCGAGCGGAGGGCGGGGTCCTTCTCGACCGCCCACATGATCGCTTCGGCGTCGCTCATCCGCATCGGCTCAGGGTTTCGCGACGCAGGTGAGGGTGCAAACGCGAAGGTGCGGCTACCTCGGGATCTGGGTGCGCTTGAACTCGTTGAGACGGGTCCAGTCGAGCAGCTCGAGCGCCCGCTCGAGGTCGTCGGCGCGGTTGCGCTCCATGAACCGGATGAAGACGGCCTCGTCGCCTTCGATGAAGGTCGGGACGCCGAACGCCCGGTACTTGTCGACCTGCTCGGTGTGCTCGGCGGCGAGCGTCTTCAACGGACCGCCGCTCCAGGCCTCTTCGGCTACGGCGTCGACGTCGAGGCCGGCGGAGGCCACCGCCTCGCGTACGACGTCCTCGTGGCCCAGCTTCTTGCCGTGGTCGTGGCGGGCGGCGAAGGCGGCGAGATGGAAGTCGAAGAAGCCCTCGGGGAACCGGTCACGGATGGCGATCCCGTAAAGCAGCGCGGTCACGCCCGTGCCCCAATCGTTGGGCTGGCGTTCCCATACCGGCTGCTCGCCCTCCTCGGCGTGCGCCTGATCAAGGGAGAACGGCAAGAACCGCACGTCCAGGTCGGCGCCGCCACGGATCGCCGAGACGACGGCCTCATGAGCGTTGCGGGCGAAGGGGCACCGGTAGTCGAAGCTGACGGCAATCTCGCGGGACACAGGGGAACCTCCCGGACGTGACTGTCCTGCCGGCTGAGGTGACTAACCCCCAAGCTACCCCTGCGATTCCCGCCCAGGCGGCGTCAGGACCCGCTTGGCGATCTGCCCGAACGCGAGGCCCAGCAGCGCGCCGGCGACCGCGTCCGAAGCGTGATGCATCCGGACGTAGACGCGGCTGGCGGCGACGAGGGCGGCCAGCTCCCAGTACACCGAAGTGCCGGGAGAGTCTTCAGACAGCAGCGTCGCGGCTGTGAACGCGGACGTCGCGTGCCCGGACGGGAAGGCGCTCGTCCGCGGTCGGTGCATCCCGTAAGGGAGCGGGCCCGGGGGCGCGCTCGGCGGCCGGATGCGACGGAACGCGAGCTTGATCGGGCCGTTGGTCAGGGCCGACTCGACGCCGAGCACGGCGGCGAACCGCAACGCGATCGCCGGATCGCCGCGGCGTGCCGAACGCAACGCGCCGAGCGCGATCCAGAGCAGCGCGTGGTCGGCGGCGCTCGACAACCCGTAGAAGAGCGGATCCAGGCTGGGATCGCGAGAGCGTTCGACCCAGCGGTCGACGGTGTCGTCGAAGGCGCGGATCCACCTGCCGAACACGCCGCGCCGCGGCCAGCTCTGTACCCAGCGCGGCCCACCACGGGGCGGAACGAAAGTGATGATCGAGCCTAACGGCCGGTCTCGGGCAGCCAGCCCCGCGTCACGGAGTCGTCGATGACGCGTTGCGCGAGCTCCCAGAGTGCCGCTGAGCCGTCGCCGATCGTCGAGTTCACCTCTCGCACCTGCTCGGCCGTGATGCCGTGCTCGCGCCACGCCTGCCCGGCCGACGCGTAGTTGAGCAGGAGTGGCTGGAGCCGATCGAGCGAGCGGGCGAAGCGGGCGGCCGCGCTCGCCCCGTGCTCGAACTCGATCCAGCAGGCGCGGAGCTCGTCGCCTTCGCCGTCGGGCAGAAGCCCGAACAGTCGGTCGGCGGCGGCGTGCTCACGCGCTGCTTTCGTCTCCCGCCCGTCCGCGTCGTAGACGAACGTGTCGCCGGCATCGATCTCCACGATGTCGTGGACGAGGACGAGCCGCGCGACCCGGAGCGGGTCGACAGGCTCGTCGGCGGCGTCGGCCAGCACCAGCGCCATCATCGCGAGGTGCCACGAGTGCTCGGCGCTGTTCTCGCGCCGTGTACCGTCGGTGACGACCGTGCGTCGCAGGACCTGCTTGAGCCGGTCGAGCTCGACGACGAAGCGGACGCGATTACTCAGCTGTGCCTCGCCGACGAGCGCGCCCAGCGCCGCGCTCGGATCCGTCGGCGAACCGCCGGTGCCCACCCAGGGAGGCTACAAGGAGCGCGATGAAGCTCGGACCCCGGATCGCCGTCGTCGGGACGAGCGGCGCGGGCAAGACCACCCTCTCGGTCCGCCTGGCCGCGCTGCTCGGCTGCCCGCACATCGAGCTCGACGCGTTCCAGCACGGCCCGAACTGGCAGCAGGCCACCGTCGAAGAGCTGCGCGAGCGTACGGACCCCGTGACCGCCGGTGACCGTTGGGTCTGCGACGGGAACTACGAGGCGGTGCGCGATCTCGTGTGGGGGCGCGCCAACCAGCTCGTGTGGCTCGACTACGAGCGTCCGTTGATCATGGCGCGCGTGATCCGGCGCTCCGTGTGGCGCGCCATCACGCGCACGCCGATGTGGAACGAGAACCGCGAGAACTGGCGGACCTGGGCCGACCCGGAGCACCCGATCCGGTGGGCGTGGGTGAAGCACGGCGAGCGGCGCTGCAAGTACCCGGCCTTGCTGCGGCAACCCGCGTACGCGCACCTCGAGGTGCTCCGCCTGCGGCACCCGCGCGAGACGCGCCGGTTGCTGGCCGCCGCGGCGACCGCCTAGGCCTCGACCAGCGGGAGACTGGGTTCGATCACCGTGCCGGGGCCGCGCAGCTCGGCTGCTTGCACGGGGTCGCCACCGAAGGCGGGGCAGTACGGCTTGAACGTGCAGTAGTCGCACAACGGACCGGGGTGAGGCCGGAAGTCCTCGCGTTCACAGGCCCGCAGGATGGCCGTCCACAGCGCGTCGGCGCGTCGCCCGACGCCGGCGACCGACTGCTCGGTGGGCGTGGCGATGATCGCCTCGGGCTTCGACAGGTAGTACAGCTGCACGCGCGCGGGCCGCTTGCCGAGCATCTGCTCGCACAGCGCGGCGTAGATGTGCACGCCCGAGAGGCGCTGGTTCTCGGCGTACTCGCTCGGCACCGATCCCGTCTTGTAGTCGGTGACCACGAACTCGCCGTCGTCGTCGATCTCGAGGCGGTCGATGATCCCGCGCAGCGTGACCCGCCCGAACTGGGCGGTGAGCTTGAGCTCGAGGCCGTTGGGGCGCACGGTACGCGGATCCTCGAGCTGGAAGTACTTCCGCACGAGCGCCTCGGCGTCCGCGTCGAACACCGCCCGTTCCTCGTCGGTCAGCTCGAGGCCGGCGAGATCCGGATCGTCGGC
>WNFV01005808.1_pt1 | contig 17249 bp, 18 predicted proteins | sample 5400101 | NCBI WGS metagenome assembly WNFV01 (sample SAMN13153361, study PRJNA577476) | soil metagenome | isolation source: 115 cm soil or saprolite under grassland replicate 1 | place: USA:California | collected 2016-06-15
GGCTTATGAACGCCTTCAGCAAACCACCTTTCGAGCCCATCCAGATCTCTACCGAGCTTTCCTTGATATGTACAGCCAAAGGCGAGAGTGACTTGTAACCTCCTGTGAATAAGCACGTTCCAATTTTTTGGCCTTACGAGTTCATGCTGCCCGCAGCGGGGTTTTCCCCAAAAATTGTGGAGAAATAGGACGATGGCATCCCTGTGTCAGAGATGTCCACTGCGCTCCTGATGGAGCTGCGTACGTTGGGCGAACCACTGCTTCAGAATGCTATCCCTGTGCATTTCCATCTGGAAAGCTGGACTCAGGCCCATGTTGGGTTTGACTTCGGCTTGGGCTTCACGCTCCAGCCGTGCAAGGTCTTCTGCGGTCAGTTGTGCGACAAACAACGCAAACTGGAGTTCCTGCTCGCGCTCTTTCAGACGTCGCAAGGCGGCCAACTCTTCTTCAAGCCTTTGATTTCTAAGTTCTTGGGCGTGTACCTTACGGCTTTTGTAACCCTCGGGAGGGTTAATGTAGCCAGCGCGGAGCTGCGCAAAGAGAAAACCGCGAGGGTTCTGAATGGGCTTGGCATGTCCTTCTTTCGCAGCATGGATACACGCGTTAGCAATGTCGAGGAAATTCTGGAGGTCTTCCGCTGTATCGAACTTATCAAGGTGAGACACAAGCGAGCGAGGATTGAGATCGTGGAAAGCCCCTTCGAGAACGAGATCTTGTAGTAGTAGTTCTTTATTACTACTACAAGATCTATCGTTTTGAGTGGCAGGCAGTGTGCTACTTTTTTTTGGTTCATGTATGCCACTCAAAGTGGCATACAGTATGACACTTTCCAAAAGATACACTGATCCTTGCGTCTCTCCCCTCTTTGTTTCTAATCGTGTTAGAAGGCCCTTCTGACATAACTCGCCAATCACCTTCCTAGAACCGCTACGGCTTAAAAAACAATGCCTTGATATTGCGTCGTAGCCTATGGGGCTTGTGTGAGAATGGTTTGATACATCCCGATTTGACAGCAGGAATCTCAACACCCGTTGTTGCCCCTTTGAGAGACCTGCCACTGCCAGGGCGACCTCCTCTTGAGTGGCAGGCAGTGTGCTACTTTTGATAGTTAGTAGTGTGTCACTTTCAGTAGCAGACAGTGTGTTACTTCTGGCAGGCAGTGTGCTACTTTTAGAGACAGGCTGTCTGTTTCCTTGTAGGGCAGTCTGTGTGTCACTTTCAGTAGCAGACAGTGTGTTACTTTGGAGGATTGATTGAGAAATTGACTCACCGGGGGAAACGAGAGCTTGGCTGGAGTGTGATGGCTCTGAGGTATTTGACGGTTTCTGCCTAAGAAGCTGTAGCAGCCTGTTAATGGGTGGAGCATCCATTGTTAGGTCACCTCGGATGCAATAAGCTCCTGGATGAGATCTTTCTCCACGAGAGTGCGCTCACGCATGATCAGCGATTCCAGGGCGTGATGACACATCAGCGTGATTTTCCGAGGTGATCCCTTACTGTGATCATAGACAAGCCCAATAGCGTCTGATGTAAAAAGGCCATTCCCCTTGTAGCCAGCCCGCTCGAGCCGAAAACGGATCATTTCTTCTGTATCGGCATACGAGAGAGGGTTAATCATATAAGAAATATTAATGCGGTCCATAAAGTTCCGCTTGCGGCGGATTTTCGGAAGGAGCTCAAGCTGACCAAGAATGATGACCTGCAGGAGTTTATGCTCATTGGTCTCGAAATTGAGAAGGGTCCGGATCGTCTCGATATAGCCAGGGGTGAGTTTTTGTCCTTCATCGATGACAAGTACGACGACCTTACCTTCCATCACCCCTGCTTGAAGGAGGAACGATTCCAAAGCATTCCGATAATCGAGCGTCGAGCGGCCTCGTGGGCTCGCCCCTAAGATATCGACCAAATATTTGAGAAATTGGAACTCCGAACGGAAAACCGGGTCAAGGATTAAGAAGAACTGGAACTGTTCTTCCTCGGCAAAATTCTGGAGGAGCACCCTCGCCAGCGTCGTTTTCCCACTCCCAATATCACCAATAATCAAGTTGAGTCCCCGACGCAGGCGTATCGCAATCTCCAAGCGCTCTAAGGCTTCTTGGTGCTGGGGCGAGCGATAAAAGAAATAGGGATCTGGCGTGGTGGAGAAGGGCTCTTTCTGTAAGCCCAGCAGCTCGTAGTAATTCACGGCTTCTCACCCTCCAGGAGCGCCTTGATCTGCTGCAAGGTTAAGCCTTCGTGTCGAAGGCAGATAATGCGATGCAGACGGTCAGCGACTGTCTGGTCAAAGAACCGATAGTTACTCTCCGTCCGACCCGATTCCTCAATCAGCCCAAGTTTCAGGTAAAAGTTCAGCGTATAGCGTGACAACCCTGTAGCGGAAGCGAGATCGGAGATCATGAAGATTTTTTGCACTAATCACTAGACTCCCTTGATACGAGACTCTTACTCTACAGTTGTAGAGTACACATACTCTAATCATTTGCGTATTGGTGTCAAGCAATTTTTCTTCCTGTAAACTTTTCGGTGATGGGACTGGACAAATCATGAAAACGCATGCCAGAGTGGACTTTTCTCATGTCAGGCAGGCAGATACCCAGGAGGTCTCACGATGGCACGCATCCCGTGTGGTCAAAATATTCAAATCAACTCTCCGCAGGTGCGATACCCGACCAGCACACAGGTTATGCCCTGGCAGGGCGGTTGATTCGGAGCAGCTGATCCTGAAGGGTCGGAACACTCTGGAGTTGTTGGTGAATACGGTCAGCCAACGCCAACACATCGTCGTCACGCGTGCAGACGATGATGCCTGCATTCGATGAGACTTCGGCATGCAGGCGGATAAAATGCCGCCGATTAAACGTCACCACTGCTCGACCGGCAGCGGTCGCGAACGCTAAGACCGCTGTGTCTGTAATGCTTTGGCCCGCCTGGCCTGCCTCGTGCGCGGTGAGGAGGTCGTGGCCCAGCTGCCGCAAGCGTTGGACCACAGGATAACTGAAATCCTCATCGGCGTAGAGTAGGGCCATCGGTTAGGGTTCCGCCGCCTCCTGGATGGCCTGGTCAATCGCGTCGCGATGGATGGCATAATAGGCCCAGGCGGCGTCCAGGTCCGCCTGCGTGAGATCGGGGTGATGCGCGCGGATGCGCACATCAGTGAGCCCCTGTTTTTTCCATTCCACGAGCCCAGACACCGTATGGCGGGTGGTGCGCACACAGGGTTCCCCGCCACAGACTCCAGGCGAGGTTTGGATCCAGCTTGTTGTCTCAGTGTTTTCCGCGGACACGACGCGCCTCCATGCCGGGATTTGGCCCGGCGGGTCGCCCCCTATCAGGCGGCCTCGCAGTGGTCGTCTCTCAACAGCCTGTTGACTCGTGCTGGATATCGTGCGGGCCCATCCCGTCTCGGACGGGGAGGCATAACAGGCAGAAGGATCACCTCCTCTCTGCTGCCGGGGAGGGCTTTGTGATGATCAGGGATTTCACAGGCTGAGAGGAGAGGGCGTCGGGCAGAGTGACCACACCCCCGTAGCCGCGTCAGCACGTGCTCTATAACCGCACATATACATCGTGCCACGTCAGTATACCAATGCGCACACCACGTCGTGAGCGATGCCGCCATGTCCGTGAGGTATCCTGTATGAGAATCGACATGGACGAACACGAGGAGGAAAGAGAGGACCAGCTTCAGCCTACTCCACACCGTACCGCGGAAGAAGTCCGTGGCACCCAGCACCTCCATGTGCATACGAATGAACTCCGACCAACGCATGGTCTTCTTCCGCTCTGGGGCGGGGGGAATGCCGTGACGCTTGAGGCTATTGCCCACCGTCTGGTCGCTGATCGTATAGCCCAGGTTGAGCAGAGCACCCACAATACGGTCATAGCCCCATGAGCGGTTCTCCTGGGCCATCTGCACGACTAGGCTTTCAATCTCCTGGTCAACGTGAGGACGCCCAACCGACTTGTGCGGCACAGAGGTGGCAACCGTCTGAATGAAACCTCCCCGCAGCAAGCTGCGGGGTATCAGAAGGAAGGGCATTGGAGATGAGACACCACGGTTTCTCATGCTCTTCCCTTTATACGGTAACCCCTGAGCAAGCTCAGGAGAATCTCCTGATTGACGCACTTGCGATGCCAGGCGAGGATCGTAGCGGCCTTGGCCACTGTCGCGATCTCTTCCAGGGCCTGCCTGCCCGTCTTCTGCCCCAGTTCAGCGAGGGTGCGGCGATCACCATCCGTCAACTGCACCCGACCGTTGATCTGCTGGCGCAGAATGCGATTCTCGGCGACCAGGTATGCATTGCGCAGCCGGATCTCTTCATCAACAGACGTAGTGATCGTTCCGAGTAATTTCTTCCAGTCCATCCCTCTCTCACTTCTGCCGCGAAGGCTTCCGTTGCAGATCAGTATGGGCGAAGGCGCAATGAAATTCAAGGTGAAGCGCCCATCGTGGGAGAGGCGTAATCTGTGGGAGAGCAACACGTTTGGATATTTTGGCCATATGGGGAATGCACGTGATCGCCGCGTTTTTTGGCCTGGGCGCTCATGATGCACTGACCTCGCATGTGTCAGCTTTCTCCCACTCCTTCAAGAGGTTAGCTCGATTGACAAAACTCGCAACGAGTTCCATGTCAGGAGGTCGTTGAACGTCTTGGCTGGGCGCGCACGCTGACAATAAGGTGTAAGACGCTTGCAAGACCATCAGCCGTGTGGGCACGCAAGGTCAGATGATACGTCTTGCCGCTGTCTTGAGGGGGAGCTGTCCCGCTGAGCGTCCATGTTTCTGGATCAAATTGGAGCCACAGGGGCGTGCTGTCCGAGGCATCCAGCGTGACCTGGACTGGTACACTCGCTGGAGTGCGCTGCAGGTGGGGCAGAGACACCCTCAGAGGTTGTCCCGTCGGGAAGTGGTAGAAGAGCGGAGTTTGCACCCACTGCACGCTCTTTGCTGGTTCGTGAACGCCCAGGCTGTGTGGTAAGAGAGGTGGTTCACGCATGCTGGGGCTTTGCGGTAAGAGGGGTGGTTCACGCCCACTGCGGCCGTGCGGTACGACGGCCAGAGGACGTGGTACGGGGCTCGCCGTATACTCCCTGAACGTTCTGCCCGTCAGCGAGCTCTGTAAGACAAACCCTGCCCCGAGGAGACTTATACTGGCAAGCCCGGCGACCAGCGCCAGGCGGTGAGGCTGCCTGGAACCGCGCTGGCGCTGATGGCTCTCCCCCTGTTCCGTGCCTGCTGGGCTGGGGGAGGGAGCAGAGAATGCGGGCGGCATCGTGTCTCGGGACGATGTGATACCGCGGGCATGAGCCCCATGGGTGTCGCGCGTGTGATGAGTGGAGGGGCTGAGAGGTTGTTCGGGGAGGTAGCAATCCAACGCTTTCACGACCTGCTGAATGATGGGAGGCCCAATCTCCCGCTTTGCCTCGCCAAAGCCGAAGCATAACGCCCTATCACATATGAGGTTGATGACTCGTGGGATGCCTTGTGAGGCCGCCCATATTTTTTTCATGGCTCGCGAGGTGAAGATCGGGTCTGTCGAGCCAGCAACAGCTAATCTTGTTTTTATATAACCTTTGGTCTCATCATAGGCGAAAGGAAGGAGGTGGTAATGAAAACCTATGCGTTGACGCAACTGAGTCAGTTCAGGCAATTTCAATAGAGACGCAAGCTGTGGTTGACCAACAAGGATGATTTGGAGTAATTTTTTCTCAGCATGCTCAAAATCTGTCAGTAATTTTACCTCTGCAAGCACATCCATGGAGAAATTGTGCGCGTCATCGATGATCAGCACAACCTTTGCATTGCTCTCGGCACATGTGAGCAAAAAGCTTTTGAGATTGATGCATAATTCAGCCTTCGATGTTCCAGGGATGTCTATGCTGAGTTCATGAGATATATAGTGTAGTATTTCAAGAAATTCCAATGGAGCATTGGGCAAAAAGACGCGATGTGTTTTCGCATCGAAGCTTTGCACGAGGGTGTTGAGTACCAAGGTCTTGCCTGTACCAATTTTCCCCGTGAGGACGCTGAGCCCATGGCCTCGTTCAAGGCTATAGGACAGGTAGCGCAAACACTTGTCATGGTTGGTACTGCGATAGAGAAACTGCGGATCAGGCGTGAGGGCAAAAGGAGAGGTTGTAAAACCATAAAAGGCTGTATACATACTGGACCTTCAGAAAAAACGCCAATGGCACACTCGACTGCCGTGTCTGCAGGCATATCCCAAGGACTGGGGAGAACCCGTGATGGAGGTGCTCCCTCTGGCACGGACCACCCTGCGCACCCTGCGCACTCAGCGGACGACGGCCCTGATGCTTCGCCCCTTAGGCCACCATGGCCCACGGGGCAGGGCACCAAGGGGGGCGGCCTCTCCCAACGCCCGTACGGTCATGACGTTGGCCGCCGTCCTGCGCCTGCTACGCTCGATCCAGAGAGACACGCATGCACCTGCATGGTCGTATGCTATACCGTCTATGCACTGATAGCAATTATTTTTTTATGGATTACAAGTTGAGGATGTAGTGGAGAAGCGGATGTGTATGCAGATTCCGCAGTGATGGTGGCGCCATAGAGCCGGGCAATATGCCATCTTTTTCATCGCCTGCGGCACACCCCGTATGGTCAAAAAACTCGGTCGCGTACCTGTTGAGTGCGGGTAATATTTCGACACCTCTCCGAAGCCGCTTGAGTGATCGGAATCAGTCGGTCATCTGCCCTTGAATTCGGTTTTCGGTGCTGTCCCTCGATAGCGTGTATGAATACAAACGGTGAGCGAGAACACTCACTGTACACTCCTGATACATGGCATACAGTCCCTATCAGGAGGAAGCAATGGAGTTCACGACATGCTACTGTCCCTCTCCACAGTGCTCGCATGACGGCAAGCGCGGCTTCGGCGTTCATCTGGTCTGTCGTGGAGCCGATCGCGGCATTCCTCGCCTGTTGTGCACCATGTGCCATGGCACGTTTTCGGCTCGCCACGGAACAGCGTACTTCGGTGCCCGGATGGAGGAGTCGAATGACACCACCGCGATGCGGGCCTTGGCAGAAGGCCATGCGTTACGGGGCACCGGCCGAATCGTCGATGTCGATAAGGACACCATCTGTCCCTGGCTCGACCAAGCTGGCCGGCATTGTCGTGCTGTGACCGCTTGGCTGTTCGACACCTTACATAACCGATGGTGTTAGTATCTTACAAACTAAATTCAGCGATCGAGAGGGGCACGAAGCCGTGTTTGTCGGTCGGGAAGCCATACCACTGGACTAGCAGATTAAAGGTTGCCATGGTGAACGCGGGTAGTGTCCCTATAACGGGTGAAAGCTGCCCCGGGCGATTATCATAACGCGTCAGGTGGGACACGAAAGCTCAGCAATTCATCCATGGTCCAGACATGATCAGTCAAGCCCGCCGCCATGGCTGGGGTCACAGGCTTCCACTCCTTGGGCGATCCATTGGGGCCTTTGGTGGGGATAGGGTGGGGTAAGCGTTGTCGCAGACTGCGGTGTGGGACCGCGAAATGGTAATACGCCAACGCGAGGGTGAGTTGGGACTCCAAGTAGTCTTGTAAGTTTATCACGATTAGACGATTGGCTGCCACGGGGTCAGGCGCACGCGGAAGTTGTGCAGGGCACAACAGATTGCCATCACGAGATCACGGACACCCTCCTGCCACAGGCGGATCCGGTCTTGCACCAGGCGACCGCGTTTGACTCTGCGGTTGACAGGCTCGATGCGCAGCCGGCGGTGGGGCAGCGCCTGGGTGGCCATGTGCTGCGCCCGTGTCCGCTCCGGGCCGCGCGGTGGCTTGGTTGGCCTCAGGATCTCGACCTGGGGAAGCGTGCACGCGAGGAAGCCCCGATCCTGTCACCACCGCCTCCCGGCAGGGAAGGGGGAGGGCGTGGCCACGGCGATACGCTTATCGTGCACCCGCCCTGCAGAGGTCGCGCTGAGGCAGAGGATCGGGAGCAGGGCATTGACGAGCAGGACATGTTTGCCCGTGGGGGCTTGTTGCTTGCCGCTCTCACACGCGGTCTGTGCAGCAGGGTCTTGGGGGCAGACGATGCGCCGTGCCGTGCCGTCATGGGCACAAGGGGGGACGCCGGCCCGCCGGCGGGCGCGGCGACCAGGGGCGTCCGCTCCTCCTCCAAGGGGATGACCCCGGTGGCCACGTCGGCCGCCGCGCCGCCGCGCCGCTGGGCGAGGGCCGTCAGCGAGCGAGCGGGGGCATCGCCCAGGGGGCGCCGCGGCGCCAGCAGGACAGGGAGGAGGCCAGGCATCCATGGGGTGGCTTTGCTCTGCCTCATGCGGAACAGCTGTCCCTGGACCACGTGGAGTGCGGAGGTTTTTCCATAGACTATAGATTTTTTCACATGACTTGATACGATTTTTAGTCTGCGGCCCACTCCTCCTCATCAGACATTTCATCGAAATCGTATTCGTAGAGTTGCGCATCTTCCTCCCAGTATTTTTCTTCTTGTTCGACGACCTTCGCAATCAGTTTTCTACAGGTGCTTGGCTTGACCTTCGAGAGCGCAATCGGCAACTGTTGGTGAAAGTTGCGAGTGGTAAAATCACAATGGTCCGCCATGTGGTTCTTGACGATGCCCCAGCATGTCTCGATAGGCTGGAGTTCCGGATGATACTGCGGGGTCCGCAGAATGCTGTGACCAGCGGCTTCGGCTAAGTGGTCCAGTTGGAATGCCGGAGCGGGAGCAAATTTTTTACAGAGCTCGTAGAGTTCTGGTTTTAACATGTCAGGCGTCCAAGGAATATCATTCCGGGTCAACCAGGCGCATAGCTGTTCTTTCCGACTCTGGGGCGTGGGGACCGCGTCTTCCACCAAGACATTGTGGGAAGGGGCATTGTCCAAGATGAGGAGGGAGTGTGACGGGATATGAGGGAGCAATTGATCGGCAAACCACGTTGAGAAATTCTCCCAGTTCATTTGCCCGTGATAATCCCCTGTCCGTTTCGTGGCCTCAAAGACCAATTCGGCCCCTTGGACCCATCCTGCGACCGTCATGGCATGGACAATAATCAGCCGTGGCCCCTTGCCCGATGGTTTGTTGACCCACGGCCCATCTTCTTCAAGGTACCAAGTAAACTGCCCTGAATGGTTCTTGTTCACGAAGGTCTCATCGAGGTACACTTCTGGCCGTTTCAGGCTGCCATCGGGGTTGCGGTTGGCTCTTTTCTGACGCAGGTAGCGTCGTCTTGCGAGGACAACATCATCTCGTTCTTTCAGAGCGGACCGTCGCTTCCCAGTGCCATACGTAAAACCCCATCGCTGCAGCGTTCGCCACAGCGTCACGGGCGGGATATCGGCATGATGGGTCTCGAGGAGATACTGCCGGAGTTTCCCCACACTGACACGTTGGCCAGCGAAATTCTTGGCCCGTACATACTCCCGAATGACGGGTTGGAGATTCACGGCAGCACGATACTCAGGTTTCCCACGCGGTTTTGCAGCTTGGGCCGCAAGGGTGGGCTCATGGTGACGATACTCGGCCATAATGCTCTTGACCGTGATTTCGCCAATATCCAGGCCCTGGGCTGTGCGCAATGTGGGATTTCTGGTCGATACTTCCTTATGGTTCTTCCTCTCCTCATCAAAATGGAGTTTGAGGTTCATGACCAATTGTTTCATTGCTGGAGTAAAATCTTTCCCCTGAAACGACATAGTGCTGATCTTACTGTGGGTGTCGAGCATGGTTGTGGGTGTCGATATCGATGCCAAAGTGTACATGGGTGAGTCGAGCCGGTCGAGACATTTTTCGTATCAAGTCATATGAAAAAGCCTATAGACTCAACAAGAGCCGCTCTGCCGGTGGCGGGAGTGGCCAGTGCTGGGACACGGGCAACCGACGCGCGGTCCGGGGTGGCCCATCGCGCCGCCCCGCCGCCCTCGGCGCTTGGAACGCGGTCTCAAAGGGCGCGACCAGGGGCTGAAACTCGTCGAGTGTGCGACTGGGCATATCCAGGAACTCCGTGGGGCGGGCCTGTAGGTCGGTGAACCGGACCCTGGCCATACGTGATGCCTCCTTGCCTGGGAGACGCCCAGTATACCATAAATCGTTATAAACTTAATCGAGTACCCCACACGCCCCGGACGGTAACCACGTGCTGCCCCAGAGGTAAGACAAAAGATCGAGCCGGACTGCAGGGCGATCATGCTCGGCAAAGCCAACTTACACAACAAGAGTGGCGCACGCACATTGACCCCCAGACAGCGGTCCACCATGTCAATGTCCATGTCCACCACAGGCAATTCACAGTCGATCCCGGCGTTGTTCACCACGATATCCAGTCGTCCAAAGCGCTCCAGAGTGTCAGCGACCAGGGAGCGGATATCCTCGACACGGGTCACATCACACCGCACCCCCACCGCTGCGCCGCCACGGTCGTGAATCATCCGCGCGGTGTCATGGATCGTTCCGGCCGCATATCGGGCAAATTCTGTCCCCACTGAGGCATCTGCTTCCGTACGCGAGGCGACCATCACTTTTGCCCCCTCGGCGGCTAAACCCAGGTAGAGAGCTCGCCCAATACCACGACTGCCACCTGTGACAATCGCTACCTTATTTTGCAAAGTCATGGCTTTTCCTTCAAAACGGGGTCGCTCAATTTATCACACTTTGTAGCGCATAAAACCTAGCTGAGCAATGGGGTATCGCTGCACCGTCTTCGCGCTCATCGTGTGCAAAGAGGCGAGCCTTTTCGGGGTCGACTCGTGCTCGTGTCCATCCGCTTCAACCTTCTACAAACTGCTAGAAATTGAGCGAGGCCAATTTGCAAAACCCGCAACCAGTTCCTTACATTTCGCGCGAATTTTCGCGAGAAAATGAGAATTGAGTTAAGCTCGTGGGATGAGCATAAAAATCACTGCCATCCACGAACGAGTCGACGACATACCGACCCTCATCGCGCACCTCAAGAAAATGCGCGTGGCCGAATTCTTGGACAAACACTTCCCGACCAATGGCAATTGGCAAGGCGTGAGTCTCGGCTGGACGACGGTCGTGTGGTTGGCCTTCATCCTCTCCGAGGGCGACCACCGGCTCGCGCGCGCCGAGCCGTGGGTCACAGCCCATCGGCGCACCCTCAGTCGGTGCATCGGCCGCAAGGTCAAACCGCTCGACCTGACCGATGATCGGTTGGCGACGGTCCTCGACTACCTGTGCATCGCTGCATGCTGCGTTGCGTTTGAACGCGAACTCAATCAGTCCGTGCTGCGCGTCTACGACTTGCAAGAACGCGCGGTGCGCGTCGATACCACGACGGCGGCGGCCTACGTGACGCCCGACGGGATGTGCCAACTCGGGTACAGCAAGGATCATCGCCCCGACCTGCCGCAGGTGAAGATCGCTATGTCGGTGCTCGATCCGCTCGGCTTGCCGTTGACAACGACGGTTGTAGCCGGCCATACGGCCGACGACCCGCTCTATCTGCCGGAGATTGCCAAAGTCCGCCAGATCGCCCGGATCACTGGGCTGACCTACGTTGGCGACTGCAAGATGGCGGCTCTTGGCACGCGCGCGGAGATCGTGGCGCACCAGGATTACTCCTTGTGCCCGCTCTCCGCCAAGCAGATGCCAAACGCGGAACTCGACCGTTTGCTCGACCCTGTCGTGAGCGGCGCGCGCGAGGCAAGCGCGATCCGCTTGCCGCACGCCGACGGGACACTCGATGAGACGGCCGATCCGGTGGCGATCGGCTTTGCCTACACGGTCGAGCTCAGCGCCATGGATCAAGCCGGGCAGACCCGCACGTGGCAGGAGCGCCGTCTGGTCGTGCGCTCGCTGGCCTTTGCCACGAGCCAGGAGAAGAGCTTACGACAACGCGTCGCCCGTGCCGTCACTGAGATCAACGCGCTGGATGAACGCAAGCAAGGCAAGCAGCCCGTACCAGATGAAGCGGCGGTGCATCAAGCTGCCACAGCGCTCATTGCCAAACATCGCGTGGATGGGCTGGTACACGTCACCGTGACGACCGAAGTCCACGAGCACGTCAAACGTCGATACGGCACGCGCCCGGCCACAACGGTGCGCAGCGAGCGCGTGCGCGTGAGTGGGGCGAGCGATGAGGCGACGCTGGCGCAAGCCGTGCGGCGCCTGGGCTGGCGCGTCTATGCAACCAATCACACCGCCGAGGCGTTGAGCCTGACACAGGGCGTCGCCGCGTATCGCAGCGAGTACCTGATCGAACACGGCTTCGGGCGGTTGAAAGGGCGCTCCTTGTCGCTGACGCCGCTGTTTCTGCGGTATGAACATCGGGTCGTCGGGCTGATCGGCCTGTTGAGCATCGCGCTGCGCGTGTTGGTGTTGATGCAATTCGTCGTGCGGCGCACTCTGCAGAACGCAGGCGCCACGCTCAAAGGCATCTATCCGGGGCAGCCGGGACGGCAGACGGCGAAGCCAACGACAGAGATGATGCTCCAGGCTTTTCGCGGCGTGACGCTGTCACGCATCACGATCGACGGCAAACCCCACGATCATCTGACACCGTTGAATGACGTGCAAAAGCGCATCCTCGCACTGATGGAGGTGCCGCTGGAGAGCTATTACGGGCTCATTACTTGATTCTCAAAAACCAATTTTCATTCGCGCGAAACGTGAGCAGTTCCGAGACAAAATCCATCAAAGCAGGTACACTTGGTGCATCATCAACCTCTCACCGAAGGAGGACCCCGATGTTGTGGTGCAGAATCGTTGTTGCACACGCCCCCTCAGGAGCCGCACACCAGTCCGTGTCGCGTTCTCTGGCGTAGAGATCTCGGACTGGTGCCTCGTAGAGATGGCATGGCGTTTCTAGAGAAAAGGTCATGAGCTCTGAGATTTATCTGCGCTGTGGAAGAGGATTGTTCGCAGGAAGATAAATCATGAGTACTTTATTGCATCTTGCTAACCTGACATTTTCACGCCGTAGTCAACCGTTATTCGACCATCTGAACTTCACGATCCGCCACGGCGACCGCATCGGTCTGGTTGGGCACAATGGGAGCGGCAAAAGTACCCTTTTGTCTCTGATCGTGGGGGCAGAGCAACCCGACCAGGGTGAGATCTGGAGGCCCAGGGGGCTACGCCTTGGGGTGGTAGAGCAGTTCGTGCCGCCGCCCTTGCTGGGAAACACCTTGGAGCAGGCCGTGCTTGATGTGCTGCCGGAGGAGCGACGCCTCGCCGACCTCTATCGCGTGCACACGCTGTTGGAGAGCTTAGGTTTTCGCTCCGAGCAAGGGCGGCTCACGCTCGATGCGTTGAGTGGTGGCGAGCAAAATCTCGCCTTACTTGCCAGAGCACTGGTGGGTGAACCGGACCTGCTACTGATGGACGAACCCGGCAACCATATGGACGTTGTCGCGCTGGCCCGTCTGCAGTGTTTTTTATCCGCCCAGTGCCCGTATCCGTTTTTGATGATCTCGCACGACCGGGTGTTACTGGAGAGTACCTGTAACCGGACGGTGTTTTTGCGTGATAAAACCCTCTACAGCTTCGACCTGCCCTACGAAAAGGCCAGAGCAGCGTTGGCAGATCACGACGCACAGACGTGGCATCATCGGCAGGCCGAAGCCAAGGAAATCAAACGGCTACAGGCCAGCGCCACACGTTTAGCCGCGTGGGGCAAAGTCTACGATAACGAAGATCTGGCGCGGAAAGCCAAATCAATGCAGAAACGCATTGATCGCTTGCAAGACGCACAGACGTTTGTCAGCAAAGGCAGCGGGCTCGCCTTGCAGTTGGCCTCCGAGACCCTCAGAGCCAGGTCCATGCTCGTATTGGAAAACCTGCAGGTATTGACCCCGGATCGGCAGCGTCAACTGGTTGAGGGCAGATTTCTGCAGATCAAGCCCGGCGACCGCGTCGCGTTGTTGGGGAAAAACGGTGTCGGGAAATCGACCACCCTCAACCTGGTTTTAGACGCGTTCGAGACGCCGAACGACACTATCCGCTTCTATCCGAACGTCCAGTTAGGCTTTTACGATCAGGAGCTGCGGGAGTTTTCTCAGCCTGTTGGGCGCTTCGACTGGTTGCGTAGCCGTGTCAACGGTCACGACGAACGCATTACCCAGGCGCTGGTGCAAGCCGGTGTGGCGTATGTCGACTTCAACCAGCCTGTCAATGGGTTAAGTGGCGGTGAGCGCGCGCGGATGATGTTCATGCTGTTCCGCTTGCGCCAGCCCAACATGCTGATCCTGGACGAGCCGACGAACCATATCGACCTGGAAGGTCGTGAACAACTGGAGCAACAGTTGATCACCTCAGGCGCGACCTTGCTGCTGACCGGTCACGATCGCCGGTTTATCGAACGGGTCGCGAATCGCTGGTGGTGGATCAATAACGGAGCGCTGGAAGAGCTCCACGATCCGCAGAGGTTCTATGATACGGTGTGTACCAAGACGTCTGCGACTCCGATGACAACGCCAGCCGGCAACCGTGTTGCATCGCAAGGAGTGCCGTCTCGACGACGTGCTCCAGCACCATCCACCGACGACATACTGCTGCAACGCATTGAGGAGTTGGAAACGTGGTTAGCGCAGGATACAGCGCGTAAAGCGAGGTTTCAAAAACCTGCCTTGCAGCGGCAGTGGCAGGCGGAATTGGACAGGCTATGGGCAAAACTGAGTGAGCTGTAGCGCTCATCTGGTTTGCCCCCTTTCCCTGGCGAGGGAGAGGGTGGGGAGATGGGGGTCTTCGGCTCCTGAAGCCCCCTCACCCAGCCCTCGCGCGGGGGCAAGCGGTGCTGCCGTGCCACTTAATCGTGCATGTTCGCATGGGTTCATATGTGGTTCAAAAAGGGAGGAAATGATGCGGATAGCGATAGGCGGGCTGTTGCACGAAACCAGCACGTTTTCGATTGTGCCGACGACGGCCGGCACGAAATCGGCGGTTGGTGGCTATATTGATGCTGCTCGCGACTTCGCCTTTGAGGCGGTGCCGACGTTTTGGGCCGCGACAGCGCCGGGCGGGGTCGTCACCGCCGAGGCCTTGAGGACCCTGACCGACAAGCTGGTGGCAAGGATCAAACAGGCGCAAGCGCATGGCGGCATTGATGGCATCCTGCTGGATTGTCACGGCGCGATGGTCGCCGAAAACGCCGACGATGCCGAAAGCTATACGCTGCGGGCGGTGCGCGAGGTCGTCGGGCCGGATATGCCGGTGATCGTCGAGTTGGATTTGCACGGCAACATCACCCCGACTATGGTGCGACTGGCGACGCTCTGCGTTGCCTACGACGAGTATCCGCACGTGGACCCCTACGAGCGCGGCTACGAATGCGGCAGGCTGATGATGCAGATAGTGCGGGGCGGCGTCAAGCCGACCTCGGCGATGGTCAATATCCCGCTGCTGTCAGATCTGACCCGCCAGTATACATATGGCGAGCCGATGTTGAGCTTCAAGCACCTGGTACGCGAGGTCGAGGCCGAGCGCGGCGTACTCAATGTCAGTTACCTGCCCGGTTTTCCTTTCGCCGATAGACCGCATACCAATTTTGCCGTCATTGTGACGACCGATAACAACCCAGCCCAGGCCCACACCGCCGCGGCGAAGCTCGCCACCTATATCTGGGAGCGACGTAGCCAGTTCGTGGCGCAACATATGCCGGTCGACGAGGCGATACACGCGGCCATGGCCGAACCGCGCGGCCCGGTCATCCTGGCTGACCTCGGCGATAACCCCGGCGCAGGCACGCCCGCTGATGGGACGGTGATGCTGGAAGCGTTGCTGCGGCTGGGCGCGCACAGAGCGGTGGTCGCCCCGATGAATGACCCGGAAGCGGCCCAACTGGCCCATAACGCCGGGGTCGGCGCCACGCTCAGTCTGACCTTGGGCGGCAAGACCGACCCGTTTCATGGTGCGCCCCTAGCGGTCACGGCTCACGTCATCCATCTGACGGATGGCGACTATGTGCATACGGGGCCGATGGGGACGGGTGTGCTGAGCAACATGGGACGGTGCGCCGTCCTCGCAATGGCCGGGCGGAACGGGGGGGCGGTGCAAGTACTGGTCACGACCTATCGTCACCAGCCGCTTGACTTGAATATGCTGCAAAGCCAGGGTATTGAGCCGACCGCACAACACATCATCGTGGTGAAGTCGCTCGTCCACTACCGGGCGGCCTTTATGCCCATTGCCAGCCGGGTGATCGAGGTGGACACCCCCGGCCTCTCCAATCCCGACGTCCTGCGGCTGGTGTTCAAGCGCGTCCAGCGCCCCATGTATCCGCTGGATGTGGATATGCAGTGGACACCCGCAGCGTTGTAGAGTACGGAGCACGCGATGGCGACACCCAAGAAGCAGGTCCTGATCACCGGAGGCGCAGGGCTCATTGGCCGTATCCTGGTCGACCGGCTCCAAGCGCACTATGCCCTGACCTCGTTCGATCTCCAGGCCGTGCCTGGTCTCTCCTCCCTTGTGGGGAATCTCACCGACTTCCCAGCCGTGCGGCACGCCTGTGAGGGTCAAGACACCGTGGTCCATCTGGCCGCAGACCCACGCGTCGACAGCCCGTGGGTCTCGAATCTGTCTACCAACATCCAGGGGACCTACCACGTCTTTGAAGCCGCGCGGCAGGCGGGGGTACGGCGTGTGGTGTGCGCCAGTTCGCAGCACACCACTGGGGGCTTCTACCTGGATGAGCCGTATAAGGCGATCACGGAGGGCCGCTACCAGGAGGTGCCGCGGTCGTATCCGCTCCTCGATGAGACCTGCCCCATCCGTCCGGATGGCTACTACGGCACGGCCAAAGCCTTTGGCGAGGCCTTGGGGAGTTATTATTGGGACTACCACCACCTGTCCTCACTCCACCTCCGGATTAGGTGGGTGCTTGCCACGGATGACCCCAGGCTTCGATCATGGCGTCGGCCACCCCCTTCTGCTTCTGTACGATGCAAAAGCAGCTAACAGTTGAAAGAACAAAGCGTTCAAGGGCTTAGGCCATTATTCTGAGTGGCCGAAAGTGGCCGATGCGGTGATCGAGGCCGACCCCACGTACTCGCCATTGGCGCTGACTCTGTGGCTATCGCACCGGGACGTCACGCAGATCGTGCGGCGGTGCCTTGAAGCGCCGCCATCGCTGGGCTATGACGTCTTTTATGCCACGTCGGACAACAAGTGGAAAATCTGGTCGATTGCGCGGGCGCAACAGCGGCTGGGCTACCAGCCGGAGGACCGCGCTGGGAACACACCACCGGCTGGCCCTGGCGCACGGCGGGAGCGGTGAGGACGGCCAAGAGGGGCAAGAGGACGTCCC
>WNFV01004957.1_pt1 | contig 17240 bp, 15 predicted proteins | sample 5400101 | NCBI WGS metagenome assembly WNFV01 (sample SAMN13153361, study PRJNA577476) | soil metagenome | isolation source: 115 cm soil or saprolite under grassland replicate 1 | place: USA:California | collected 2016-06-15
AATGGTTTCGTCGCAAGCCGCGACGCAGGCAGCCATTGCAGCGTGAGCAAGCTCCTACTTCTCGTCATCGCAATAGTCGTCGCTTACTTCGTGTTGACCGGCCTTGCCCGCAAGCGCCGGCAGCGCTCCGCGCCGCCCCCGGTCGAGCCGATGGTTCCTTGTGCGCATTGCGGGATCAACGTTCCGCGCAGCGAAGCGCTTGGGGCCGCCGGCCGTTTCTTCTGCAGCGAAGAACACCGCCGGCTCGGCGCCGGCTGAGGACGGTCATGGCGGCCTCTGCGATGCTCAGCCTGTCGTGGCTTCCGCAGGAGGGGGCCGTGGCGGACTCGTTCTGGGTCTCGCTCAAGTACTTCAACTTCTACCGCATCGCGGTGGCCGCGATATTCCTGCTCGCGGCTTTGATTTTCGGTGACGCGCTCAGCCTCGGCAGCCACGACATCGTGGCGTATACCTACTCGAGCGTCGCTTATCTGGCACTCGCCGTGGTATTTCACGTCGCGCTGCGAAAGGTGCCGGCGTACTTCAACGTTCAACTCACGCTGCACGTCGTCACCGACGTCGTGCTCATCGTCATGCTGATGTATGCCTCGAGCGGCATCCGCAGCGGCCTGGGCGTGATGCTGCTCATTTCCTTGGCGGGCGCTGCGCTGGTCAGCCGGGGCACATTGACGCTCTTCTACGCCGCATTGGCATCGATTGCCGTGCTTCTCGAGCAGTCGTACTGGGTACTCGCGGAAGACTCCAACACCGCCAATTACCTCCAGCCCGGGCTGCTGTCAATCGGTTATTTCGCGACGGCGCTGATCACCAATCGGCTGGCGCGCCGCCTGATCTTGAACGAGCGCCTCGCGCAGCAACGCGGCGCCGACCTCGCCGACCAGCTTCGCATCAACAAACTGATCATCCGCGACGTGCAGGACGGGGTGCTCGTCGTGGATGCCCAGGGACGGGTGCACCTGCACAATCCGCGCGCGGCCGATCTGCTGGGGCGGCTCGTGCCCGATTTGAGCCGGATCGAAGATTTTTCCGAGGAACTCGCGCAGCGGCTTGCCGACTGGCGCGCTGCCAAGGGCGCAAGCAGCGTGAACGTGCGATTTTCCGAGAGCGGCCGCCTGGTCCGCGCGCGTTTCGTGTCGGTGGGTGTCGCAGGCGGCAGCTCCAGCCTGGTGTTCCTGGAGGATTTGTCCAAGCTTCAGGAACAAGCCCAGCAACTCAAGCTCGCGGCGCTCGGAAGGCTCACGGCCAACATCGCCCATGAGATCCGCAACCCCCTGTCGGCCATTGCGCATGCCGGGGACCTCCTGCAGGAAGAACAACGCGGACCGCATAAGGAACGCATGGTGCAGATCATCCGGGACAATGCGCGGCGCCTAGAGCGCATGGTGCACGACGTGCTCGAACTCTCGCGGCGCGACCGCGTTCAACCGGAGACGATCCGGCTGCGCCCGTATCTGCTTACGTTTATCGAGGAGTTCACGCAGAATGGCAGCATTCCCGGCGAAAACTTTTCGGTCGAGGCGGCCGAAGACGTCACCTTGGAATTCGACCGAGCGCATCTCAACCAGGTCCTGTGGAACCTCTTGCACAACGCCTGGCGGCACTGCCGCAAGCTCGCCGGAAGCGTGCGCATCGCGGTTTCACGCAGGGCAAATCGAGTAGAATTGCACGTCATCGACGACGGCGAGGGCGTGGCGAGGGAGTTGCAAGCGCAGTTGTTCGAGCCGTTTTTCACCACTTTCGCGAGCGGGACGGGGCTCGGCCTCTACATCGCCCGCGAGCTGTGTGCCGCCAACGGCGCGAGTCTTGAGTACCTGGACCGCAGTCCGGGCGCGGACTTTAGGATTCTATGGCAGGAACCGTAGAGCACCGGCGCGCGGAACGGCGAACGAGCCTCGTCCAGGGTACGGTGCTCGTGATCGACGACGAGGCGGACATCCGAGAGCTGCTCGAGCTGTCGCTCCTGCGCATGGGTTTGGCGGCGGAGTGTGCCGGTTCCGTGGCGGCGGCCAAGCAGTTGCTGCAGTCCAAGCGGTATGACCTCTGTCTTACCGACATGCGCTTGCCCGACGGTGACGGGCTGGAGCTGGTGCGTTTCATCGGCGTTCAATGCGCGGACCTGCCCGTGGCGGTGATCACCGCGTTCGGCAGCACCGAAAACGCCGTGGCGGCCCTCAAGGCCGGTGCCTTCGATTACCTGACCAAACCCCTGTCGCTCGATCAGCTGCGCACGCTGGTCAAGTCCGCGCTGTCCCTGCCCCCGAAAACGGCGGCAGCCAAAGCGGGAGAAGCCCAGCTTCTTGGCTCGAGCCCCGGGATCGGGCAGGTGCGCTCGATGATCGAGAAGCTCGCGCGCAGCCAGGCGCCGATCTACATTACAGGCGAGTCCGGGAGCGGAAAGGAGCTCGCTGCGCGTCTCATCCACAGCAAGGGGGCGCGGCGCGAGAAGGCCTTCGTGCCGGTCAACTGCGGCGCCATCCCCGAGAACCTGATGGAGAGCGAGTTCTTTGGCTACAAGAAGGGCGCTTTCACGGGTGCCGAAGGGGACCGCGACGGATTTTTCCAGGCTGCGAGCACGGGCACCCTGTTCCTGGACGAAGTCGCCGACCTGCCGCTCGCAATGCAGGTCAAGCTGCTTCGCGCGATTCAGGAGAAGTCTGTGCGCAAAGTCGGGGCGACCTCAGAGGACGCGGTCGATGTGCGCATCATCTGCGCTACGCACCAGAATCTGGCCGCCTGCGTCGAATCGGGGAAATTTCGGCAGGACCTGTACTACCGCCTGGCGGTCATCGAGCTGAAAATGCCCCCGCTGCGGGAGTGCCGGGAGGACATTCCGGTGCTTGCGGATGCGATTCTGCGGCGCCTTTGCGGTCCCGACGGCACACGGTCCATGCGCTTCTCCGAAGGAGCGAAGCAGGCTCTCGCGGGCTACGATTTTCCGGGCAATGTCCGAGAACTGGAGAACATTCTGGAGCGGGCCATCGCACTCGCGGCGCGCGAGGAAATACAGCCCGAAGACCTGCAGCTCGCTCCGCCGACTGGGGTCGCTTCCGAACCGGGTGTCCCCAACGCCAAATGGCCGCTGCCGGAATACCTCGACCGCATCGAAAGGGAGGCGATCCTCGAGGCCCTCGAGAAAACCCGCTTCAACCGCACCGCTGCGGCCAAGCTCCTGGGCATCACGTTCAGGGCGTTGCGCTATCGCATGGAACGCTTGGGAATCCGGTAAGTGGAGCTCGGTCCCCTCGACGAGGAAGGAGTGCTCGCCGGGGCGCTGCAGGTTCCCTCGCCCAATTGCGACGAGCGCCCGGGGGACGCGGCGGTGCGCCTGCTGGTCGTGCACAACATCAGCCTCCCGCCAGGTCAGTTCGGCGGTGAAGCCATCGTGCAGCTGTTAACGAATACGCTCGATTTCGCCGCGCACCCGTACTACGAAGCCATTCGCGATCTGAAGGTATCAGCGCATTTTCTCGTACGGCGCGGGGGCGAATTGATCCAGCTGGTGCCTTGCACAAAGCGAGCCTGGCACGCGGGCTCGTCCAGCTGGTGGGGACGCGAGCGCTGTAACGACTTCTCCGTCGGAGTGGAGCTCGAAGGCGTCGACGACCAAGCCTACTCCGACCGGCAATACGTGCGTCTGGCGGAACTTCTCGTGGCTCTGCGCCGACGATATCCGATTGTCGATGTCGTTGGGCATATCGACATCGCACCGGGCCGAAAGACCGACCCCGGACCGGCGTTCGACTGGGGACGTTTCCGGGAGTCGCTGGCCCGGATTCGATAGCCCGTTCGCCCGCGGCGTCGCCGCGACTGATTTTCCCGCGTGGGTCCGTTCCGGTCGCCGGCTGTGCGGCGTTTCTGGCTGTCGACGCTTTCCGTTCGATACCGAAGGCGCCCGAGCAAGCTTCGCTTGCATCTTGACATTACACTAGAATTGGTAGCACACTCTCGCCAAGGTACTAGATATTGTGGTCGGAAGGGGAAGTACCCGAGGCCTCGGTTTCGCCGCCTTCATACCCGCCGGGCAGCGCACAAAAAAGAGTAGAGGAGACGATATGCAGATTGTGGCTGACGCAACGACTCCCCAGTCGATTCCCGGCGCGACGACCCTCACCGACGTCAGCTCTGCAGTCCAACGCGAGTTTTCGCAGTACAAGATCATCCGTCGCAACGGCGCGGTGGTGGGTTTCGAGCCCGGCAAGATTTCCGTTGCAGTGACCAAGGCGTTTCTGGCGGTTGAAGGCGGGCAGAGCGCCGCGTCAGCGCGGATCAGGGAGCTCGTTGCCGCGCTGACCGACGCGGTCGTAAGCGCACTCGTACGCCGCCAGCCAGCCGGTGGGACCTTCCATATAGAAGACGTTCAGGACCAGGTCGAACTCGCGTTGATGCGTTCGGGCGAGCACGAGGCGGCGCGCGCCTATGTCTTGTACCGGGAAAAGCGTGCCGAGGTGCGCGCCCACGAAGCGGCCCAAAAGAAACCGGCGCCCCAGACGCAACTGCATACCGTCGAGGCCGGCGTGCGGCGCCCGCTTGATCTGGCTCGCCTCGGGGAGCTGATCGCGTCGGCTTGCGAGGGCCTCGGCGAGATGGTGGATCCCAAGCTGATCCTAGCCGAAACCCTGAAGAATATCTATGACGGGGTGCCTGCGGACGAGGTGCGGAAGTCCGCGGTGCTTTCGGCGCGCGCACTGATCGAAAAGGATCCGGCTTACAGCTATGTCACCGCGCGGTTGCTCCTTCACACCATCCGGCGGGAGGTTCTGGGTGAGGAGGTTTTGCAGGCGGAGATGAAGAAGCGCTATGCCGAATATTTCATCGAATTCGTCACGCGCGGCGTCCGCGCCGAGCTCCTCGATGAACGCTTGGGCAATTTCGACCTGAAGAAGCTCGGCGCTGCTCTGGACGCATCGCGCGACCTCAAGTTCGGTTACCTCGGCCTGCAAACGCTCTATGACCGGTATTTCCTGCATATCCACGGCACGCGCATCGAGTTGCCGCAGGCGTTTTTCATGCGCGTGGCGATGGGCTTGGCTCTGAACGAGATCGACCGTGAGACGCGCGCGATCCAGTTCTACAACGTGCTGTCTTCGTTCGACTTCATGAGCTCGACGCCGACGCTGTTCAATTCCGGCACGACGCGATCGCAGCTTTCATCGTGCTATCTCACGACGGTGTCGGACGACCTGGACGGCATCTACGAAGCGATCAAGGAAAACGCGTTGCTTGCCAAGTATGCCGGAGGTCTCGGCAACGACTGGACCCCGGTACGGGCCCTGGGTTCGCACATAAAGGGGACCAACGGCAAATCCCAGGGAGTAGTGCCCTTCCTGAAAGTCGTGAACGACACCGCCGTGGCGGTCAACCAAGGGGGCAAGCGCAAGGGGGCAGTGTGCTCCTATCTGGAAACCTGGCACCTGGACATCGAGGAGTTTCTCGAGCTGCGCAAGAACACGGGCGACGACCGGCGCCGTACTCACGACATGAATACGGCGAACTGGATCCCGGATTTGTTCATGAAACGCGTGATGGAGAACGGCGAATGGACGCTGTTCAGTCCCTCCGACGTACCGGACCTGCACGACAAGTACGGGCGTGCATTTGAAAAGGCCTACGTCGGCTACGAAGAGAAAGTCGAAAAGGGCGAGCTTAAGCTTTACAGGAAGATTGCCGCGACGCAGCTGTGGCGCAAGATGCTGTCGATGCTCTTCGAGACCGGGCATCCGTGGATTACTTTCAAGGATCCCTGCAATTTGCGTTCGCCGCAGCAGCACGTCGGCGTGGTGCACAGCTCCAACTTATGCACCGAGATAACCCTCAATACCAACTGCAGCGAAATCGCGGTGTGCAATCTCGGCTCGATCAACATGGTCGGGCACATGAAACTCATCGACGGGGCCCTCAGGCTCGACCACGACAAACTCAAGAAGACCGTTGGCACGGCCATGCGGATGCTGGACAACGTTATCGACATCAACTACTACGCCGTGAGAAAAGCGCGCGATTCCAACTTGAAGCACCGGCCGGTGGGCTTGGGCATCATGGGTTTCCAGGACTGCCTGCACCTGCTGCGAATCCCCTACGCGTCGCAAGAGGCCGTGGAATTCGCCGATCGATCCATGGAGGCCATCGCCTATTTTTCTTATTGGGCCTCCACCGAGCTTGCCGAGGAACGCGGCCGCTACGCGTCCTACAAAGGGTCGCTGTGGGACCGGGGCATCATGCCGCAGGACACCCTGAACCTGCTGCGCGAGGAGCGCGGAGGATACGTTGATATCGACATGTCGGAATCGATGGACTGGAGGGCCCTGCGCGAGCGCATCAAGCGCCACGGGATGCGCAACTCCAACTGTCTTGCCATTGCGCCGACCGCGACGATCGCCAACATCATCGGGGTTTCCGCCTCGATCGAGCCGACTTTTCAGAACCTGTTCGTGAAGTCGAACCTGTCGGGCGAGTTCACCGTCGTCAACGAATATCTCGTCGCCGATCTGAAGAAACTCGCCCTCTGGGATGAGGTCATGGTGGCCGATCTCAAGTACTTCGACGGCAACCTCGCCCGCATCGACCGGGTGCCGTCCGATTTGCGTCGCCTCTACGCCACCGCTTTCGAAGTCGAACCCGTGTGGGTCGTCGAAGCCGGCGCGCGGCGGCAGAAATGGATCGACCAGTCCCAGTCGCTCAACATCTACATCGGCCAGGCTTCCGGCAAGAAGCTGGACGAAAGCTACAAGCTTGCCTGGCAGCGGGGCCTGAAAACCACTTACTACCTGCGCTCCATGGGCGCCACGCACGCCGAGAAATCGACGGTCAGGGCCGGTCAACTGAACGCTGTTCCCTCGGGAGAAGGAATGCCCGCCGCGGGCGCGACCGCCGCTCCGCGACCGTCGGGTGAGCCGGAAAACAAATTCTGCAAGATAAACGACGCGGAATGCGAATCCTGCCAATGAGCGCGAGCAGGCACGAGAACAGGGAGGGAGAGAATGCTTTCTTTTGATGATATCGGGGCCGAAGCGATTCCGGGCCTCAACCTGCAGCCGGTAAGCGCGCGGGTGACGTCGTCGCCCGCGCCGGCCGAGCTTTCGGGGGAGCGCTATTCCGCCGGCAACAGCCACCGTCGCGTGAGCGTCGAGGACAAGGCCATCATCAACGCCCAGGCAGACGTGAATCAGCTCGTCCCGTTCAAGTACAAATGGGCGTGGGAAAAATACCTCGCCGCCTGCGCCAATCACTGGATGCCGCAGGAAATCAACATGAGCCGCGACATCGCCCTGTGGCAGGACCCGAACGGCCTGACCGAGGACGAGCGGCGCCTGGTCAAACGCAACCTGGGCTTCTTCGTCACGGCCGATTCACTCGCGGCGAATAATATCGTTCTCGGCACTTATCGCCACATCACTGCGCCGGAATGCCGGCAATACCTTTTGCGGCAGGCGTTCGAGGAGGCCATCCATACCCACGCCTACCAGTACATCGTCGAGAGCCTGCGCCTGGACGAGGGCGAGGTATTCAACGCCTACCACGAAATCCCGAGCATCCGCGACAAGGACGAGTTCCTCATCCCGTTCATCGACATCCTGACCGATCCGACCTTCCGGACCGGCACACCCGATGCCGACCAAAAGCTGCTGCGCAGCCTCATCGTGTTCGCGTGCGTGATGGAGGGCCTGTTCTTCTACGTGGGCTTCACCCAGATTCTGGCACTGGGCCGGCAGAACAAGATGACCGGCTCTGCCGAGCAGTATCAGTACATCCTGCGCGACGAGTCGATGCACTGCAATTTCGGCATCGACCTGATCAACCAGATCAAGATGGAGAACCCGCACTTGTGGACCCCCGAGTTCCGCGAGGAGATTCAGGCCCTCATCAAGAAGGCGGTCGAGCTCGAATATCGCTACGCCGAGGACACCATGCCGCGCGGTGTTCTGGGGCTCAACGCTCCGATGTTCAAGGAGTACCTGCGCTACATCGCCAATCGCCGTTGCCAGCAGATCGGCGTGGATACGATGTTTCCCGGTGCAAGCAATCCGTTTCCTTGGATGAGCGAGATGACCGATCTCAAGAAGGAGCGGAATTTTTTCGAGACTCGGGTCATCGAGTACCAAACCGGGGGTGCGCTCAGTTGGGACTAGGCCCCTGCAGCCCCGATCTAGTCCTTTTGTACCAGGACCTGCTGTTCAGCAGTGCAGGAAAGGAATTCAATTCTCCGGGGCTTGCCCCGGCGGTTGAATAGCCCGCGCCCCAACGGGCGGGTTCGTTGTTTCATAACTCTTGATGGAGGCAGTCATGGCAAAGAAGAGAAAAGGCAAGAAAGCGGCAAAGAAAAAGAAAAAAAGGAGAGCAGCAAAAAAGAAAGCGAAGAGGAAGTCGTTGAGGAAGCCTGCAAAAAAAGCGGCCAAGAAAAAATCCGCCCGAAAGAAGGCGAGACCCAGAGGAAGGGCGGCGAGGAGAGCCGCGACGCCAGCAGCTACGATGGCGGGGTCCGCGGCTACAACCCCTTCGACGGCGGCGACGCTGGGAGGGGCGAAAACCGCCCTGAACCCCGCAGCCGCATGGCCCTTTCCGACGGGTTCCAGGCCTTAAGTGGGTTGGGGGTGAACTGCGGTCAGTCCGGGGGTCTTTGTGCCCCGGGCTGAACCGCGGCCATTCCGCCGCAGGAGGGAAGATCGGGCTTAACAGTTGCTTGATCTTTTAGGTTTTACCGCTTGACTGAGGGCAAGCGCCTATTTGTAATGCGCTTGCTGCGTCGCAGCAATTTTTGCTATGATCGGGAAACAGACCAAAACGTTTAAAGACTCTCAAGGGCGGGGTCGACTACCGAGAGCTTTATCCGCGTTTCAAAGGCAAAAGAACGGAGGTAGGTGCAATGAACACCACCTGGGCAAAGCAAGGCTTGCTGGATCGGTTTGGAAGAGCGGCGACGATACTCCATCACGGTCTTGCCCTCATCGGGTTCGCGGCCGTGGTGCTCGTCCTCGTGCGCGGGAAGACTTTGTTCTTCGACGAGAACGCCGGCCGCTCTGCCGTAGTCGGCTCGATCCGCTACGACGGAGCGGTCTCGCTGCTCGACAGGGCCGACGATGCGGACACTCAGAAATACCGTGCGCTGGCCAATTACGTCTCCCGTAAATACCGGATCGCGCCGGATGTCACCGAGCAGTTTGTGGGCGCCGCTTATGACGCGGGCCGGCAAGTGGGTCTAGATCCTCTGCTGATACTCGCGGTGATGGCGGTCGAGTCACGCTTCAATCCGGTAGCCGAGAGCCTGATGGGCGCCAAAGGTCTGATGCAGGTGATTCCCAAACATCACCTCGACAAGCTGCTGGAACACGGCGGAGAAGAAGCGGTGCTCGATCCGATGATCAACATCGCATTGGGAGCGCGCATTCTGAAGGAATACGTTCGCCGCACCGGCAGTCTCGAGGCGGGTCTGCAGTTCTACAACGGTGCATTGGCGGATCCTTCGAGCCAATACGCGCAGAAAGTATTCGCGGAAAAAGAGCGGCTGCAGCAGGCCGTACGCCAATTCGGTCGACCGGGGGTGCGCAGCTCGGTCTAAGTCAGGGATCAGGCCCGAGCCGAACGGCACGGAAATCCCAGCATCCGCGCGATCCTCTCGATACCTTCCTTGAGGTCTTCCAGCGAGCGCGTGTAGGCAAAGCGTACGTGACGCTCCGGGTGGTTCGAGCCGAAGTCGAGCCCCGGCGTAATTGCAACGCCCGCTTCTTCCAGCACCCGCAATGCGAATTGGGTGCTGTCCTCGGAGAAACTCTCGCATCCGGCGTAGATGTAGAAGGCTCCCTGAGGCATCACGGGGATGCGAAATCCCAGCTCCCGGAGCGCAGGAACCATGTAATCGCGACGGTGGCGGAACTCCTGCCTGCGCTCCTCCAGCAGCGCAAGCGTTTCCGGCCGAAACGCCGCGAGCGCCGCGTACTGCGCGGGAGCGGACGGACAAATGAATGCGTTCTGGGCGAGCTTCTCGATCTCCCGCACGTGGGTCTCTGGAGCGACGATCCAGCCCAGCCTCCAGCCCGTCATGTTGAAGTACTTGGAGAAGCTGTTGACGACGAACACGTCATCGGCCAGCTCGAGCACCGTGGACGCCTCACCGTCGTAGACCAGTCCTTGATAGATCTCGTCCATCACTACGAACCCGCCCGCCCGTCGCACCGAAGCGATGATTGCGCGCAGCTCGTCACGCGGGATCATGGTACCGGTCGGATTGGAAGGTGAGGCGAGCAGCACGCCGCGCGTTGCCCGTCGCCAACGCGAGCGAATATCGGCGTCGGCAAGTTGGTAGTGTTGTTTTTCGTCGACGGGAATCGCACGGGGACGGCCTTCGAACATACGAACGAAGTGCCGGTTGCAGGGATAGCAGGGGTCGGGCATCAGCACCTCGTCGCCGGGGTCGACCAAGGCACCGAGCGTGAGCAAAAAGGCGCCCGATGCCCCGGCCGTGACCACGATCCGCGAAGAGGGCACCGTCACGCCGAGCCGTTCACGATAGTAATCGGAAATGGCCTGGCGCAGCTCTGGAATGCCGATCGAAGCCGTGTAACCCAGGCGGCGCTGGCGGATCGCCTCGATCGCCGCCTGCGCAACCAGAGGCGGCGCCGCAAAGTCCGGCTGGCCGATCTCCATGTGGACAATGCGGCGTCCCGTAGCTTCCAGCTCGTGGGCGCGGTTCTGCACGTCCATCACATGGAAGGCTTCGATATCGGCCATGCGAGCCGCGAGTATCAAATTCGCGTTTGGCATCGGCACATTATGCCGCAGCGCGTCCCAAGTCGAACGGCGAGCGTTGGCAGGGATGCGAGGCGTCACGGCGAAATTCGGCTATCATGCGGCCAAGCAAGAACTTCAAGTCGCGAATTTCCCATGGATGAAATCCTGCGCAGGAGCGCCCTGGAGTACCACCTCCGGCAACCGCCGGGAAAGATCTCGGTCACTCCCACCAAGGGATTGCTGAACCAGCGCGATCTCGCGCTTGCGTACACGCCTGGGGTGGCTGCCGCCTGCGAGGAGATCGTGCGCGACCCCGCTGAGGCGCGCAAGCTGACTTCGCGCGGAAATCTCATCGGTGTGGTCACCAACGGAACCGCAGTGCTCGGACTCGGGGCAATCGGGCCGCTCGCATCCAAGCCGGTGATGGAAGGCAAATCGGTGCTCTTCAAGAAATTCGCCGGAATCGATTGCTTCGATATCGAAGTGGATGAGCGCGATCCTGACAGGCTGGTCGAGATCATCGCGGCGCTGGAACCCACGTTCGGCGGAATCAACCTCGAGGATATCAAGGCCCCGGAATGCTTCCACATCGAAACGAAGCTGCGCGAGCGCATGAAAATCCCGGTGTTCCACGACGACCAGCACGGCACCGCCATCATCGTCGGCGCCGCGGTGTTGAACGGATTGCGCGTCGTGGGCAAGGACATAGCCAAGGCGAAGCTCGTCTGCTCGGGCGCGGGTGCCGCTGCGCTGGCTTGTCTCGATCTGCTGGTGAGCCTGGGGCTGAAGGCGGACAAAATTTGGGTCTCCGACATCAAGGGAGTCGTCTACCAGGGCCGAAAGGAGGAAATGGACCCGAACAAGGCCCGTTACGCCCGCAAGACATCCGCGCGAACGCTCGCCGATATCATTCCGGGCGCAGACGTTTTTCTGGGCCTCTCGGCCGGGGGCGTTCTCAAGGCGGAAATGGTGGGGCACATGGCAGACAAGCCGCTGATCCTCGCGCTCGCCAACCCGGAACCGGAGATCCTCCCCGATGTCGCGAAGAGCGTGCGCCCCGACGCGGTCATGGCGACGGGGCGGTCGGATTTCCCGAACCAGGTGAACAACGTCCTGTGCTTTCCGTTCATTTTTCGCGGCGCCCTCGACGTCGGAGCGACCGCCATCAACGAGCCCATGAAGCTCGCCGCGGTCCGCGCTATTGCCGATCTTGCGATGGCGGAACAATCGGAGATCGTGGCCGCCGCCTACGGCGAGCAAGCCCTGAAGTTCGGACCCGAGTACCTGATCCCCAAACCGTTCGACCCGCGCCTGATCGTAAAAATCGCGCCGGCGGTGGCGAGGGCCGCCATGGACTCCGGCGTCGCCACGCGTCCGATCGTCGATTTCGACGCCTACAATAACCAGCTGCTGCAATTCGTCTATCACTCCGGCCTCATCATGAAGCCGATCTTCAACGCGGCGAAGGAAGGTCCGCGGCGCCGGATCGTGTTTGCCGAGGGCGAGGACGAGCGCATGCTGCGTGCGGCTCAGGTGGTGGTGGACGAGGGCCTCGCCAGGCTGATCCTGGTGGGAAGACCCTCCGTGGTCGAGCGGCGCATCGAACGCCACGGCTTGCGCATCCGGCCGGGGACGGATTTCGAGCTCGTGAACCCCGAATCCGACCCCCGCTACCGAGATTATTGGACCGAGTACCACCGCCTTACCGAGAGGCGTGGGGTTTCGCACCAATACGCGCAGATGGAAATGCGCCGCCGCCATACGCTGATCGGCGCCATGATGATCCACCGCGGCGACGCCGAGGGAATGATCTGCGGTACTTTCGGTACGTACGGATTGCATCTGAAGTACATCGACCAGGTCATCGGTTTGCGGCCCGGCGCGAGGCATTTCTATGCGATGAACGCGCTCATGCTGCCCAAGCGCACGGTTTTCATCTGCGACACCTACGTCAACCTCGACCCTACCGCCGAGCAGCTCGCTGAAATGACGGCGCTCGCCGCCGAGGTTGTCCGCCGCTTCGGCGTGGTCCCCAGAGCGGCCTTGCTCTCGCACTCGAGTTTCGGCACGAGCGATGCGCCGTCTGCGCGGAAAATGCGAGCGGCGCTGGAGCTGATCCGTTCGCTCGCCCCGGAACTCGAAATCGAAGGCGAGATGCACGGCGATGCGGCGCTCAACGCCGAGCTGCGGCTTGCAAATTTCCCGCGCTCGCGCTTGAAAGAGGAGGCGAATCTTCTGATCATGCCGACTCTGGACGCCGCCAATATCGCTTTCAATCTGCTGAAGACCGCCGCGGGCGACGGCATCACCATCGGGCCGATCCTGCTCGGCGCAGCGCGCCCGGTGCATGTCCTCACTTCTTCGGCGACCGTCAGGCGCCTCGTCAACATGACCGCGCTCACCGTGGTGGACGCCAACGCCTTCGGCGAGGAACAGCAGTCCCGGATACGCCGAGGCTGAAAACTCCACCCGGCCGCCGCCGACATCCAAACAAGCCCCGCGCATGGCGTTGATTCCCGAATCCATGAAGTCCAAGGCAGGACTCGTCCTGACCGGAGGCGGAGCCCGGGCAGCCTATCAGGTCGGCGTCTTGAAAGCGGTGAGGGAACTGCTGCCGCTGCCCGAGAAGAATCCGTTTCCGATTGTGTGCGGCACCTCGGCAGGCGCGATCAACGCCGCGACGCTCGCGGTGTTCGCCGACAATTTCGACGCTGCGGTCGGGCGGCTCCTGGAGGTTTGGGAGAACTTTCACGTTTATCACGTTTACCGTTCCGATCCGGTCGGGATCGCGCGGGTGGGGCTGCGCTGGCTCGCCGCGATTGCGCTCATGTCGCGCACCAGCCCGGTCTCGCTGCTCGACAACAGCCCACTCGCCGATATGCTGTCGCGCAGCCTCGACTTCGGTCGCATCCAGGAGAACATCGACAACGGCTGTCTGTACGCGGTCTCGATCACGTGCTCCGGGTACTCTTCCGGACAGAGCGTCTCCTTCTACCAGGGAGGACCCGACACCGAGGCGTGGGAGCGCACCCAGCGCGTCGGCGCCGCGATGCCGATCCGGGTCGAGCATCTGATCGCTTCGTCGGCTCTGCCCTTCATATTTCCCGCTGTGAAAATCAACCGCGAATATTTCGGCGACGGAACGATGCGCCAGATCGCGCCGATCAGCCCCGCGCTGCACCTGGGTGCCGACCGGGTGCTGGTGGTGGGCACCAGCAGGCCAGGCGGGCACTCCGAGCCCCCTCGGGTTCGCGGAAGTCTCTATCCTTCGCTGGCGCAGATCGCGGGCCACGCCCTGAACAGTATTTTTCTGGACAGCCTCAACGTCGATATCGAGCTGGTGCAGAGAATCAATCGCACCATCAGCCTCATCGCTCCCGAGAAGCTTCGGGAGGCGGGGCTGCCGCTGCGGCAGATCAAAGTGCTGGTGGTCTCGCCCAGCCAGCCCATCGAGCGCATGGTAGTCCGCCACGTACACGAGCTGCCACGGACGGTGCGCTTCCTCCTGCGAGGCATCGGCGCAATGAATCGCAACGGATCGAACCTCGCAAGCTATCTGCTCTTCGAGAAGGGGTACTGCCGGGCGCTGATCGATCTGGGTTATCAGGACACCATGGCGCGCCGCGCCGAGGTGCTGGAGTTTTTGGGTCCCCGACAATAGACTTGAGGCTGCTCTCAGCGCGCCCCGCCTCATGAACCAGCCTCCCGATCCGTTCGAATTCCTGAAAAACCTTTGGGGTCCGATGGGCTTGCCGCTGGCGGGGGTGGTGGCCCCTACGCTCATCCCGGATGAGGTCGAAAGGCGAATTGCGGAGCTGAAATCGGTGGAGAACTGGCTCAACATGAACCTCAGCGTTTTGCGTACGACCATTCAAGGCCTGGAAATGCAGAAAGCCGGCCTGGCCGCGATGCAGACCGCTGCGGCAAGCGTGCCCCCGGGCTCTGCAGGACCGGCCGGAGGTCGCGAAGATCCTCCGAAAAAATAATCCCTGCGCCCGATGGGCGCCAGGCGAGCCATGACACACACCGTTGACTCAAGGAGAAGCAATGCCCAAAGCGATTCGAATCCACCAACAAGGCGGGCCCGAAGTTCTGAAATGGGAAGACGTCCAGCTCGGCGACCCCGCGCCGGGCGAGGCGCGGGTGCGCCACAAGGCTTGCGGACTCAATTTTATCGATGTTTACCAGCGCTCCGGGCTTTACAAGATCGCCCTTCCGTCGGGGATGGGCAATGAAGGGGCAGGCGTGGTGGAGGCCGTAGGGGCGGGAGTCACGCAGGTCAAAGCGGGCGATCGCGTTGCTTATGCGGGCGGCGCTCCCGGCGCCTATTCCGAGGCGCGCACCATGCCGGCCGACCGCCTGGTCGTCCTGCCGGAGGGTATTTCCTTCGAAACCGCGGCCGCGATGATGCTGAAAGGGATGACCGCCCAGTATCTGCTGAGGCGCACCTACAAGGTTCAAGCGGGCGAGACCGTCCTGTTCCACGCAACTGCGGGCGGAGTCGGACTGATTGCGTGCCAGTGGTTGAAGGCGCTCGGTGCAACGGTGATCGGCACGGCCGGTTCGGAGGAGAAATGCGCGCTTGCCAAGGCGCACGGTGCCGACCACTGCATCAACTACCGCAAGGAGAATTTCGTGGAGCGCGTCAAGGCGCTCACCGGCGGCAAGGGCGTGCCCGTTGTGTACGACTCGGTTGGCAAGGACACCTTCACGGGATCGCTCGACTGCCTGCAGCCGCGCGGATTGATGGTGAGCTTCGGAAATTCCTCGGGCGCGGTTCCCCCGTTTGAGCCGGTGGTGCTCTCGCAAAAAGGCTCGCTCTACCTTACGCGCCCGACCCTGGTCACGCATACCTCGAAGCGCGAAGACCTCGTGGCGACCGCCAAGGACCTGTTCGATATCGTCCTTTCGGGGAAAGTGAAAATCGAGGTGAACCATCGCTATGCGCTCAAGGATGCCGCTCAGGCACAGCGCGACCTCGAAGCGCGCAAGACGACCGGGTCGACGATCCTGATCCCGTAGCGGATTCCCGGATGGGCGAGCTTGCGAGTTTGGCGGTCCCCGGTCTTTTCCCCGAAATCGAGCCGCGCGCAAGCGGCATGCTGCGCCTGGATGCCGTGCACTCGATGTACTGGGAGGAGAGCGGCGATCCGGACGGGATTCCCGCTGTTTTCCTGCATGGAGGCCCGGGTGCGGGGAGCACGCCTAAACACCGGCGATTTTTCGACCCCGGCGCCTATCGCATCATCGTGTACGACCAGCGCGGGGCCGGGCGTTCACCCCCCCTCGGGGAGTTGCGCGGCAACACCACGCCGCATCTGGTTGCCGACCTGGAGACTTTGCGCGTGCATCTGCGCGTGGAACGCTGGGTCGTGTTCGGGGGCTCCTGGGGCAGCGCGCTGGCCATCGCCTACGCGGAGGCACACCCGGAGCGCTGCCTCGCGCTGATTCTGCGCGGAATCTTCCTTTGCCGCAGAAGCGAGATCGAGTGGTTTCTCTACGGGCTGCGCGGGGTCTTTCCGGAGCCCTGGGAGAAATTCGCGGACTTCCTCCCCCGGGAGGAGCGCGGCGAGATCCGGCAATCCACATGCCTGCTGCGCGCGCATGGAGCGTCTACGAGGGATCCTGCTCGACTCTGCTCCCCAGTCCCGAGACCGTGGCGTATTTTGCCGGGGACGTCGTTGCCCTGGGTCTTGCGCGGATCGAAGCGCATTATTTCATGAACGACATTTTTCTGGAGCGAAACTCCCTGCTCGAGAACGCGCACCGGCTCCGCGAGATCCCGGGAACGATCGTGCAGGGGCGCTATGACATGGTTTGCCCGCTCGTGTCTGCGCACGAGCTGCATCGGGCCTGGCCCCAAGCCGAGTACCGGATCGTGCCTGACGCCGGACATTCCGCGTGACCGCCTCCTTTATTTCCCCGAATCGGAGGCGAACAAAAACGCCGCGGCTGGCCGCGGCGTTTTCACATTTTGAAACGCGGATCAGATACCCAGGATCTTCATCGCCTTTGCAAGCGTGTCGACGGATTCCTGGTGCTTGCCCGCCTTGTGCAAGGCTTCACCGTCGGCGCGGAATTTCTTGACATCGGCCGCCTGCTGCGCCGATAGCTTCGGGTTCTTTTCCAGCGCCGCGTCGATCTTCTTCATGTCCGCGGGGCAGTGGAAGGCGAACGCGGAGGCGCTGGCGAGCATGAGCGCACCGAACAATGCTGCAAAACGAATCTTCATGAGTTCTCCTTGAAAAGGTTTGAATCCGCAGGCCGCCCACGCCTCCCCGGGTTGCCCGCCCTGCAAACGTAAACTCCGATGCCGGTAAATCCTGTTCCGGCCGCCGATAGAATAGCGCCCGCCGGGGTCGAATGCAATTCCGACTCGCGTCGCGATCGCGGCACCGCTGCCGCGTAGAATAGGGGCCTGAAATTTGCGTCTCGTCAAATGAATTCACCCGTCTCCGTGCCCGACGAACTCTGGTTGCGCTCGCGTTTTGCCGAGCCCCGAACGGTCGAGCCGGTGA
>WNFV01019080.1_pt1 | contig 17228 bp, 15 predicted proteins | sample 5400101 | NCBI WGS metagenome assembly WNFV01 (sample SAMN13153361, study PRJNA577476) | soil metagenome | isolation source: 115 cm soil or saprolite under grassland replicate 1 | place: USA:California | collected 2016-06-15
GGCGGTTTTTGGTGACGGGCAGGTTAGACCGTGTTAAGATTCCGTCCATCATGCATGCGGATGTAGTCATTATCCGATTAATTTTTACTGGAATTCTCGTTGCCTCTGGATACGTTCTAAAACCTATCAATGGCAATCCGTGGCTGTCTGCCGCTGTGGGCGCCGTCATTGCGGTGTGCATAATTCTGTTTGAACGAAGAATCAGACGCGCCTCCCTGAAGACTCTGATCGGAGCCGCGATTGGTTCTATTATGGGAATTGTAGGGGCTTTCCTGATTGGCTCTTTGATTAGCCGCCAGGAATCGCCTGCAGTGGCTGCAGAAGTTAAGACTTTTTTGACCCTTGCCTTGACGTTCTTCATGGCCTACGTGGGATTGATGGTTGGGGCTGCTAAAGGCGACTACCTCGAATTGTCCGCTTTGGGCGGCATACTTAGCGACAAAACGTCTCGCCGCGATCTGAAGATTCTCGATACCTCTGTCATCATCGATGGCCGCATAGCGGATGTTGCCGAGACAGGGTTCCTCACGGGTTCGCTGATCATCCCGCAATTCATTCTGCGCGAGCTGCAGCAGGTGGCCGACTCGCCGGATTCTTCGAAGCGTCAGCGGGGGCGGCGCGGCCTCGACATGCTCAACCGATTACAGAACAACAGTTCGCTCGACATTCAAATTGTCGAAACTGATTTTCCCGCGGTGCGCGAAGTTGATCTGAAACTGATCGAGCTTGGCAAACAACTAGATGCTGTGATTGTTACCAACGATTTCAATCTCAACAAAGTCTCGCAACTGCGCGGCGTCAGCGTGCTCAACATCAATGAGCTGGCAAACGCGCTGAAGCCGGTGGTGCTTCCGGGCGAGGCGATGCGCGTGTTCATTTTGAAGGAAGGCAAGGAATACAATCAGGGCGTCGCTTATCTTGATGACGGTACGATGGTCGTCGTCGACAATGCACGGCGGCTGATTGGCAAGAACGCCGACATCGCCGTAACCAGTGTGCTCCAGACGACCGCAGGCAAGATGATCTTCGGGCGCCTCTGGGAAGAACCGGAGAATGGTTTACCTAATGGTGAACATCGTATCAACGGTTCGGCGCGGCGCCAGTCGCGTGACTCACGAAGTGGACCACTGCCCGTCCGTATCACCGACACTGAACCAATTACGGAACTGTAAAGAGTGCGATTGGTCAGCAGTGCCGGTAAACAGCATGAGGCTTTTCCATTGGTTGTTATTTCTCAGTTACTTTTAAACGAATCGCGACCTTTACCCTCCTAAAATTATGAAGTAAATCTCTCGGTAGCTCATAGTTCACCTGTCATCTTCTTATGAATGTCGCAATCATTGCCGCCGCCGGGCAGGGAACGCGGATGGCGGGCAAGCGGCCAAAACAGTTTCTGGAGCTGGCGGGCATCCCCATTGTTTTCCACACGCTCAAAGCCTTCGAGCAGTGTGATCTGATAGAGGAAATCATAGTAGTCGTCGCCGCGGACCAGGCCGATGATTTTCTTTCCCTTGCTGACAAAGACGATCTGAGGAAGCTCAGAGCAGTAGTGCCGGGTGGCGCAACGCGAGCCGAGTCCGTGCGCAATGGTCTACGCGCTGTTGATGAGACGAACGTAGAAATCGTTGCGGTGCACGACGGCGTCCGTCCTTTCGTAACGCCTGATGAAATTGGGCGGACCGTCCAGGCAGCGAAAATGGAAGGGGCGGCAATCCTGGTTTCCGCTCCGGTTGATACGGTAAAAGAAGTAAAGGACGGAGTGGTGCTAAAGACGTTGCAGCGCGCTGAGCTGCGCAATGCGCTGACGCCGCAGTGCTTTACTTATAAACTACTCCACGACGCCTATGAAGAGGCTGACGTTTCGGATCCGGAACTGACGGACGACAGCTCACTGGTTGAACGTTTAGGCGTGAAGATCGTTGCCGTGGAAGGGAGTTCGCGCAACATCAAGATCACGCGGCCGGAGGATATTGCGGTTGGGGAAGCAATACTGAAGACGAGGAACTTTGAACTTAGTTCTTAGTGCTTGGTGTGTTCGCTTAGCTTGTGATGCTCGAAGCAAAAGAGAACAAAGTACAAAGCTCAAAGGTCAAAGTACGAAGTACGAGTAGCATTCACTGGCGATTTCTATGTTCCGCATTGGCATCGGCAACGACACACACCGGCTGGTTGAAGGCCGGCCACTTGTGCTCGGTGGTGTGTCGGTACCGAGTGACAGGGGCGGCGAAGGGCACTCTGATGCCGACGCCTTATTGCATGCAATCACTGATGCACTGCTTGGCGCTCTTTGCGAGGGCGATATTGGAGTGCATTTTCCGGATAGCGATCCGCAATGGAAAGACGTCAATAGCGGCCAGTTACTTTCGCGAGTTGTTTGGTTGGCGCATGAGCGCGGTCTTCATGTCGTGAACGTCGACGCCACGATTATGCTTGAAAGGCCCTATCTCAGGCCCTATATGTTGTCCATGCGCGAGAACATCGCCGAGGTCCTGGGCGTGGAGCTTCCGTGCGTGAGCGTGAAGGCCAAGACCGGCGAAGGACTGGACGCAGTAGGGCAAGGGCTTGCAGTGTCCGCCCAGGCCGTGATCCTTCTTGAATCGTAACGCAAACTGTTAGTCTGCGAAGGAGAGCCAGCTCTCAACCGAATGGCAACGCGGCAGTCGCAAACTAACAGTTTGCGTTACATAGGCTGAAGGGAAAAAGTTTGAGACCACAGGATGTCATTCGCAAAAAACGCGACGGCGAGCACCTCTCGCGTGAAGAGATCACCTTCTTCATCGAAGGCGTGACGCGAGGAACAATCGCTGACTATCAGATTAGCGCGCTGCTGATGGCTATCTACCTCAACGGTATGAATGATGTCGAGCAGGAGATTCTGACCGACGCGATGTTGCATTCGGGAAATACGCTGGACTTTTCAGAGATCGCAAAACCGAAAGCCGACAAACATTCCACCGGCGGAGTTGGCGACAAGACATCGCTCTTAATCGCACCAATGGTTGCTGCCTGTGGAATTTGCGTGCCTATGATTTCCGGGCGTGGCTTGGGCCACACGGGAGGTACGCTGGATAAGCTCGAGTCAATTCCCGGTTACCGGGTGGATTTGAGCGCTGCGGAATTCGAGCGCGTGCTCAAGACCGTCGGCTACGCGATGTCGGGACAGACAGCGGAGCTGGCGCCGGCTGACAAAAAGATGTACGCGCTGCGCGATGCGACAGCTACCGTGGAAGCGATACCTTTAATCGTGGCGTCGATAATTTCAAAAAAAGGCGCTGCGGGCCTCGATGCGATGGTGATCGATGTGAAGGTTGGCTCAGGCGCGTTCATGCGTGATGAAGATCGTGCAAGGGTCCTGGCCCATGCGCTGGTCAGAACTGGAAATGCTTGCGGCATTCGGACGCGCGCACTACTGACTGATATGAATCAACCACTGGGACAGGCGGTAGGGAATTCGCTGGAAGTAAAAGAATGTATTGAGCTGTTACGTGGGGATTCGGTAAATGGCGCGCGGCCCGTCCTTGATCTGTCGCTAGAGCTCTCGGCACAGATGCTGGTTCTCGCCCGCGTCGTTAATTCTCTGGAGGCGGCGCGCGATCGTTTGCAGAAGATTCTGAGCTCGGGCCAGGCGCTGGAGTCTTTTCGTCAGAATGTCGCAGAGCAGGGTGGCGAGCCGCGAGTATGCGACGACCCGACCAGGTTTCTTCCTTTGGTCACGGAATCGTTTAAGGTAGAATCCCCGCGTTCCGGTTTTGTTACCAAAGTTAATACCGCTGAAATTGGACACGCTATTGCGGCTATCGGCGGGGGGCGTGTGCGCATCGACGACGCAATTGACCCTACGGTTGGTTTCATTTCAGAAATCAAGATTGGGGATCGCATTGCTGCAGGTGCGGTCCTCGGCACTGTTTATTGTCGCGACGAATCAAACGCTCGAGAGGCCGCCCAACGCATTCAGACTGCCTACGAAATCGACGATCAATCCCCAACGGAAATACCGCAACTCATGAGGGAAGTAATTAACGAATGAAGCTCGTATTCTGGTCCAGCCTTGTTGTTCTCTGCGTGCTCGCGATTTTTGGCTCGACCTGCAATCGATCAGGCTATGGCGCTGATGACAAGTCGAAGATTCGGGTAGGTATTGTTTTCGATATCGGCGGTAAGGACGACCGGTCTTTTAACGCCGCGGCGTGGGCCGGAGCGAAGTGTGCGCAAACCGGCAAATGGCCCGACGGGGCGAGTTGCAGCAAGTCACCCCTGCCCATCGTGCTGCGCGATATTGAACCCGGCAATCCCACCTCGATCGAGCCGGCAATGCGAGCCTTCGCTGAACGCAATTACGACCTTATTATCGGCATCGGTTTCGCGCAGACTCCAATCATTGAACTCGTCGCGAAGGACTATCCCAACATTCGCTTCGCGATAGTCGATGGCGTTAGTAATCTTCCGAACGTGGCGTCATTGGTGTTCAAGGAACATGAAGGTTCATATCTGGTGGGCATGCTTGCGGCCAAGACCAGCAAAACCGGCACCATCGGGTTTCTTGGAGGTATGGACATTGGTTTGATTCACCGTTTCAAAGGCGGCTATGAGGAAGGTGCGCGCGCTGTAAATCCCAACATTCGTGTAATACCCAACTATGTCGGCGTAACCGATGCCGCCTGGAATAACCCCGGCAAGGGCAAGGAAATTGCGCTGGCACAAATCGGTAAAGGTGCGGACGTAATTTTCACCGCGGCGGGCAACTCCGGTCTGGGCGCTTTTGATGCCGTTGAGCAGGCTGGTAAACAAGAAGGACGCGCAACACATTTGGTTATTGGCGTCGATGCGAATCAAAACATGGTTAAGCCCGGTTTCGTCCTGACGAGTATGGTCAAGCGTGTAGACAACGCCGTCTATGCGATTATCCAGGATGTTGTTAACGGACAGTTCAAAGCCGGTTTTCACGTGTATGGGCTGAACGAGGATGGCGTTGGGTATGCAATGGATGAAAACAATAAAGACCTTGTCACTCCCGAGATGATCCAACAAGTTGAAGAAGCAAAGAAGAAAATTATCAACGGCGAAATCAAGGTTGTAGATTTGATGGGGAAATAGATTGGTTCGGTCTTGGGTCTTCGGTCTTTGGTCTTTGGCAAATCGCTTGAGCTTAGTACTACTTTAGTACTTCGACAACCACCCTCCGCTTGAGGACCTTTCAAATGGAGAAGACCAATTTTGAGAATCTGCAGATTTACAAACTATCCGAAAAATTGTCGGACCAGATATGGAGGATTGTTGTTCGGTGGGACAGGCTTGCAAGAGACACGGTAGGCAAGCAGCTAGTCCGAGCGGGCGACAGTATCGGAGCCAACATTGCAGAAGGAAGCGGGAGAGGAACTGATCCAGAGATTCGTCGATTCCTGAGGGTGGCCAGGGGTTCGTTATACGAGACGCAACATTGGCTGCGTCGAGCCTACCGCCGAAGACTGCTCAGTGAGAAGCAGGTTAACGAGTTGCTCCCTTTGGTGAAAGAATTGACGCCGAAGTTGAACGCTTATCTACGCTCAATTGGATCATTGGAGACGAGGAGACGGTCTCTCGCCAAAATCAACTAAGGGCGCTCGCCTGAAAATCAAAGACCAAAGACCAAAGACCGAAGACCGAAGATCAAATCAGTGCTCGAGTTACGAAACATAACCAAGCGTTTTGGTGCTGTCCTTGCGAACGACCATATCAATATCGTCGTCAAGCCCGGTACCATTCATGCCATCGTTGGCGAGAACGGCGCCGGTAAATCGACGGCGATGCGCATCGCGTATGGGTTTTATAAAGCCGATGAAGGCGAAATACTGGTTGACGGCCATGTGCACAATGTAGAGACGCCTCACGATGCCATTGCCTTAGGCATAGGCATGGTCCACCAACATTTCATGCTGGTGGATACGATGACTGTCGCTGAAAACATCGTGCTCGGCGCTGAGCCAGGTAATGGAGTTGCTCTCGATCTCGCCAAAGCCAGTGTGGAAATTCGCAGGCTCTCTGAAGAGTTCAAGTTGGCGGTCAACCCTAATGTAATCATCGAGCATTTGTCTGTCGGACAGCAACAGCGCGTCGAACTGCTAAAGGCGCTCTACCGCCACGCACGTCTGCTAATCCTCGACGAACCAACCGCAGTTTTGACACCTCAGGAAGTTGACGAGTTTTTTTCGATCCTACGCAGAATGCGTGAGCAGGGGAAGACCGTTGTAATAATCACTCACAAACTGGCTGAGGTGCTTGCGATCTCTGATGAGGTCACCGTAATGCGCGATGGTCGTGTCGTCGGCCGCTTACAGACGAAAGAAACGAGCGCCGCTGAACTAGCTCGACTAATGGTAGGTCGTGAAGTGCTGCTGCGCGTTGAAAAACCAGACGCCAGGCCGGGAAGTGCTGAGTTGAACGTTAGGGATCTCTCAGTTGTGGCGAGGGGTGGAGCCAAGCGAGTAGATAACGTTTCCTTTGAAGTTCGTAAGGGAGAAATCCTGGGCATCGCCGCAGTCGAAGGAAATGGTCAAACAGAATTGATCGAAGCTCTGGCCGGATTGATAAGTCCATCTCAACTATCGGGGCAGATCCTTTTTGGAAATCGCGACATTACTCATGAAGGCGCGCGGTTGCGGCGAGAGTTGGGAATCGCCCACATACCTGAAGACCGTCATCGCCGCGGATTGCTTCTGGAATTCAATCTCGCTGAGATTACTTACGCAGGCGTCCTTTTGGACAACGCAGCGATTCGCAGCCGCGCAAACGAGATTATCGAAGGGTTTGATGTGCGGCCGGCAAACCCCGATCTTCCCGCGCGTTCACTCTCCGGAGGGAACCAGCAAAAGTTAATAATTGGCAGAGAATTCAAAGTCGATCCAAAGCTGTTGCTGGTCTCGCAGCCGACGCGTGGCGTCGATATCGGCGCCATCGAGTTCATCCATCGGAAGTTGGTCAACTTGCGCGATGCTGGTTGTGCGGTGTTGCTGGTGTCCGCCGAGCTTGAAGAAGTTACGTCGCTTTCAGACCGCTTACTAATCATCCATGAAGGGCGCATCGTGGGCGAAGTCGATCCAAAGAGCGCAACTATCGAAGAGATCGGGTTGCTGATGACGCGGGGACACTGAAGCGGCCTTTGGTCTTCGGGCTTGGGCCTTTGGTCTCTGTTCGAGACTCTAGCGGTTCTTAAATTTTAGAGGGATGCCAAAGACCAAAGACCTAAGGCCAAAGACCGCAAACCAATCTGAGATTTGAGATTCAAAATCATTCAAAATCTGAAATCCAATGAAACTTTTACGCGAACTTTTGTTTCCGCTCATCGCCGTCGTAGTGTTGCTGGAATTTTGATTCTCATTATTGGCGATAATCCGCTGGAGGCGTACCGTTTGCTGTTTGGTAGCGCCTTCTCGTGGCCGGTTGGCATTGGCTACACACTCTTTTACGCAACGCCATTGATTTTTACGGGTCTTGCCGTGATGGTTGCTTTTCGTTGCGGCCTGCTCAACATCGGCGCCGAAGGCCAATTGTATGTGGCGGCATTTGCCACCGCCTGGGTCGGGATAAAGTTTGGTGGCGTATTCATCAAAGCGCCGAGCGGCGAAGTCATTAGTTCGCCGATTGCGAGTTTACCTTCGCTGCTGCTCATCCTATTCTGCTTTTTGGCGGCAGTTCTGGCCGGTGGCCTGTGGGGAGCGATTCCCGGGATATTGAAAGCACGTTTCGGATCGCACGAAGTTATCAACACGATCATGTTGAACTTTCTGGCGATTGCACTGTTGAGTTACTTTACTCAGTATCATTACAAAATGCCGGGCGATCCGATCATGGAAAGCGTTGCGATCGGAGAAGGCGCGCATATCGCCCGGTTAGGAAAGTTCATTCCGGGCTTGCCTCAATGGATTCCCCTCAATCTCTCGTTTGTGCTCGCGCTAATCTGTTGCGGGTTGGTTTATCTTTTTCTGTGGCGCACAAAATGGGGCTACGAACTGCGGGCTACCGGAACCAATCCCGGTGCAGCCGAATATGGCGGGATCTCGGTTCGCAAGCAGATCGTTATCGCTATGACGATCTCCGGCTCGCTCGCAGGATTGGTTGCCATCAATGAAGTGCTTGGCTATCGGTATCGTTACTACGATGGCTTTTCGGATAATTATGGCTTCACGGGGATCGCCGTCGCGCTCTTAGGCCGTAATCATCCTGTTGGTGTGATTATTTCCGCGCTGCTCTTTGCAATTCTTCAGCGCGGCGGCATTCCTGTTGACGCCTTCACCGAACACGTCACTAAAGACATCGTTCAGGTGTTACAGGGCACCATAATTCTATTTGTGGCAGCGGAAGCTTTTTTCCGTGGTCCGTTTGCAAAATTTGGTTTAATGAAACGCTCGAAGGTGTAAATCTCTAAGGTGTAAATCGATGGCCGAAATCTTTACGATCGCGCTTATCTGGTCAACCATACGGCTTTCCACGCCATTGATCCTGGCGGCGCTGGGAGGGCTGTTCTCCGAACGCTCAGGCGTCATCAATATTGCGCTTGAAGGAATGATGCTTGCCGGAGCCTTTACGGCTGCCGCCGTAACCTATGCCGCAGGCAACCCATATACGGGATTGCTAGCCGGGATGCTTGCGGGAATGCTGATTGCGGCGATACATGCCGTTGCTTGTATTCGCTACAAAGCTGATCAAGTTGTCACCGGCACTGCGATCAATATTCTTATGATCGGTATGCCGGCATTTCTGAGCGGCGCTTTCTTCTTATCCTCCGGCTCCACGCCACAAATTCCGAGAGAACAACTGATACCTCGCCTCCCGATGTTAATTGCCTTCGCACTGGTCCCGCTGACCTGGTATGTCTTGTACAAAACTCCCTTCGGGTTACGGCTGCGATCGGTCGGCGAGAATCCGGAAGCCGCCGATGCCGCCGGCGTGCCGGTTGCGCGAATGAGATATGCCGGCGTGTTATTGTCTGGGGCGTTGGCCGGAATCGGGGGAGCGTACCTGTCAATTGGGCAGTCGTCGTTGTTTACCAGGAATATGACGTCTGGCCGCGGCTTCATTGCACTGGCCGCCTTGATCTTCGGTAAGTGGCGTCCGTTTCAGACGCTGCTCGCGTGTTTGTTGTTTGGTTTTACGGAGGCCATCTCCATCCAGATGCAGGGAGTAGTAAAGCTTCCCTCTGGAGAAGACATTCCGGTACAGTTTATTCAAATGGTGCCTTACGTCTTAACGATTATCGTGTTGGCGGGATTTATAGGTTCATCGCGGCCTCCAAAAGCTCTGGGGATTCCCTACGAAAAGGAAAGATGAGAAAGCAAAGCAAACCGCTCCGGTTCGGAATGTAACGAGGCAACGCTTGGACGTGTTGATTCAAGAACGAAAATCTCATGGTCTGGAAGGTGGGCTTGCCCCCGCTCTGGTTGAATGGCATTCAACGGGCGGGGGGCAAGCCCACCTTCCCAACCTTTGAGACTCCTTAACTTGAATTGTTCCTTGGTGTCTCTGTGTAGCCGCGCCCTATTATCATTGCAGTCATGGTTGAAGCCGCTTCATCGAGTCTCTATTCGCGCGCTGAAAACGCAGCGCGCACTATTCGGTCGCGCACTTCTCTTACAGCGCGCATCGCGATCGTTTTAGGCAGTGGACTCGGCGACTTTGCGGAGGAATTTAAAGACTCCGTTACCTTACCCTATCGAGAAATTCCGGGCTTCGTGTCTTCCACTGCCGAGGGACACGCCGGCAACCTGGTGATTGGAAAGGTCGAGGGCGTGCCGGTTTTGGCCATGCAGGGGCGAGTACATTACTACGAGGGCTATTCGCTTGAGGAAGTTACTTTTCCAATCAGAACTTTTAAGTTGCTCGACATCGACACGCTGATCCTAACCAATGCCGCCGGCGGCGTTGATGTGGAGCTAACCCAGGGCGCCTTGATGGTCATAAGCGATCACCTGAATCTGATGGGGGTTAATCCACTGCGTGGTCCCAACGACGAACGTTTTGGCCCGCGCTTTCCTGATATGTCGGAAGTATATTCTCGCGAGTTGCAGGAATTGGCAATTGAAGAAGCTCACGAACTGGGTTTGACTCTGCGGCGTGGCATTTACGCGGGCCTGGCAGGACCAAGTTACGAAACACCCGCGGAGATTCACATGCTGCGAGCTTTTGCCGCCGACGCTGTCGGAATGAGTACTGTTCCAGAGGCTATTGTTGCTCACCAAATGGGCATGAAGGTTTTAGGAATCTCGTGCATTACAAACATGGCTGCCGGCATTAATGAAAGTCCGATTAACCATGAAGAAGTGATGGAGACGGGCCGGCGCGTCCGCGAAACATTTACGCAGTTACTGCGCCGAGTGATCGCGAAGTCGCCGACAAGTGTTCCTCCAGCGAACGACCGATAGCCGTTAGAAAGCAGACGGTGCCCGGTTTGCATCATGTGAATCAGAGAAAGATGTCGAGACTGTACTTTTGAACCTAGTGGTTCTCTGGACTCGTTCGGCTTCTAAAAAAGACACAGGAGAGCGCGGACCTGAGTGTCCGTCGAATTAGGCTGGAAATGTTGGGGCGCACTTGGAATTCTCGAAAGACAGGGAAGAAGAGTTTCTTGTGAGACTAATCATCGGCATTTCAGGCGGGACCGGGTCGGGTAAGACAACGGTAGCAAACCGCATTCTGGAAACGGTCAAGGCGAGCGAAGTAGTCTTTATTCAGCAAGACTCTTATTACCGTAACATCAAGGATCTGCCGCTCGATTATCGCCAGGTTGCCAACTTCGATCATCCCGACGCGCTCGACAACGACTTGCTCGTCAACCACATTCGCAGGCTGAAAGCAGGCGAGCCTATTGAACTGCCAATCTACGATTTCAAGACACACACGCGCCTGAACGAAACTCGCACAGTTGAATCCAAGCCGATTGTGATTGTGGAAGGCATACTGATCTTTGCCGATCCTCGTCTGCTTGAGCAGCTGGATATTAAAGTTTTTGTCGATACGCCTGATGACATTCGTTTCATTCGCCGTTTACGCCGCGACATTGCGGAGAGAGGCCGGACGGTAGAGTCGGTCATTGAACAGTACATCGCTACTGTGCGCCCGATGCATATGCAGTTCGTCGAGCCGTCAAAGCGTTTTGCTGACGTCATCATTCCGGAAGGTGGTCATAATGTTGTGAGCATAGATCTGATTAGTGGAAAGATTCGTGAGAGGTTGGCTGGGGCTCTGACCTCGGTTGGAGGCCAATCTTGAGCGAAGAAAGTTTGCAGGAACTGAGAGAAACAGCAACCTCGGCGCGACTCCATTCTATTGCGCCTTTCTCAAACTTCCTGGTAGGCGCGGCGGTGAGAACCGCAGAGGGGAAGGTTTATACCGGCTGTAATATCGAGAGCGCGAGCTACGGATTAACAGTTTGCGCCGAGCGTGTCGCCATCTGGAAAGCTCTGTCGGAAGGCGAAAGACAATTTACCGAGCTGGCGGTTATCGCCGACACGGAATCGTTAACACCCCCGTGCGGGACGTGCCGGCAGATCATCTGGGAGTTTGCTAAAAACGCAACTATCATATTGGGAAATCTTCGCGGTGCAACTCAGGTGGTTTCTATCCGAGAGCTGTTGCCGCGCGCTTTCGATGCCCGCTTTCTCAGCAGCGCTGCGAAACAGCTGCCAAACGAATCTGATGAGTAGAGTTTTTAACTTTCTAAAGTGCACTTGTCGTTTACAACTCGTGTATGTCCGTCACGAGCCGGACAAGTCCGGATTCCAGGCGGCAATCATTTTGATAGATAGAACGTTACCTTGCCACTGAGAGTATGTCCAAAAAAATATTCATCCTCTTCATGCTTATCAGCACGATTCTCTTCGTTCCGTTGCCCGCAGCCGCACAACGGAACAGGGGCAGGCACATGATGCAAGTCGATCTACTCGTGCTCAACGGCACGGTCGTGACCATGGACAAGGACCACCGCATCCTGCAGGACGGCGGATTGGCTGTTGCCGGAGGGCGCATCGTGGCGGTCGGATCGAGTCGGGACCTCATCAGAATGTACAGCGCGGCGGATAGAGTCGACGCAAGCGGAAAGCTCATCATCCCCGGTCTCATCAATGGGCACACCCACATTCCCATGACCCTTTTTAGAGGTCTCGCTGATGATCTCGACCTGCAGGACTGGCTCACAAAGTACATTTTTCCAGCCGAGGCCAGGAATGTTTCCGAGGAATTCGTTCGTGCGGGAACGCGACTGGGGTTAGCTGAAATGATTCGTGGTGGTACGACTACGTACTGCGATATGTATTACTTCGAAGATGCGATTGCCGATGAAACCGGCGCACCCATCGTGACGCACATCTCGGAAACGAAAAGAGAAGTGGACGATAGCCTCAAAGCAAAGGGAGCGAGCCCCGTCGACTATCTCACGCGAATCGGATTTCTGAGCGATCGCGTAATTGCCGCGCACATGGTTTGGCCCAGCGCCGGCGAGATCGATATTTTGAAACGGGTTGGTGTGGGCGTAGTTCACAATCCGCAGTCAAACATGAAGCTTGCATCGGGGGTGGCTCCGGTTCCAAAGATGATGGCTGACGGGGTGAGAGTGGGCCTGGGAACGGACGGCGCTGCCTCGAATAATGATTTGAGCATGTGGGAAGAGATGGATACAGCAGCCAAGCTTCATAAGGTTTTTAGTGGCGATCCGAAAGTAATGTCTGCTGAAGAGGCGTTTGAGCTGGCGACGATTCGCGGCGCGCAGGCATTGCATCTCGAAAAAGAGATCGGCTCGATCGAGAAAGGAAAGCGCGCGGACCTGGTCCTGGTCAACCGGGACTCACTCAATCAGATACCGCTGTATAATGTGTATTCCGACCTGGTGTATGCGACAAAAGCTTCCGATGTCGCGACAGTAATCATCAACGGAAAGATTGTAATGCGCGACCGGCGTTTATTAACGCTGGATGAGCCTGTTATAAAAGAAGGCGCTCGTATTTTCCGTGATCAAGTAATTAAGAGTTTGAGTAGTTTAGGCGCAAGGCCGAAAATTAATTGAGCCCGAGCACTTGCCTGGAACGTAAGAACGAACGATAATAGGGCGTCCAAATTAGTTTAACTCGTAAGCGAGCATTAAGCTCGCTTTTGCAATTTTAGGAGCACAGTGTAGTGAAGCGAATTAGATTATCAAGACGCTTTCAGCCGTTTAGTGCAGTTCTTTTAGTTTTAGCCTTCATCATATTTCTTTCCGTTTCAATCCAGGGACAATCTCCGACTGATTCCGCACAGCCTGCTGCAGATGCCTCAAAATCCGTGGAAGCATTGCAAACACGCATCGCGCGCGCTCGCGCTTTAATCGCTGCTCATCGGTTGGATACTGCTGCCAGCGAGCTCGAGTCAGTCAGGGCAGCAACCCAGGACTATTCCGTTCGTAACATTACTTCGATCATGCTGATGAGCGTTTACCTGGAAGAGGGAAACTACGGGCGAGCTGAAGCGCTGCTCGAAGAGAATTACCAGAGCCGTTCCGCCCAAAAGGATGGGTCGCTCGGAAGCTATTTCGCGCTGGCTGGACAAGCAGTAAACGGCGCTCGCACGCATCTGGCGCGCTATCGAAGTTTTGGAATTAGCACTATCGACTCAAATCTGCCGGCGGAAGCGGTAAGCGACTTGAATCGCTTGCGATCTCTTCTGGAAAGAATGATCGCTCAGGCTAAAGAAATTTCGCGCGGGCGGAAAGATTACGATTCTCTATCGTTGCTTGAAGATGTGCTCGGGATACGTCTGTCTCTCGCCAGGGACAGCGAAGATCAAACTAAGTGGGTGACCGAGTATGCGAGTGCACGCGAGGCGCTCGCATCTTCGCAAACGCAGATTGCGTCCCTCGGAGGTATTCGTCCCTTACGGCCTGGTCAGTCACCCGCGAATAAAGTCACTGCGCCTTCGCCATACTCGACGAAGAAAACTTCCGAGACGCCTCTTCAGATTAAGGCGCCTGAGAGGAAGGACTCCGTCGACCTGGAGGCCACTGCTAATTCATCGCCTAATGCTGCGGAGCAAACTGGCAGGATCGAGTCTGGCACGCAAGCACCCGGAGTTTCCAAGTCTGACGAACAGCCGATTATCGATGCTGGCTCCTTAAATGCCAGGGCCACAAAGAAAGTCGTGCCAAACTATCCAGCCATGGCAAAACAGAACGGCACTGCCGGATTGGTGAGGGTGCATGTGATAGTTGATGAGTCCGGCAAGGTTATTGCGGTTTCCCGCTCAGAGGGTCCGATGCTTCTGATATCGGCGGCCGAAGAAGCCGCCAGGCAGTGGTCTTTTGACGGGATTTCCAATGGAAACCGACCGGCGCGTCTGATCGGGTATATCGATTTTACCTTCATTCTTTAAGGCCTTCACAATCGCTAAGAAGGTCGCCATCCTCCCGAATCCCAGCAGAACAGTAATGTTGACTTAAAAGTAAGGATTAGTTAAACTGGCTTCATAACAAGGGTTGAGGCGTTCGTGGGCGAGTGGGCAGCAAGGAGGCGCAGTAGTCCTTCATGAAGATATCGGCACAGGAAGAATATGGGTTGCGCTGTTTACTGCAACTCGCGCGGGCGGATGCGCAAGGGGAGTCGTTGACTCTCTCGCAGATTTCGCGCCGGGAAGGTATTTCTGTCGCCAACGCCGGAAAGCTGATGTGGATTCTTAATAAGGCTGGGTTTGTGCAATCGCAGCGTGGCATCAAAGGTGGCTATCGACTTTCGAGACCAGCGTCAGTTATCCATCTTAACGAAGTTATCAGCGTGCTGGACGACGAGAGCATGGAGACTCACTGCAAAACTTACGCTGGAGTCCTCGATTCGTGCGTTCATACTGGCGACTGTGGCATTAGGCCAGTCATTGTGGAACTCCATCAGATTGTTGAAAAGGCCCTAGCGGAGATTACGTTGTCGCAACTTCTCGGCTCGGAAGCGAACGTTGACGCGGTCCTTCACAAGATCCAGGGCACGAAGCAGATGCAAAGATCGGAATCGAGTCGCGTACAGGTGTGATGGGAATAGTATTTGGAAGATTGATAACAGATGAGCACAGCAGAACTATTAGGTAAACAAGAATATAAATACGGTTTCGTCACAGACATCGAGTCTGACGTTATCCCTCGTGGACTCACGGAAGACACGATTCGTCTGATTGTTGAAAAAAAGAACGAGCCTGAGTGGATGTTGGAGTTTCGGTTAAAGGCATATCGCCACTGGCTGACAATGATTGAACCGAAGCATTGGCCAAACATCACATATCCTGAAATCAACTATCAGGACGTCATCTACTATAGTGCGCCAAAACAGAAGGCGACGAAAGCCAGCCTTGACGAAGTAGATCCAGAGCTCCTACTCACATTTGAGAAGCTAGGAATTCCTTTAACTGAACAGAAGCAACTTGCGGGTGTTGCGGTGGACGCCGTCTTCGATTCGGTTTCAGTAGCGACAACCTATAAAGAAAAACTCAAGAAACACGGCGTTATCTTCTGTTCGTTTACCGAAGCAATTCGGGAATACCCGGATCTGGTACGCAAGTATTTGGGCTCCGTCGTTCCCACCAATGACAACTTCTTCGCAGCGCTGAACAGTGCGGTGTTTTCCGATGGTTCGTTCTGCTTTATTCCGAAGGGTGTGCGCTGTCCGATGGAGCTTTCAACTTATTTCCGAATAAATAATTCAGAGTCAGGACAGTTTGAGCGCACATTGATCGTTGCCGAGGAAGGCTCGCATGTTTCTTATCTTGAAGGTTGTACGGCGCCTAAGTTTGATAAAAACCAGTTGCATGCTGCCGTTGTCGAGCTGGTTGCGCTTGACGATGCGCAGATTAAGTACTCGACAGTCCAGAACTGGTATGCAGGCGATGAAGAAGGTGTTGGCGGCATCTACAATTTCGTCACAAAGCGCGGCAAATGCGCGGGACGAAATTCGAAGATTTCGTGGACGCAGGTTGAAACTGGTTCGGCGATCACCTGGAAGTACCCGTCTTGTATTCTGCAGGGCGACAATTCGATAGGTGAGTTCTATTCTGTCGCCTTGACCAATCACGCGCAGCAGGCCGATACCGGAACGAAGATGATCCATCTTGGCAAGAACACGCGCTCGACGATCATCTCGAAGGGAATCGCGGCAGGCAAATCGAATAACAGCTATCGCGGACTCGTGAAAGTGATGCCGAAGGCCGAAGACTCGCGAAACTATACGCAATGTGATTCGATGTTGATCGGTTCAAACTGTGGCGCGAATACGTTTCCCTACATTGAAGTGATGAATAATACCTCGAGTGTGGAACATGAGGCTTCAACCTCAAAGATTAGCGAGGAGCAGATGTTCTATTTGCAGCAACGCGGAATTTCGCAGGAAGACGCAGTTTCCCTGATCATTAACGGCTTTTGCAAGGATGTATTTTTGCAGTTGCCGATGGAATTTGCTGTCGAAGCGCAGCGACTTCTCGGAATGAAGCTCGAGGGCAGCGTCGGCTGAAATGCAGTTCCTGGGTGTCGGGTGTCAGGTGCCGGAAGACTCGCTTTCACTGGCCCCTGGCACCCGATACCTATGACCCAAAGAAATTAGCGAGTAAATTATTTTCATGTTAGAGATCAAAAACTTGCATGCAGGCATCGACGGCAATGAGATCCTCAAAGGGATCAGCCTGACCGTTAAGAAGGGTGAAATTCATGCCATTATGGGGCCAAATGGTTCGGGCAAGTCGACCCTGGCAAAAGTTCTGAGCGGGCATCCGGCGTATGAGGTAACGAAGGGCGAGGTTCTCTACGAAGGTAAGAATCTGTTGGAAATGCCTCCCGATGAGCGAGCGCGTGAAGGTGTCTTCATGGCATTTCAATATCCGATTGAAGTACCTGGCGTTTCCAATGCACAGTTTCTGCGCCTTGCTTACAACGAGAAGCGCAAACACCTGGGTGAGGAAGAATTGGATCCGCTGGAATTCAAGGAGTTGTTGCGCGAGCGTGCGAAGATCGTGGAGATGGATGCGAGCTTCATGACGCGTTCAGTCAACGAGGGATTTTCCGGCGGCGAAAAAAAGCGTAACGAGATTTTGCAGATGGCCGTGCTCGAACCCAGGCTCGCGATTCTTGACGAAACTGATTCTGGTTTGGATATCGACGCTCTCAGAATCGTCGCCGGCGGCGTCAATCAACTTCACAACTCAGAAAATGCCGTCATCCTCGTGACACATTATCAGCGCCTGCTTGATTACATAGTGCCGCA
>WNFV01004519.1_pt1 | contig 17213 bp, 16 predicted proteins | sample 5400101 | NCBI WGS metagenome assembly WNFV01 (sample SAMN13153361, study PRJNA577476) | soil metagenome | isolation source: 115 cm soil or saprolite under grassland replicate 1 | place: USA:California | collected 2016-06-15
TGAGCTCGTCCGCCTCAGCCTTCACGCGATCCGCCTCGGCACTCGTGTTGACGACGAGCTCGGCCGTCTCGGCCTTCGCGCGGGCAGTGCTCTCTTCCGCTTCCAGCCGCGCACTCGCCGTGATCTCCTCCGCAGCTTCTCGCGCGGCCTGAAGGAGACCCTGAACCTTCTCCCCGGCCTGTTCAAGCGCATGCCTGACCGCCGCCGGCGGCGAGGACCTCACCTTGAGCTCCGCTATTACGCGATTGACGCGTTTGATGTGGGCATCGACGGCCCGGCGGTCGTAGCCACGCACCGAGACCGGGAAGGAGACGTCGAGGAGGTCTGTAGGCACGTAATGGCGAAGCTCGCTGAAGCGCTGTTCCCGGTCCGGCGCGGCGGGCGAAAGGTTCTCCTTCTCGTTGGACGACTCGTCATCGACCACGGCTCCGAGTATGACCAATCCCAATCTTGGAAGTTCGTTGGGCGCGCGAGCCCACCAACCGGCGTCTCCTCTGGCTTCACGCGCCTCCGGAGGCGCAGGCGGCTTCGGCCGCGCTCCGCGCCCGCAGACGAAGCGGTAGCGCGTGTCGCCATTCGGCTCTTCTGCGACAAGCGGCGCCGGCTATGCCCCGGCGACAGCGCGCCCGCTTCGTCGGGGAACTACAACGAGCTCGTGGGGGGCGGGTGTCGAACGGCGCAGGTCACGTCCCTGCTGGCGAGCCTGAGCCTCCGGAGCTCGTCGTCTGGCACGAGTTGCTCGATCAGCGGAAAGAGCTGTCGCTCCTCAAGCCGGATGTGTGCGTCAAGCAGTTCCCCCGCCGCATCCAACGTCTCTCGATCGACGCTGCCGACCGCCACGGCGATTTCGAGTCTGCGAGCGAACCCCTCGAGCTGCAGGTGTTGGACGCGTGCCTCGCGGAGGGGAGTAGGCTGCGACTGGACGTGCCTGAGGAAAAGCGGGAAGAGCTCTTCTTCCTCATCCCGAAGGTGGACACGCTCTTCGTTCCGGAAGAACTCCACGAATTCCCTGGCCGCCTCGAGCCGAGCCGAAGCATCGCCGTCTATGGCAGCACGGCGCAGCCGCACTGCCTGTACGAGTCCATCGTGATGGTCGCGCGAGAGCGGGATCAGGGCGGGGTGGCGCTTCATTCCATGGCTCTAGGGTACGGCGTCGTCCCGGCCGTGCTCGGGGAGCTCACTCGTCGTTAACGCGACTGCGTCCTCGCCCACCACCGTCTCATCCGAGCAGACCGCGAGGTAGCCAAAAGGCGCGCTTGGCGTTCGCGGTCCGTACGGTGCCGGGGCTCAGTCCAGCTAGCCAGACCGCGAGCGGCGACCGTCCCAGCCGGCGAAGGAGAGCCGTTCACCGGCCCGGGCTCGCGCTTTCGTCCTGTCGCCGGGGCGTAGCCGGCTCTGGTTGTCGCAGATGAGCCGAAAGACGACACTCAGGTACGTGTTCGCGTGGTCGCCACCGGTTCGGCGGGATTGAAGGGCCGCTCGAAGGCCGGTCGTGTTTTACACCTCTCCGGCGGCGCATGCGGCGCTGACCTGTTGCGCCGCGTCTCGGCCTTCGGGAGCTGGTAAGCGAGGCGCCTCTGGCGCGCGACGAGGAGACGCCCGGCGATGATGCGCGGCGACTAGTGACATCGAGCGCACGGAGGGGACCGGCATGACCGAATTCGACATGAGCCTCGTCCAGTGCGGCGCCCGCATCCGCCGTTCGCCGTTCTACGAGGCCGAGCAGCGGTACGGACCGAAGGGCTACACGGTCTACAACCACATGCTCTTTCCCATCCGCTTCGACGATCTCGAGGCCGAGTACTGGCACCTGGTCGACCACGTCACGCTCTGGGATGTCGCGGTCGAGCGATGCCTGGAGGTCGCCGGCCCCGACGGCTTCCGGTTCACGCAGCTCGTGACTCCGCGCAATCTTGCCGACTGCGCGGTTGGCCAGGCGAAGTACGTGCTCGTCACCGCCCCTGACGGCGGGATCCTCAACGATCCGGTCCTGACACGGATGGACGAGAACCGGTTCTGGCTCGCCCTCGCCTCGAGCGACGTGTTCCTCTACGCCAAGGGGCTCGCGGCGCACGCGGGAATGGACGTCGAGCTGAAGGAGGTCGACGTCTCGCCGCTCCAGATCCAGGGGCCGAAATCGAGAGATGTCGTCCGCGACCTCTTCGGCGACGACATCCTGGAGCTCAGGTACTACTTCTTCACCGAGACCGAGGTCGCCGGAATCCCGGTGGTCGTGACCCGGACTGGCTGGACTTCCGAGATCGGCTACGAGGTCTACCTCTGCGACTCGGCACGGGGCACCGATCTTTGGGAGCTGATCATGCAGGCAGGCGAGCCGTACGGCATCAGGCCGACCGGTCCGTCAGACATCCGACGGATCGAGGGCGGCATCTTCAACTGGGGCGCCGACATGACCTCCGAGAACAATCCCTTCGAGCTGGGACTGGACCGGCTCGTCGACCTCGACGTCGACTGCATCGCACGCGACGCGCTGCGGCGGATCAAGGAGCGCGGCGTGAGCCGCAGGATCGTCGGGGTGGAGATCGAGGGCGACCGCTTCCCCACGCTGAACTTCGTCAAATGGCCCATCACAGTGCGCGGCGAGCGCGTAGGGAAGGTGACCTCCGCGGTCTACTCACCCCGTCTGGAGAGGAACATCGGCTACGCATGGGTGCCCGCCCCGCTGTCGGAGGTCGGCACGCAGCTCGAGGTCGAGAGCGAGTGGGGCCGGCGAAGCGCCACGGTCGTGCCGATGCCCTTCTGGGATCCGGAGAAGCAGATCCCGGTCTCGTAGGCGAGCCGACCCCCTCCCCGCGAAACCTCGAGCCTATCTTGGCGCGCGAGCCCTCAGCTATCGCCGTTCGGCTCATCCGGACAACCAGCGCCGGGCGGGCCCGTCGCCTTCTAGGGCACCCGCCCACCGTGCGGCTGCGCAAACCGCTGCTCCTCGGCGAGGGCCTTATTCAACGAGCTCGGCGGGAACATTGTTTGTCTTCGACCAGATCTCTAGGTGAATGCGAATTAGGTCGCGCTCTTCGTCGTGAGTAGACGCGGGGCGCAGGAGATCGAGGTCGAGCGTGCCATCTCGGTGTCGACAGCAAGAGCGTCGAGGCGACCGAAGTACGCCCGGAGGTCGGAGGTGCGAATGGGATCGCCGAGCTTGATTCGCAACGTCCTCGTACCACTCAAGGAGCTCGCGGAGCTGCGGGTCGTGCGGCGGCCAGCTCGAGCGCTCCCGTGCGCTTCGGACGATGAGACGGTGCGCACGGCAACTGGTAGTTGAGGAGGGATGAGCGACGGCCTTGCGGCTGTCCGCCACGCTAGCCCGCGGCTGCGAGGCGTTCAGGCGGGGTCGGGTGCGTGAAGAGCAGCAGGTAGAGCAGGCGCGGCGGATCGAGGTCGGCGAGGTTCGTCTGGGCGAGTCGCCGGAAGGCGGTCTCGTAGGCGGCCCGGTCGCCGGTGAGCTCGAGCGAGTAGCGGTCGGCGGCGCGCTCCCAGCGACGGGAGATGGCCGTTAGTGCCGGCAGCGAGGCGAGACCGATCCCGAGCCCGATGAGAAGCACGAGCGGAACTCGGTGCGGGTCGCCGACGCGTGGGCCGAGCAGCGCCCAGACAACGACCGTTGCGGTGACTGCGCCTGCCATCGCGAGCAGGGTTCCGAGCAGCACGTGCCGCTCGCGCCGGTGACCGAGCTCGTGGGCGACGACGAGCCTCACCTCGGCTGGCGAAGCCTGTTCGAGCAGGGTGTCGGACACCACGACCCGCCGCGTTCGCGCGAGCCCGGACACGTACGCGTTCGCTTTTCGCGTGCGACGGCTCGTGTCTTGGACGAGCACGTCGCGGATGGGGACGCCAGCCCGCTCCGCGAGTCGGCGCAGCTCTGCCGCCAGGGTCGCGTCCCGCAGCGGCGAGTAGCGGTTGAAGAGAGGTTCGAGCACGACCGGCGCCAGGAACGAAAGCAGGAGCGCTGCGAACGCGAACGCAGCCGCGGCGGGCGCCGCCCACCAGCCCGGCAACCCGCGGGCGAACCCGACCAGCCCGAGCAGGGCCACGGCCGTGAGGACGATGTTGACGCCGACCGCCTTGGCCCGGTCGGCGGCCCACGACGGCAACCGCTGCGTCGAGAACCCCCAGCGCCGCTCGCGGATGAGGCCGCTCCACAGAGCAAGCGGCGTCCTCACCGCCGCCGCCGCGGCGACCACGATCGCCGCGTATGCAAGCGTCCGACCCCACCACGGCAGCGAGCCGGGATCGAGCGCAGCGCCCACGCCGCTCCACACGAGCGCGGCCAGAACGCTCGCCTCGATCGCAACGTCAGCAGTCCCTGCCCAGTACAAAGGACGGTGGTAGCTTCGTGCCCGCGCCACCTCCTCCGCCGAGAAGAAAGTCAGCGCTTCTGCCCGCCCCGATTTCGCTGGCGAGGAACCTCGCTCCATACCTCGACGCTAGCGCGGACCGACGCCCAAGAAAATAGAACTCACCCCAGAGCGCCTGAAGGGTGTCAAAACCACGTTCACTCAGGCTGCGGCTCTGTAGTACTCATGCACGAGGCCACCGAGGCGATCGCAGCGCTGAACATCGCCCTCCTGTGGTAACGCAGGCGCTAGCGGTTCAGGTGGATGGAGTGCAAGTCCGCGGTGGGGGCGCTTGCGGTTGTAGTGCAGCGTGTAAACCCGCAGGATGTACTCGAGGTGGCGGCGGCCGATGATCAGGAGCCAGTCGAGGCATTCCGTTCTGACGGTGCGCACGAACCGCTCCGCGTAGGCGTTCGCCTGGGGCGCTTGCACCGGCGTGTGGATGACCCTTATCCCCTCGCTGCGGAACACCTCGCCGAAGGACGCGGTGAACTTGCTATCGCGATCGTGGATCAGGAAGCGCATCCGTTCGAAGAGGCCGGTGAAGCTGAGGTTGCGAGCCTGCTGGACGACCCACTCGCCTGACGGGTTCGTCGTGCAACCGGCGAAGTGGACGCGCCGGCTGCCGAGCTCGATGAAGAAGAGCACATAGAGGCGACGCAGCGTGACCGTCTCGACGGTGAAGAAGTCGCAGGCGAGCAGGCTTGCCGCCTGCCGGCGCAGGAACACTGGCCAGCTCACCGAGTGGTGCCGCGGCGCGGGCTCGAGCCCAGCCGAGGCGATAAGACGCCGAACCGTGTTCGGTGAGATACGGAAGTCAAGCTTGATCAGCTCGCCAGCGATCCGTTGATTGCCCCAGCCCGGGTTCTCGCGTGCGAGTCGCAGCACCAGTTCCCGCAACGCGCGGCCGGTCGGCGGACGGCCGGGTTTGCGCTGCGGGTAGGTCCATTTCATGCGCACCAGCTCGCGGTGCCAGCGCAGCAGCGTCGCCGGTGTGACCACGAGTCCGTGCCGGCGCCGGTGCGGGAGAAGTCGAGCAAGCGCAGCGATGAACGCACGATCGGCGGGCCGAAGCCGCGGACGCTGATGCTGACGAGCCAGCACCGAGAGCTGGTGCCGCAGCAACACCAGCTCCACGTCCTTGGCGAACTCGGCTCGCCGACCGCGAACGAGCAGTCTCAGAACAGCAGCAAAGGCAAGGTAAGCGAAGGAGAGGAGCGTTGAGCGATCCTCCCAGGACCAGCGAAGCCCTCAGAGCTGGACGGTTCTTGCGCCGTTCAGCCGTTCCTGGTATTTGCGCGCGCGCGTGAAACAACAGTTAGGACGTGGTAGCGATCCCCCAGCCGCGAGCGAACACCCACGCGCTCGCAACTCCACTGCGAGTACGCAGAAGGCCCCCGGCCACGGTCGCCGAACCCACGCCGAACGTCGGATCGGAGCTTGAACACCGCGAGCATCAGGCCAACACGACCGCGTTTGCACACCGCAACCTCGCTTGTTCATCGCGCTCGAGCGGCTCAAAGATGTTCCGGGGCTAGGCGGTGCTCGGGTGCACTTCGACCCTCCAAGGCCACAGCCGCGGGATTCGAGCCCGCGACGCAGGACTCGGGAAGCGCCGCGCAGCCCAGCCAGGCGACCTGTGGACGAAGCGCAACGACGACGATCGCTCCGACGACCACCGCCACGCCATCGACGAAGACGGCGCCGCCCGGGCCGATCACTGCTGTCAGGCCGGCGGTCAGCAGCGCACCGAAGGGGAGCATGCCGACGAACGCCGCCGCCCAGATCGCGAGCGCCCGTGCACGGACCTCGTCGCTGCTCATCGCTTGCACCACCACAGTCGATAACCCGACGAAGAGGACGCCGGCGAGTCCGCCCACGAAGGCGAGTGGGAGCGATAGCCACGTGTTCGTCGACGCGCCGATGCCGGCGAGGGCCGCGCCGGTCACGACGAAACCCACGAGTAAGGGCTCGCCCTTGTTTGGCCGGCTGGAGACGCGTAGCAGCGCGATCGAGCCGAGCAGCGATCCGAGCCCGATCGCGGCCATGATCGCTCCGAGCGTCCCCGCGCCCGCGTGGAGGTTGTAGCGGACGATCGCCGGGATCATGAACGCGACCGGCGGCGTCCCGAACAGGCCGGCCACCAGCATCAACACCATCATCGCCGCGAGGCTGCGCTGGCCGAAGACATAGCGGAACGCCTCAGAGATCGCACCGCCACCCTTGGCCGCAGCCCTCCGGACGGGACGCGAAGCGGGCAACAAGGCGAGCGTGCCGAGCACGGCGACGAAGCTCGCCGCGTTGACACCGAACACCCAGGTCGGGCCGGCCACGGCGAGCAGGAACCCTGCGATCGTCGGCCCGAGGAAGCGCGCGACCTGCAGCGACAGGCTGTTGATCGCGACAGCGCTCTCGAGGTCGCGCCTCGGCACCGTCGCGGCGAGCATCGCCTGAAACGGCGCGAAGCTGAGCGTCCCCAAGATGCCGCCCAGCACGGCGAGGACGCCGAGCAGCCCGACCGTCAGAGTGCCGGTCGCCCACGTGACGGCGAGCGCCGCCGCGAGGGCCATGTTCAACGACTGGAAGACGAGCAGCAGCTTGCGGCGGTCGTAACGGTCCGCGAGCGCTCCCGCGGGCAAGGCGAAGACCAGGTTCGGGATCGTGTTCAGGAAGCCGATCAGGCCGAGGGTCGCCGCGGAGCCGCCGAGCAGGAGCACGACGTACCCATACGCGGCCGCCTCGACCCAGTTGCCGATCAGCGAGAGCAGGACCCCAGCCGAGTAGCGCCGAAAGAGCGGGGAGTGCAGCGCCGCCAGCACGCGCGCGGGCGGAGTCGGGGTTGCCTCCTCCGCGGGCACCGGCTCGGCCTCCAGTCCTTCACCGGTGAGCGCGGCGATTCCGCCGCGTACCGCGTATGCCTCGAACCCTCGGTCCCTCAACCAGTGCGCCACACGGACGCTCGTCGCCTCACGCAGTCAACCGCAGGCGAGCACGATCGGCGTGTCACGCGAGAACTCGTCCAGGCGCTCCGAAATCTCGTCGGGTGGAATCCGCAGCGCACCCTCGAGCGTCACGGCCGGATCGTCCTTCCGCCGGACGTCGACGAGCAGCGCGCCGTTCGCGACGAGTTCGCGCGCCGCTGCCGCGTCGATGCGGGCGGCAGAGCCGCGCACGGCCGAAGGCACGTGAAACCGCCGCGTCGGCGCGCGGCCCTGCCTCAAGCGCCCAGCCATGACGGCGACGTTACCTTCGGTCCTCCGAATGGAGTAGCGCCGTCTGAACTGCCCCTACGCTGAGGACCCGTCAGGATGCGAGATGCCAAAACTCGGTTCCAGCGCCGAATCCGAGTTTTGACGCCCTTCAGCCTGCTGACCCCGCCGCTCATTCCCCTGCCGAAGCCGCTGCCCGGGACGCTCGCGGTGCCGCCGCCCGAGCCGGCCGGAAGGTAGCGCCAAGCGGTCGACAATGGGGCCGTGAGCCGGAGCCGCTTCGTCCTCGATCGCTGGCGCGCACTCGCGCTCTTGTCGGTGGCCGAGGTGCTCGCAATGGCCCTATGGTTCAGCGCCTCCGCGGTCGTCCCGCAGCTCCGCGAGCAGTGGGGGATCTCGAGCGGCGCCGCCTCCTGGCTCACGAGCTCCGTGCAGCTCGGCTTCGTCGCCGGAGCGCTCCTCTCGGCGGCGGCGAACCTCCCGGACAGGCTCTCCACCCGCGGGCTGATCGCCGGCTCGGCGCTCGCCGCCGCGCTCGCCAACGCCGCGGTCGCCGCGTTCGCGGAGGGACTCACGGTCGCACTGCCGCTGCGCTTCTTGACAGGCTTCTTTCTCGCCGGCGTCTACGCCCCCGGGATGAAGCTGATGGCTTCCTGGTTCCGGAGTGGGCGCGGCTTCGCGATTGGCGTCATGGTCGGGGCGCTGACGCTTGGCTCGGGCTCGCCGCACCTGATCAACGGCATCGGCGCCTTCCGCTGGCAGACAGTACTCGCGGTCGCGAGCACGCTCGCCCTCGTCGGAGCGGCGCTCGTCCTCCTCGTCCACGACGGGCCGTACGGGAGCCCGGCCCCGCCGCTCGACCTCGGCTACGCCGTGCGCGTCTTTCGCGACCGGCCGGCCCGGCTGGCGAACCTCGGCTATTTCGGCCACATGTGGGAGCTGTACGCCGTCTGGGCGTGGCTGCCGATCTACCTGGCGGCCAGCATCGGCGGCGGCCGGTCCACGGAGCTCTGGTCGTTCGCGGCCATCGGCGTCGTCGGCCTCTTGGGGAGCGTCGTCGCCGGGCTGGTGGCCGATCGCTTCGGGCGTACGGCAACGACCATCGCGGCGATGACCGTTAGCGGCTCCTGCTCGCTTGCGGCGGCGGCCGTCTTCGGAACCGCCAAGCCGGTCGTGGTCGGCCTGGCGCTGGTGTGGGGGTTCTTCGTGATTGCGGACTCAGCCCAGTTCTCAACCGCCGTGAGCGAGCTCTGCGACCCGCGCTACGTCGGCACCGCGCTCACGGTCCAGACGTCGATCGGGTTCCTCCTGACGATCGGCTCGATCCGGCTCGTCCCGGCCCTCGCCGGCTCGTGGGGCTGGCGCTGGGCGTTCCCGCTCCTCGCGCTCGGCCCCGCGCTCGGGGTCGCGGCGATGTGGGCCCTGCGCTCCGATCCTGCCGCTGCGCGTATGGCCGACGGCGCCCGCTGAGGGGTCGTCGCGGTCTGAGAGAGCACCGCTCCAGCCCGCCACTGCGCCGGACGGGGAGAGGGGGTCCGGCGCGTGTCGTGGCGGGGAGGGCGGTGCATTTGCCTTACACGCCGTAGGACCACGCATTCGCCAACCGGGATTCGGACCGCCTCAGCGAGAACGCAGAGTGACGGGTAGCCACTGGCGATCGCGTGCGCATCGTGCACCTGGAAGTGACCGCTTTCGATCAGGTCCGGTCGCGGATCGAGCGGCGCCAACCCGGCGAGTGCGCCCCGGGAGCGAAAAGCAAGCCGGTGCAGCGGCGCAAGGAGCGCCTGCGCGAGCGACGAGCGCGAGACGAAGGATGTCACGGTCACCAGACGGCCGCCGTGCTTGAGGACGCGGGCCACTTCGACCAAGACCGTCCGGCGCGTCTCCTCGTCGAGCACGTGGAGGAGGTAGGTCGCCGTGGCGATGTCGAAACTGCGATCGTCATAAGGAAGCGCGCGCGCGTCGGCGCGCACCAATTCCCAGCCAGCGGGAAGTCGCGGGGCACGCACGAGCATCGCCCGGGAGGCGTCGATGCCGACAACGCGTGCGGGAAGCGGTTGCACCTTTGCGAGCTCTCGCAGAAGTCCGGCGGTGCCCGTCCCGAGGTCGAGCAGGTGCTCGTGCGCTCGCGGCGCCGCGAGCTGCACCGCTCCCCTCAGGGCCGGCCGCTCGAGGAAGAGCTGCCAGTCGTACGCGGGCGCCGCCCGGGTCCAGCGCTCGACGGGAACGAGGGGCATCGACGAGAGAGTGCCAGGCGCCGGATCGGATGAATCCGTTGTGGGCCGGCGGGGGTCTAACCTCGTCACACGATGCCGATAAGGAGGTGGGCGCGAGTGTCAGCGGGGCGGCACCACGACGTTGCCGTGATCGGGGCCGGCATGGGTGGCTGGGCCGCTGTCCGGGCCGCGCGCGCGCGCGGCGTGCGCGTTGCGCTGTTCGAGCGTGGCCTCGTCGGCGGCACCTGAATCACGCGTGGGTGCATTCCCACGAAGGCTCTGGTCAGGGCCGCCGAGATTGCCGCCGACAGCCGCGCCGCCGAGGAGTTCGGCATCCGACTCGGTCGAGTCGAAGTCGACTTCGGCGCCGTCATGGCACGCATCGAGCGGGTGATCGACGAGGGGGTCGCCTTCTACGAGCGCCAGATCGCGCGCGACGACGTGCGCCTGTTCCGCGGCGAGGCGCGCTTCGTCGACGAGCACACGCTTGAGTGCAGCGGCGAGACCGTTGAGTTCGGACAGGCGCTGATTGCGAGTGGCGCCCGGCCGCACATCCCCGACATCCCAGGACTCCATCGCGCCCCCTTCGCGACGAGCGACGACCTCCTCCGGGCACGCGAGCTTCCGGGCCATCTCGTCTGTCTCGGCGCCGGCGCGGTCTCGCTCGAGTTCGCGCAGGTCTACCGCCGCCTTGGCGCCGAAGTGACGATCGTCCAGCGCGGCCCGCGGCTCGCGAGCGTCGACGAGCCCGAGCTGACCCAGCTTCTGCGCCGCTACCTGGAGGAGGAGGGGGTTCGCGTCCTCACGGACGCCAGGATCGAGCGGGTCGAGCTCGACGGCGGGCGTCCCTGCGTCGTCCTCGCCAGCGGCGGCGAGCGCGTCACGGGCGACCGGCTCCTGCTCGGCGTCGGCCGCGCCCCCGTCGTCGATGGGCTCGGACTCGAGCAGGTGGGAATCGAAAGCCGCCCGACCGGGATCCAGGTCGACGAGCAGCTGCGCACGACCTTGCCGCACGTGTACGCGATCGGAGACGCGATCGGCGGCTGGATGTTCACGCACGTCTCCACCTACGAGGCGCCGATCGCGGTCGCGAACATGCTCGACGGCGCCGCGTTGCGGCCCGACTACCGGGTGATTCCGCGCGCGATCTTCACCAGCCCCGAGCTCGCCGGCGTCGGGCTGACCGAGGAGCAGGCGCTCGCCGGCGGCTACGAGGTGCAGGTGCGCCGCTACGACGTCGGCAAGAGCGGCAAGGCGCGCGCGCTCGGCGACCGTCGCGGACGGGTCAAGTTCGTGCTCGACCACCGCAGCGGCGAGATCCTCGGCGCGCACATCCTCGCCCGTCACGGCGCCGACCTCTTGCCGGGTCCGATGGTCGCGATGAACACGCCGGCGCGCACGCTTGAGCCGCTGCTCGCCACGATCCATGCCCACCCGACGCTCTCCGAGGCGGTCAAGGTCGCCGCCCGTGACGGCTGAGATGCGCGCCGATGGCTACGCGCCGATCGACGGGTACGCGGCGATCGGAGACGGTCGCACGGTCGCGCTCGTGGCACGCGACGGCTCGATCGACTGGCTCTGCCTCCCCGATCTCGACTCCCCGAGCGTCCTCGCCGGCATTCTCGATGCCGAGCGAGGAGGCCGCTTCGCGCTCGAGCCGGAGGAAGGGTATGACGTCCAGCGTCGCTACCTGCCGGAGACGAACGTGCTCGAGACGACCTTTTCGACCGCCGGGGGCGTCGTCCGTGTCACCGACGCGATGACGCTTCCCGACGGCCGGCTTGGGCCGCTGCGCGAGCTCGTGCGGAAGATCGAAGGCCTGTCAGGGACGGTTCCGATGCGCTGGCACATCGAGCCCCGCTTCGGCGCCGGCGCCTGGTCGACGCAGGTGGGACGACGCTCCGGCGTGCCGGTCGCGTCTGCCGGCAGCGACGCGATCGCCGTTTGCTCATGGCAGGCCGGCGATCCGACCTGCTCGGACGGTGCGATCGAAGCGCGCTTCGAGCTGGCCGCGGGGGCCGAAGCGCTGCTGACCGTGTCCGTCGCGCATCAGGAGCCGCTGGTGTTCCCGGCCAGGGACGAGAGCGCCGCGCGGCTACGCCGTACGGCCGACGCGTGGCGAGGCTGGGCTTCCGGCCGGCGTTACGAGGGCCGCTGGCGAGACGCGGTTGTCCGCAGCGCACTCGCGCTCAGGCTCCTGGTCTACGCCCCGTCGGGAGCGGTCGCGGCCGCGCCGACCACCTCGTTGCCGGAAGAGATCGGCGGCGAACGCAACTGGGACTACCGCTTCTGCTGGATACGCGACAGCGCCTTCACGCTCGACGCTTTCCTCAAGCTCGGCTGCGGCAACGAGGCGACCGGGTTCTTCTGGTGGCTGATGCACGCCTCGCAGCTCACTCGCCCGCGTCTGCAAGTGCTCTACCGGCTCGACGGAGGGACGCATGCACCGGAGCGCACGTTGCCGCTCGCGGGCTACCGGGGCTCGCGGCCTGTGCGTGTCGGCAACGGCGCGGTCGACCAGCTCCAGCTCGACATCTACGGGCACCTGTTCGAAACCGCGACGCTCTTCGCCCGCAGCGGTCGCGGGATCGACGCGGACGTCGGCCATCGGCTCGCCGAGGCAGCGGATCTCGTCTGCGAGATTTGGCCAAACGCTGACTCAGGAATCTGGGAGGTTCGGAGCGAGCCTGTGCATTTCACACAGTCGAAGATGATGTGCTGGGTCGCTCTCGACGGCGCCGTTCACCTCGCCCGGGCAGGTCAGATCCCGGCAAAGAACGTCCGACGCTGGCAGACAGAGGCCGAGGCCATTCGCCGCTTCGTCGAGACGCGATGCTGGTCGGACGCCAAACGGAGTTACGTCCGCTTCGCCGGCAGCGAGGAGCTTGACGCGAGCCTCCTGCTCGGCGTGCTGTTCGGGTACGGCGACGCCACGGGCGACCGGCTCACCGGCACGATCGCCGCCGTCCGGCGTGAGCTCGCGCACGGTCCGTTCGTCCGCCGCTACTCGGGCGAGGACGGTGTCACGGGATCGGACGGGGCGTTTCTGCCTTGCTCCTTCTGGCTCGCCGAGTCGCTCGCGCGCTCGGGCCGCACCGACGACGCCGTCCACCTGATGGAGCAGTTGGTCGACCTGGCCAACGACGTCGGTCTCTACGCCGAGGAGATCGACCCCGAGACCGGCGAGTTCCTCGGCAACTTCCCCCAGGCCCTGACCCACCTCGCCTTGATCAACGCCGCGGTCGCGTGTGCAAAGGACGGAGCGTGAGCGTGTGGGGCGCCCTCGCCGGCGGGTTCGTCGGCACGCTCGTCCTCACGACGAGCCTCCGCGCCGCCAGCGAGCTGCGGCTGACGCGGATCGACCTCCCATTCCTCCTCGGCACCGCCGTCACTGCCGACCGGATCCGCGCGAAGGCGATCGGCTACGCCCTCCACTTCGGGGCCGGGCTCGTATTCGCGCTCATCTACTTCGCGGTGTTTAGCGCCCTCGGCCGCGACGGCTGGCTGCTCGGGACGCTCTTCGGACTCGCGCACGGGCTCTTCACCGGCACCGCCCTCGTCAACATCCTCCTCCCGGTCGTGCACCCGCGCATGGGAACGCCGCTCAGCAGCATCGACTCCCACGCGGTCCTCGAGCCACCCGGCTTTCTGATGCTCAACTACGGTCGCAGCACGCCTTTCGTAAGCCTCGCCGCGCACGCCGCCTACGGTGCGCTTGTTGGCGGCTTCACCGCGCTCGCGAGCTGACGGGCCAGAGACTTCGGGCGCAGACGGGGTTCGCAGCCTCTCGCGCAGAGAGCGAATCTCTAAGGCTCGCGCCGGATCCAACCAGGCAAGACGGAAAGTTCTAATTGTTGAGAGGAGCCTCAAAGATGGCATTTCGTTCGACCACAAGCGAACTCTCGACCGGGAAGCGGATCCTGCTCGTCGGCGCGGTCGGCGGGATGCTCGCCGGGATGATGATGGCGATCGTCGAGATGATCTACGGCTGGGCCTCCGACGCCCACACCTTCTGGGACGCGCCGATGGCGATCTGGTCCTGGGTCGGCGGTATCGAACATTTCGGTCAGCCAGCGAACCACGTCGGCCCCATCATCCTCGGACTCGGCGGGCACATGATGAACTCGGTCCTGATCGGGATCGTCTTCGCCGCGCTGATCACCGCGTTGCGGCCTCGAAACACCCTGACGCCGATCATGGTCGGCGTCGCCTACGGCCTCGGTGCCTGGGCAGTGATGCGTTACGCGATCCTGCCCCTGAACGGCGGCGAGGACGACCTGTTCACGAAGAGCCTCGTCAGCCCGCAGTGGGTCTGGTGGCTCGCGCACGGCGTGCTCGGTATGACTGCCGGTCTCGTCTACAACGCCGCAACGCGCGCCGGTTTCGTCCGGCCGCGTGGCGTCCTGCGGACCGGCGCCCACGCGCACGCGTAGGTCGTACCGCTAGGGGCGAGGCGAGAGTCTCGCCCCCGGCCGCCGACTATCCACGTACGTATCAGCCGTTCCAGATACTTATCGTGCAGAACGGTGGCAGCATCAGCCCCAACCTGCCTGCACTAATCCCTCGGTTTGGTGACCAGGGGAACAGCGTGGTCCCACAAGCGGCTGCTAGGGGCGGATCTCGAGGAATGGCGAGCGTCCGAACGGCGAGCTGTACGCGAGTCCGAGCTGTTTGTAGACAGCAGGCGGGACCGAGATGTCGGCGAGGTAGAGAGCGCCGACGACGTCCGCCGCATCGTCGCTTCGCAGTGCGGCCTTTGGCAAGGCGAGCGTGAGTGTCGCGGTCGCGCGTACGTGCGGCTCGTGCAGTCGTGCGGTTTCGAGCTCGAGACCCGACGGGACGTCGAGTGCGAGCACGCGCGCGCCTACGGTCTGCTGGATCAGACGCGCGACGTCGCCCGACGGCGCTCCCTGGTGGCTGTAGCCGAGGAGCGCGTCCACGATCAGTTCGGCGGCTTCCACATCGGAGCCGGTCGAGAGGCCGAGCCTGGTGAGGGTCTCGTATTGCCTGTGCGTCACAGGTGCAAGCCGCTCGCTCGGAACGGCGAGCGTGACCGAGACGTCGGCACCCGCGACGATGACGTGCACTTCCACTAGCAGGGGAGGAGGAGCTACACATGACGTCGCCGTGGAGGTCGAGGGCGGGAGGGTCCGTTGTCAGGGCCGGTTTGGACGCGCACGTGGCGGGAAGGCGAGATGTCAGATGAGAGGTTCGTCGGCCGAGCGGAGGGTGACGGCCGAGCCGACTTCGAGCTACGAGGTCGTCGTAGTCGGAGCAGGGCAGGCCGGCTTGGCGATCGGCTACTTCCTCCGCCGCCAAGGCCGCCGCTTCGTCATCCTCGAGCGTACCGGCCAGATCGCCCCTGCCTGGCGCGAGCGCTGGGACTCACTGAGGCTCTTCACGCCGCGGCGTTACAACGGGCTGCCCGGGCTTCCCTTTCCGGGCGACCCGGACGGCTACCCGATCCGGGACGAGGTGATCGCCTACCTCGACCGCTACGCCGAGACCTTCGAGCTCCCGATCGAGCTCAACAGCGAGGTCAAGAGGATCGACCTCGGCGACGACGGGCGCTTCCGCCTCGAGGTCGATGGACGGACGATCACCGCCGACCAGGTCGTGGTCGCGACCGGCCCCTTCCAGACGCCGTATGTGCCGAAGCTGGCCGAACGGCTCGCCGACGATGTCTTCGAGACGCACGCCGTTGGCTACCGCAGGCCGGACGAGGTGCCGCCCGGGGCCGTGCTCGTGGTCGGCGGCGGGAACACCGGCTTCCAGATCGCGAAGGAGCTTTCGGCCACGCACAAAGTGGTGCTCTCGGTCGGATCGCGCCAGACGCCGCTGCCGCAGCGCCCGCTCGGTCGCGACCTCTTCTGGTGGCTCGCGAAAGCGCGAATCCTCGACAAGACGGTCGAGTCGCGTCTCGGCCGGAAGCTGAGCACCCGCGAGACGCTGATCGGCTCGAGCCCGCGCGAGCTCAAGAAGCGCTACGGCGTCGGGCTGAAACCGCGCCTCGTCGCCGCTGACGGCCACACGGTGCGCTTCCAGGACGGCAGCGAGCTCGAGGTCAGCGCCGTCATCTGGGCGACGGGCTACCGGCCTGACTACTCCTGGATCAAGCTGCCCGTCTTCGGCGACGACGGTCGCCTGCGCCACCGCCGCGGCGTCACGGACGGTCCCGGGCTCTACTTCCTCGGGCTGACCTGGCAGCACACGCGCGGCTCCGCGCTGATCGGCTGGGTGCGAGATGATGCCGAGTTCATCGCCGAGCGGATCGCCGCCTACCAGGAAGCGAAAGCGCGGCCGTCCGTGCGCACACCGGTCGGCGCCGGCGCGTCGGCTCGAGCTCGCTCAGACGAAAGGAGCTAGCGATGCACGACCCGAGCTCTCATAGCCATACCCAGACCATCGAGTTCCCACGCGAGACCGAGGGATTGCCCGAGGCAGGCAAGACCGAGCTGGTCGAGCTCGCCGACGGCGACGACTTCGAGCTCGAGATCATGCCGGTCAAAAGGCGGATCGGCGACGCGACGGTGCGGATGCTGACCTACAACGGTTCCGTCCCCGGCCCGACGCTGAAGGTTCCGCAGGACGGGACGATCACGGTTCACGTCACGAACCACGGCGATCTCGACGCGACCGTGCACTGGCACGGCCTGCGGCTCGAGAACCGCTACGACGGTACGCACGACACGCAGGCTCCGATTCCGGTCGGTGAGACCTTCACCTACCAGGTGCACGTGCCCGACCCGGGCGCCTATTGGTACCACCCGCACATCCGCGAGGACTACGGGCAGGAGCTAGGCCTGTACGGGAACATCCTCGTCACCCCGAGCGAGCCGGAGTACTGGCCGGCCGCGAACCGCGAGCTGCTCCTCACGCTCGACGACATCCTGATCGAGGATGGGCAGATCGCAGCCTTCCGTGAGTCGGAGACGACGCACGTGGCGATGGGCCGCTTCGGGAACGTGATGCTCGTCGCGGGCGAGCCGAATCTCTCGCTCCAGGCCAAGCGCGGCGAGGTCGTGCGCTTCTACTTCACCAACACCGCCAACACGCGAGTGTTCAACGCGACGCTGCCGGGCGCACAGATGAAGCTGGTCGGCGCCGACGCCGGCCACTGTGAGCACGAGGAGCTCGTGGAGGAGGTGCTGCTCGCACCGTCCGAGCGGGTCGTTGTAGACGTGCTCTTTGGAGAGGCCGGCGAGCTCGAGTTCGAACATCGAACACCCGAGCGCACCTACCGGCTCGCGTCGATCACGGTCGTGGATGAGCCGCCGCAGCCGTCGTTCGCCGACGAGTTCGCGCGCCTGCGCACCAACCGCGACATGGCCGAGCAACGCAAGCGCATCGAGCCGTTTCTGAAGGCGCCGCCCGACAAGACGCTCTCGTTCGTCGCCGAGATGGATATGGGCGTGCCCGAAGGTGTCCCGGTC